>OLGD01000325.1_pt1 | contig 101111 bp, 100 predicted proteins | sample 1605311 | NCBI WGS metagenome assembly OLGD01 (sample SAMEA3888917, study PRJEB22519) | human gut metagenome | biome: human gut; feature: human-associated habitat; material: faeces | place: Denmark | collected 2010 | reverse complement strand
CTAAATTATCATTTACCGCAGATTGAGAGGAAAATATGAACCAAACGCTACTTAAACCCAAAAAGATACCTGACCGAGCAATCGGAAGATAACGAGAATGCCAAACCGAAGGAGTGACTACAATGGCAAACTTTAACGAACACGCTTTGGAAATGTCCATAATGGAGCTGCTGAAAGACGAGGGTTATACCTATGTCAGCGGCGACCAAATTCATAGAGAAAGAACAGAGGTATTGCTTACCGATGACTTGAAACAGTACCTCTATAATCGCTATGCTGCGGACGGTCTCACACCCAGCGAGGTTGAGAGCATTATCCTTATGCTTCGCAATATATCCGGCACGATTTACGAAGCAAATAAGGCTGTGTTAAAGCTGCTTTGCGATGGTTTCATCTTCAACCGTGAGGACAGAACCCAAAAAGACCTTTATATTGAACTTATTGATTTCGACACTCCCGAAAACAATATTTTCAAAGCGGTCAATCAGTTTGAAATCGAGGGTATCAACAATCAGTTGCGTATCCCCGATGGAATTGTGTTCGTGAATGGTATTCCTGTTGTAGTCTTTGAGTTTAAGAGCGCCGTAAAAGAAAACACCACGATAATGGACGCTTACAGGCAGCTTACGGTTCGTTACCGCAGAGATATTCCGGAAATCTTCAAATATAACGCATTCGTTGTGATAAGCGACGGGGCAAACAATAAGTACGGCTCATTTTTCAGTCCGTATGACTTCTTCTACGCTTGGAGAAAGGTAAACTCAGATGATAAGGAGTTTGACGGTCTCAATTCTCTTGTCACGATGATAAAAGGGCTGTTCCGTAAAGAACGTCTGCTCGATGTAATCAAGGATTTCGTTTATTTCCCCGACAACTCCGATAGCGACTTAAAAATAGTATGCCGCTATCCTCAATTCTTTGCCGCAAACAAGCTGTTTGAAAATATCAAGGCACATATGCGTCCGACCGGCGACGGAAAAGGCGGTACATACTTCGGTGCTACCGGCTGCGGTAAGAGCTACACTATGCTCTTTTTGACCCGTAAGCTGATGAAAAGCAAATTCTTTTCCTCTCCCACTATACTGCTTATCACGGACAGAACCGACCTTGATGATCAACTTTCCAAGCTTTTTGTCGGCTCGAAAAAGTATATCGGTGACGAGACTGTTGTAAGCATAGAGTCTCGTGAAAAGCTGCGTGAAGAACTGCAAGGCAGAGAAAGCGGCGGCGTTTACCTGACGACAATACAGAAATTCACCGAGGATCTGCAACTTCTTACGGACAGAGCCAATGTAATATGTATTTCCGATGAAGCGCACAGAAGCCAAATCAATCTCGACCAAAAGGTTCGAGTGACGGAAATAGGTGTAGAAAGAAAATACGGCTTTGCAAAATATCTGCACGACTCGCTCCCCAACGCCACCTATGTAGGGTTTACCGGTACGCCGGTTGACGGAACGCTTGAAGTGTTCGGCGGCGTTGTTGACGCTTATACAATGACCGAAGCAGTACGTGACGGCATTACGGTCAATCTTGTCTATGACGGACGTGCGGCAAGAGTTATGCTTGACAACGATAAGGTCAAAGAAATCGAGAAGTATTATGCCCAATGCGAACAGGAGGGCGCAAACGAGTATCAAATTGAGGAAAGTCAAAAGGCTGTCGCCAAGATGGAAGCTATCATCGGAGACCCCGACATTCTCCGTGCGGTTGCCGAGGACTTTATCAATCACTATGAAACCCGTGTCCGTGAAGGGGCGACTGTTGCGGGAAAGGCTCTCTTTGTGTGTGCCAACCGCTATATAGCGTATGACTTTTATAAGATAGTGACGGAGCTGAGACCCGAATGGGCAGAAAAGAAAATCTGCTCCGATGACGTCATCCTCGACGATAAGGACAAAAAAGAGTTAAAGCCGATGGAAAAAATCAAACTGGTAATGACTCGCAACAAGGATGATGAGAAAGACCTGTTTGATATGCTCGGCACGAAGGACGACCGCAAGGAATTTGACCGCCAGTTCAAAAACCCGAAGTCTAATTTCAAAATTGCGATTGTCGTGGATATGTGGCTGACCGGCTTTGATGTTCCCGAACTGGATACGATTTACATAGACAAGCCTATTCAGCAGCATACCCTGATCCAGACGATTTCCCGTGTCAACCGTGTATGCGAAGGCAAGGACAAGGGATTGATAGTCGATTATATTGGCATAAAAAAGAATATGAATACCGCCCTCAAAAAATACACGAACTTTGAAAGCGAGGAATTTGAGGGCGTTGAGCAGTGCGTTACGATTGTGAAAGACCAGTTGGAAGTCCTCGGTCAGATGTTTCACAATTTTAACAGCAAAGACTTTTTTTGTGGGGTGCCTATGGAGCAGCTCGCCTGTCTCAATCGTGCGGTCGAGTATGTTCAGCTTTCGGATGAACTGGAAACAAGGTTTATGGCGGCGGTTAAGAGAATGAAACAGGCTTTTAACCTTTGCAGTTCGAGCGAAAATATCTCCGACGAAGAAAAGGACTATATCCATTTCTATTGCGCTGTGCGCTCTATCCTCTTTAAGCTGACAAAGGGTGACGCTCCCGACATCTCACAGATGAACGCCCGTGTGCGTGAAATGTTAGAGGGTGCCATACAGTCTGACGGTATCGAGGAACTCTTTGAAAGCGGCAAGCATATAGCGGTCGATATATTCAGCGACGAGTATATGGATAAGATAAACGCTATTCAGCTTCCGAACACAAAGATTAAGATACTGCAAAGGCTGCTCTCCCAGGCGATTGACGAGTTCAAAAAGGTAAATAAGATAATGGGCGTCGAATTTGCGGACAGACTGAAAAAAGTCGTTGATGAGTACAATAACCGCCGCAGAGATGAAGCGTATGCCAATGAAGTTCTCGACGATGTGGCAGAGCAACTCGCTCAACTGTTAGAGGAATTGAAGAAAGAGAAAAATTCTTTCCAAAGTATGGGGATTGACTACGAGGAAAAGGCGTTCTATGACATTCTAAAAGCCGTTTCCAAAAAGTACGAATTTGAGTATCCCGACGACAAAATGGTTGAGTTGGCTAAGCGTATTAAGATAATCGTTGACGACAAATCGAAATATACCGATTGGGCGACCCGTGAGGACATCAAAGCAAATTTGCAAGTGGATTTGATTTTGCTCCTTGACGAGTTCGACTATCCGCCGGTCACTTTGGACGATGTTTATAAGGAAGTGCTTGAACAGGCTGAGAACTTCAAGAAATATGCAAAGTAAGCTTAACAAAGTTGGAGCGGGGTGATTATAATGGCAGGCTTATCGTATAAACCTTTGAGCTATACAGAGTTATCTACATATCAGTTGCTCTGTATCAAAGATGTTTATCAGTTGATTGATACTATTTGCGCCGATAAGTATGCCGACTGGAATATCATCGACTTTGAAAAGGCGGTTGTGAGCAACAAATATCCCAATTCTTATGATGAGCAATCTGTCAGAACAGCGATTGAGAGCAGCCTTTTGAGGCTTGACTCAGAGAAGCCGAGGAAACGGTATTTAGAACAGGGAAAGCATTACGCCTATGAATTGTTTCTCTATTTGCCGGAACAATTTCGTTTTGATGAGCAGCCGTATAAGCTGTTTTGGGCATATATGGCAAGGGAATTTTCCAATAACGAATTGCCCATCGAAAAAAAGCAATTCAGGGAGCGATACATCGCCGTTCTCAAAAAGTTTAATATGCGGCTATATTCAAACAGAACCTTATATGTAAAGAGATTTTCTGTGAAAACTCGGTATGGGGAGCAGATGGAATTAGAAGAAAGAGACATAAGAAATGCTTTCTCGACTCTTGAAGGCAGAAATCAAGCTTATACAAGGAAGTACGACCGTATTGCGGATACAGCTTATCTTGATAGGGCAGTTGAGAAGCTTGAAGAGTTCGCACAGAGAATTTACCCTGATTATCAAATCAGGAAAGACCTGAATGTTCACGAACTTTGCTTTGCGATTGATAGCGCCTGCACAGAACTTGCAAGAAATGATATTTTACTGCTTTGGGGCGTTTTTACGGGAAAACCCATAACTCTTGCGGCTTGTGGGAGTAAAAGAGGAGTAAGTCCTTCTTGTATCCGGCAGCGACAGGAAATGGTTGTGAGAAATACCGGACACGGAAGCAGACGAATAATAATGGAGCCGAAATCCGATGATGAATAGCCTCGAAGGGCTTTATGAGAATGAGATTAAGGAAAAAGTGCAGATGAAATTCTATACATTTAATGATAAGATGAACGACTTGGAGATTGACGATGAAGCCTGATAATGTGTTATCTGCAAAGAACCGTAACGAGCTTCGCCAATGGCTTGAACATAATCATCTGACTGAAAAGGAATGCTGGGTTGCGGTGAAGCGTGGCAGACCGACATCTGACGATGTATTTTGGTATGTTGACGCAGTGGAAGAAGCCTTATGTTTCGGTTGGATTGACAGTACGACAAAAACGTTGCAGGACGGCGTCACATATCAGAAATTAGCTCCAAGAAAAAAAGGCAGCCTTTGGTCTGAACTGAACAAAGAACGCTGCCGTAGAATGGATAAGCTTGGAATGATGACCGAGTATGGTCGTGCTGTTTTACCTGATATGACGCCGGCAGGGTTTGTCATAGATGATGACATTCTTGCAGCGTTGCAGACAGATGATGTAGTGTGGTCTAATTTTCAAAGCTTTCCGGAATTGTATCAGCGAGTGCGTATAGATACAATTCAAATAAAGAAGAAGCAACCGAAACTGTTCCTTGCACGATTGCAGAAATTGATAGACAACACACGAAACGGCGTTATGTACGGGGAATGGAACGATAACGGGCGTTTGTTGAATTACTGATTAAGATAGAAAGAGGTGCTGTCTGTGGTTTCATTGATTTTATTGATAATTAGCGTTATATCCATCAGTTGTGCATATATTATTCAGTATAAAAGTCCAATATTGGGGAATTTGGGACAAGCTTTACCGGAACACTTTGTTGCGATATTACTTATTTTTACTTTGATTTTTTCGGTAGCAGGAATAATAATGTGCTTTGTCGAGCGAAAAAGGAAACACGCCACTGGTCTATTGTGGTATGTGAAGGTTATTGTATTCAGTGTTCTTTCAGTATACTTGACAGGGGTAGTCGCTATCGGAACTTTTTGGGGATTATTGTTTCGCAGCTAATGGTTATTTTAACTTATGTCGAAATTAAAGAAATCCGTGTGCTGTGATAACATAAGGAAATGAGACGATGAAATGTGGGATAACCTAAGTTATTATAACGTATCAACTGAAAGAAAAGCATTAGAGATTATTTTTGATTATTTGCAGCTTGATATGCTTACGAAACCTGAGTGTAGCCTTGCCTCAAACAACTATCCGCTATCACAAGGTCTGACCTTATCAAAAGAAGCCGGAACATTGCCGACATCATTCGACGCATTTCGCCGCAAAGTATTATCTGCTGATTGGGAAGTTGTTTTGTGTATTGCCGGCACCGATAAATCGGATATACGAAGGGTAGTTTTTCTTTATCATAGAGACGAAAAGAGTTTTATAGTAAACTTTCCTAATGGTGGTAAACTGACTGAAAACGAGACAGCAATAAAAAGCTGGATTGATAGCAGATTAAAATAATAAAGGAAATTATACTCGATTTGGAGGTTCACGGATGTTAGAAGTTTGTTTCAACGACAGTGTAAAGGGCGCATTGATTTTAGCACAACACTGTGAAGATAACCTCATAGGGGGAGCGGTCAGCGTAATATCAAATCGAAAAGGATTGCTTCCATTTTTCTCTAAACGAAAAGCAATCAAAGAGTATAGAAGGAAATATGAAAAACTTCAAAACTCAGCTATTTCATTGGGTGGAGTGAAAGAGGATATTATAGGAGTGTCATTTGCCTTGTCAGAAGGAGATATAGCTTCATCTATATCATTAGAAGAATGTCCAAGAAAAAAATATCTCCGTGAACAATTTCTTTTTCCAAGATATTGTGGGCGTGAAGATGGTAGTAAGGATTTTGAGGATTTTTGGATTGCGTGTATCAAAGATTTGGAGGTGCTGAAATCTAAGCCTGCACAAATCAGAATATGGTTAGACCAAACGCCGGACGCCCAATGCGGCTTACTGTTTATAGCCCATATGCTTAATGGGAGCGGAACGGAGATACATATTGTTTCTCTCCCCGAACAGATTATAGGGGAGGATAATATCTGTATAAAATATCGAGGATGGGGTGAAGTAGAGCCTCAGCTTTTCGGTACTTATCTTGAAAATGAGACGATGCTAACGAATGAAGAAACAGACTTACTGGCTAAACAGTGGGAAGTCCTAAAACAAGAAAACGCAATGCTTAGAGTAGTTGAAAATGGGATTGTTTGTAGTGCCGATATAAACTATTATGACAGTTTAATAAAAAGAGAGTTTCCTGAAAGCAGTTGCAAAGTAGCTTTTCTCATCGGAAGTGCATTGGGTAAACAGAATATACTGACCAGTGATGTTTTTATTGCAAAGAGGGTGCAGCATTTTCTGAATACAGGGGAGCTTGTTTTGTTGCAGCAATCTAAGGATGGTTTTTATTCTTCAACAATAGCGGCAAAGTGATGGCGCAAAGGTAGAGCACTGTTGAATAAGCATATAAAGCAGCCGTAGGAAAGCGAGGAAAAAATGAAACGAGGTTCAGCTATCAGCGTTGGATTAAGCGTCGGTATATCAATGAGTATCCTTTTTAGCGTGGTTTTCTGCAAGGTATTAGAGAGCTACGCCGGTATTGGTGTAGGTATTTGTTTTGGCATTGCACTGGGTGTCCTCACCTTCGTGATGTTTCGAGCTTATCGGAAAAAGAAGTGAGAAATTGCTTTCAGGAAAAAGTATAGAGAAAGACCGCCGGCTCTCCGCAGAGAACTGACGGTCTTTTTGTAATGCTTATAACCGATTGACTGTTTTGATTTCTTTCTTTAGATACCAGATGTTGTGTGCTAATAGCAGCCCGCTATATAGTAAGATGGACAAGAAGATAATAAGCGAAAAATCACGGCTGATAGAATATGTCGTCCAGTTAATACCTGATACTATGCAATGGCTGACAATATAAGCAACAGGATATAATCCGATACGCTCTACCCACAAACGTACAGTTTGCTTCTTCCTTGTAAGGAGCCAAACGATTACCATAATGCCCAATACACCAGTCGCAAGGATAAGATAGTATCCGAGTACCAGTCTCGGCAGGGTAGTTATGCCTTTTGTTTCGCCGTCTATTTCGATTTGGTTTTCAGCAGAAGGGTCATATTTTGCAAGGCAAACATTTTCGCTTGTATCATTTGGGATATAGAAAAGGTACATCGGCTTGCCTTCGCTGACGACCGTAGCCGAAAGGTTCTCTTTTCCTTGTGAAAACCATTTGTCCCAAAGTGTTGTCCACGCCTCAATATCGCAAATGCAAATGCTGCTGTCATCAGGGTCATCGTGAATATCGTAATGAAAGTCAGTTACATTTTTATCAAATGTCAGCGTTAGTCCTTTATCTCCGAGTTCCTCGATGGTAACAATTCCTTCGGAATACGGTTGATAGATAGGAGCGCCCAACACGGCGAAAGCCGAAACGAGCAGAGCGATAACAAATACGGCAGTCAACGCAATAGTCTGAATGCGTTTTAATTTTAGTTTATGGCTAAGTTTTTGTAAAGGTGCTGCGTCATTGCCTTTTTGTATCGGCTTTGGCTTTTTGATTTGTTCGTATTCTTTTCTGCAAGCTTCGCAGCTTTTCAAGTGTTCAGCTACAAAAGCTGCCGTGTCGTCGCTGACCATATTCTCAGCATAGAGAGGTAAAAGGTCTCGAATAATACTACATTCATTTTTCATCGGTTCCGTCCCCCAGTCTTTCTTGTATCATTCTTTTGGCTCGGTGGTAGGTTACGCAAGCCCAATTATCGGATTTTCCGAACAACTGACCGATTTGAGAGAAACTCAGTTCTGCAAACACACGCCACATAAAGACTTCTTTATATGTTTCTGGCAAAGTATGCAATACTGCTCTTATTCTTGAAGCTTCGTCCTGCCTGATAAGTTGTTCCTCGGCGGTTGCTTCCTCAGAAGGCAGTTCTGAAAGTTCAGTTTCGTCGATACTGTCCGTTTGAGTAGACTTCTTGAGGTAGGTATAGTAGCAGTTCTTAGCTATTTGACAAAGCCATACTCTAATGTCACAGTTACCACGGAAACTTTTAATGGAGCGCATTGCTTTGAAGAATGTTTCGCTTGTGATTTCATCGGCTATGCTTTCACTGCCGGACAGTCTGCGGATATATCGGAACACGTCATCGAAATATGTTCGGTATAATTCCTCGAACTCCGTCACTCTACCACCCCCTTTCATCTATAAGACTTCGCAGAGAGCAAAACCTTACAAGAAATTCAAAAAATTTTTTTGGTCTGCAACTAATAAAAACGGCGGGAGCTATTCCGCCGTTTTATCTTCTTTGTGGTTATCGGATATGGACTTTGCCCGTTCTTCAAGTTCCAACATATACCTGTCAAAATCAGACATAAAAAGTCTGTCTTGAATGATACGGTATTTTTCAAATTCCGTCTCGGCGTGGAGCTTGGCTTGCTCTGCGCTGATTTTACCGGCTCCGGTTAAAATCTCCGTGCCGTTAAATTCGAGAAATCCGTCAAGGCGTTTTGCCCAATCTTCCATACTCATCGGGATATGGCGCTCTGCCTGCAACTCAGCGTAATCGAGATAGAGCGAAACAATCCTTTCCAAAAAGGACAGTTCGCTTTCCGTAAGATAGTTCTTGGCTATTGACACATCGCTCTTAACGATTTTTCCGTCAGGCGCATTTTCCCAAGAGGTGAGACCCATATGTTCTTTTTGTGCGTCGGCTCTTTCGGCAATGAGTTCGGCAGCCGTATGTCTGTGAGTGGCATAGTGCAGCTTGTTTTGAACGGTTTGAAAAAAGAGTTTGGTGGTGCTTGCGTCCTTGTCGTAGTCAAATGCCGTAGCGTATAAGTCCGTTACCTTCTGATAGAATTTACGCTCGGAAAGACGAATTTCACGGATATTCTCTAACTGGCGCTCAAAATATTCGTCAGTGAACAGAGTGCCCTTTTTCAATCGTTCAACATCCATTGTCCAACCTTGTATCGTATAATCCTTGACAATCTGCCCCGCCCATTTGCGGAACTGCACAGCACGCTCATTGTTGACCTTGAAACCGACAGCGATAATAGCTTGCAAGTTATAATGATTGGTCAGGTAGCTCTTTCCGTCTGCGGCAGTTATTAAGTATTTCTTAATAACTGAACCTTCAACAAGCTCCCCATCATCAAAAATCCTTTTCAAATGCTGATTGATAGCAGGTACTGAGACATCATACAAGGTAGCCATCATCTTTTGCGTCAGCCATATATTCTCATCTTCATATCGCATTTCAACGCTGCTTTCCTCGCCGCCAACAGAGGCAACGTAGGTCAGATATTCAGCAGCACTTGAACGGATTGTTATTTCGTTCTTTTTCTTTTTCGGCATAACCGGTTCCTTCCTTTACGCTTTTATATTCTTAAAGAAATCGCTTTTCGGCTCAAACGGAACCCGAATGTGATAACCGAGTCTGCTTAATTCCTGAAGCTTTATCAGCATAAGATTGATTTCAGAGTTCATCGCCTTTGCAAGCTGCACTACATCGTAGCCTTCACGGGCATATTCGAGGCATTCGTCAGTATCAATCAGAACGTGTGCTGCAAAGGCATTGGCTTCGTATTCCGTGGAACTTTGCATTCTGAAAAGCTCAAACTCTTTCATACCGTCGCCTTTGGCAAGCTCTCTATGGTAAATATCGTGACCGAGTTCGTGTCCGGCTACCATCAGCGTCAGGTATTCGTCCATTCTATTGTTGAGAAACATTGCACGATGTTTCCAACGGTACACATACATTCCGAGAAGGTTATTGAAACAATCGACCGGAACAACCTCAACACCGGACGCTTCCGCTAATTTAATTGTATCTCTCGTTCCGTGCAGTTGAACGAGGCTATTTGCCTTTCTGTATATTCCAACAGAGTCAATCATTTCATTTACCCCCCTTTCAGGGCGTATTTATGCCCTGATACAAAGTATAGCAAAATATTCGTCCCATAAGGCGGACTTATTTCCTATACTTTTTGGGGGTGTATTTTTTGTTGTCCTCTTTGGCTTTCCAGTATAAGTCCTGCAAAGCCTTCATCACACCGTCAATATCTTCTTCGCTCATCTCGCCGCCGGCGAACATACCGCCCATCTGCTCAACAAGCTCCATAGCCTGTTTCTTTCCACGATACCCATATTTCTGTTGAGCTACCTCAACAAAATCATCGTTCTCGTTATGTAGATGGTCGGGGTCAACACCGAGTATCTCCGCAAGCGTCTTATATACTTCTCTATTCTGCGGATATGTCTTTCCGCTTTCATAGTTGCTGATTGTGTTGACGCCTAATCCGGCAAGCTTTGCAAGTTCAGCCTGTGAGAGTCTTTTCTCAGTTCTGTATTTGCGAAGCTTCTCTCCGAATGTCATATCATTATCCCCCTTTTGGAATTGTCACAAACTGTTTGGGAAATTTTCTGCACTAACCACTTGACATTCACAAACGGTTTGTGTATAATAAGAGCTACCCAATCGGTTTGTGAGTACATTATAAAACGGTTTGGGAAGTTTGTCAAGGGGGTCAAGAGAATTGTTGCGAAATGTTTTACATTGCGATATGAACAACTTCTACGCAAGCGTCGAGTGTATGCTTGACCCTGCCCTGAGAGAATATCCGGTTGCTGTTTGCGGCTCAGTGGAAGAAAGACACGGCATTGTCCTTGCCAAGAACTACAAAGCAAAAGCCTTTAATGTGCAGACCGGCGACGCAGTATGGCAGGCGAAGCAGAAGTGCAAAGACCTTGTTATCGTTCCGCCTCATTTTGAGGAATACATCAAATACTCAAAGCTTGCCCGCAGCGTCTATGAACGATATACAGACCAAGTGGAACCGTATGGAATGGACGAGTGTTGGCTGGATATTTCCGGCACAAGCGGGATTTTCGGTTCGCCTGAAAAGGTCGCCAATGAAATCCGTGAGACGATTAAGTTTGAACTGGGTCTGACTATCTCCGTGGGTGTTTCCTTCAATAAAATATTCGCCAAGCTCGGCTCGGATATGAAAAAGCCGGACGCTGTTACGGTGATTGAAAAGGACACTTTCAAGGATAAGATATGGGGACTCCCTGCTTCTGACTTGCTCGGCGTAGGCCGTGCAACGAGGAAAGTTTTAGATAGATATGCCATCAGGACAATCGGTGATTTAGCGAATACCGACCCTGACCTGTTAAAGCGATGGCTCGGCAAGAATGGGGTTGCTCTTTGGCAATTCGCCAACGGCTTGGACTGCTCCGCCGTTGCAAAGACTGACTTCGTTTCGCCGGTCAAAAGCGTAGGTCACGGTATCACGACAGTTGCCGATTTAGAGAATGGCGAGCAGGTGTGGCCCGTCATTCTCGAATTAACCCAAGACATCGGGCATAAGCTTCGAGTCCACGGATTAAGCGCCGAGGGAGTGGCGCTGCATATCCGAGACAACACGCTCTATTCAAAGCAATGGCAGACGAAGATTGATTATCCCACGCAATCTCCGATGATTATTGCGAAAACGGCGTACAGACTCTTTGAGCAAAAGTACCCGTGGCAAAATCACATCCGTTCCGTGACCGTACAGGCTATCAATCTTGTCCCACAAGATACGCCCCGACAGATTGGCTTGTTTATGGATTGCAAGAAGATGGATAAGATTGAAAAATTGGATAGATGTGTTGAGGCAATTCGTCAGCGTTTCGGGAAAGACAGTATCAGGAACGGGGTTCTTTGTCAGAACCTTAAAATGCCGCCCGAAAAAGCTGAAATCACTATGCCGACCGGTATGGTTGGGTAAGGAGGGTTTTAAGTGGAAACGAAAAGAAGAAAAGTTTACGTTGAGGTCGAGGTGACGCACAGAACAGACGGCACAGCGAGACCGAATTTAATAAGATTTGAAAATGGTGAAAGGTATGAGGTTGACCGTGTAATACAACGGTGCCGTGCAGCTTCCACGAAGGTGGGCGGAACGGGCATTCGCTATACGGTTCAGATTTGCGGTCATCCGACATTCCTGTTCGATGAGGAAAACGGCAAGTGGTTTGTCGAAGCGAAAACGGATTAAAGGAGGTCGCATAATTGAAACACTTATCACGCTTGGATATTGAAGCGATTGCGGAAAAGTACATCACTGCATATATGGAACTACCCGAAGTGCAGGATATGCAGATTTATCGAATAGAGCCGGAGCTGTTCTTGGAAAGAGTACTTGGTCTGAAAATAGATTACGCTCATCTTTCCTACGATGGTTCGCTCTTGGGAATGACATCGTTTGTCGAGGTTATGGTTGATGTAATGACCGCCGACTTTGAGGAAGAACATATCCTTTTGGACGGCAGCACGGTGTTGGTAGAGTCCGACCTGAGAGATGACAACAAGCGGAAAGGCAGGAGGAATTTCACTCTTATGCACGAAGGAAGTCATCAGATTTTCAAAAGGCTGTTTCCCGATGAGTACGGCACAGCCAAAGGCAGGGGCGCACCTGTTCGCTGCTATAAAGTCAGCAGTGAAAACAGCGGGCGCATAAAAGATTGGGAGGAATGGCAGGCGAACGCTCTTGCTTCCGCTACGCTGCTTCCTGCTAACCTGATTTCAAAGGGTATGTATCTGTTTGGTCTCGGAGAGAAAATTGACTGCCTTAACAAGATATACCGACCGCAGGAATACGAGAGGTTCTCGGCGTTGGCAGACTTTTTAGGCTCGTCCAGGAAGGCTCTCGCTATTCGTATGAAGCAGCTCGGCTTGGTCAAGAAAGAGTATCTCGATAATCCGTTCGATATGATTTCGATTTACAAGTGAGGCGATGAAAATGGCTAAGTTCAATATACGAGAGCAAGACCCACAGAAATACAGTGCGGTCAAGGCTGAACAGGACAAGCTGAGCGCCATCTGCGGTGTTCAGATGAAGATAGCGAGGATTTGTCCGTACTGCGGGCATACGGTTTCCATCGTCTATAAGGGAGACCATTCCTACACGCAGGAAAAATGCAGCAAATGCGGCGAGACAGTCACATTCCCGCCGATTTCATTCAGGCTTAGCAAGTAGCCTGAGCGTTCTACAACTGAATAATCAATAAAAGCAAGCTTAGTGCTTTGGAGCCGCTTGGTGCGAGACTTCCTCAATGCCACTTGATTTTATAGACTACTTTATCCCAATGGGATAGGTCTATATTCTCGTGGCAGCAGTCCGCATCAAGTGGCTTTTATTCTATTCGCTCATCGGCTCTGAGAAAGGAAACCGATGAGCATTTTTTGTTGGCAGAGCCAAATAGCGAAGTATCCGTAATCTCCGGATTTTTGATTTCAACTCACATCAAAAATTCAAATTTCAAGGAGATTACGGAAATGGCAAAACAACTGAATATTACCGAACAGGAAGAACTGTTCTCAACCGAGTGCAAACTCATCAACCTCAAATATGAGTATCAGGGATATACCGGCACGGAAAAATGGGCGGTCGTCAGCGAGCTGTCCGAAAAGGAATTGTTTGAGAAGTACCCCGATGTTATCAGCCGGTACACACCTTGTGTGCTGCTCTCGGTCGAGCAGGGCGAAGTGATAGCCGAAGCCAAGCGGAACGACGACAAATACGAAAAGAGAAGCTCTCGTACCTTAGATGTTTACGGTTATGAAGATGACATTACAGAGAGCTTTCACAAAGAACTGATTACAGATTTTGAAGGACAGTTCGACCTTGAGGAAAAAGCACGTTTGGAACGGGAGGCAGAGCAAAAGCGCACTTGCGATATTCTCAAAGTAAGAAAAGCTCTTTCTATGCTTCAACCTATCCAAAGGCAACGTCTGTTGAAATTCATACTTGAAGGAAAGTGTTACAGACAAATAGCCGCCGAGGAAGGCACTTATCACAGCTCAGTGAGCAAATCCATAGAAGCTGCGATAAAAAATTTCAAAAAATTTTTTGAAAACCTCTGATTTTGGGTGTCCAAAACGCACCCCTTTGTCCAAATAAGTGAAGGGACTGTTTCAATTCCGGATACGGAACAACCTTTCAGAAACTATTTTAGAGAGGTTTTCAAATATGCAGAGAAAAGAAATTAAACGAGGCGACTTGTTTTACTATGATTTTGGCACAAGAGAGGGTTCTATCCAAAGTGGCGTCAGACCGGTATTAGTAGTGCAGGCTGATGATTATAACCGTAACGCACCGACAATTATTGTTGCTTGCCTGACTGCGGTAATAAAGAAAAGATACCTGCCGTCTCACATCATTTTAGGCGAGGATTTCGGTCTCAAAAAGCCGTCTATGGTTCTCTTGGAACAGATACAGACGGTAAATAAAGAACACCTGACGGACTACATCGGCTCTGTTGACGATGAGCATTTGTGGCGACAGATAAATGCTGCTCTGAAAAAGACATTGGGATTGTGGTTCTACAAAAAAGAAAAGGGCGGAGATGTTCGCTGTTTGTGTCCGAAATGTTTGAACGACTATATCCACGACCCGAATTATATCGTCAGGCGTGCTGACCCATTTGCCAAGAAAAAAGACAAGTGCGATAAGTGCGGCGGCAGCGGGTGGGATTATATCCTATATGACAGGCGTAATCCCTCTGAGGAAGGAGGGGTGCAGCGATGAGCCGTTGTTTAGAGAATATGAAAACTCCGAAATACGACATCCCTCTTTGGCATAAGTTGAACCTGACCATCGAGGAAGCTGCGGCGTATTCAGGTATCGGGGTTCGCAAGCTTTACGATATGACCGGTAGCGAAGAATGTCCTTTCGTACTGTGGATAGGTTCCCGACGACTGATAAAGAGAAAAGTCTTTGACGAGTATATAGCGAAGATGTACTCGGTATAAGCGGAAAGTCAAATGTGCGATAAGCCAATTCGCATAATTGGCTTATCGCACGAAAATCACTATGATAGCACCATAACAAACAAGGAGGTGCTAATGATGAGTCTTGGAGCAAATAACGCAAGAGCGCCAAAATTTGATATACCGATTTGGCACAAGCTGAACTTGACCATTGATGAAGCTGCTGCTTATTCAAATATCGGTATTCATAAGCTCTATGATTTAACGGAAGCGGAGGATTGTCCCTTCGTGTTGTGGATTGGTTCTCGCAGGCTGATTAAGCGAAAAACCTTTGATGAGTACATCGAAAAAATGTACTCCATTTGAGAGACAACGATTTAGGAGGTGGTCAAGTGGACGATGAAATTATGAGATATAGGGACAAGTTAATCAGACAGGCTCAAAATTTACCTATATGGGAGCGAAAATGCCTGACGGTTGACGAAGCTGCGGAGTATTCCGGCATTGGGCGAAAGAAACTTCGCAGTCTCTTGAAAAAGAAGAACTGCCCGTTTGCTCTCTCTGACGGGTTTCAGCTTCTCATAATCCGAGAGAAATTAGATGAGTATTGCAAAAAGCATAAACGCATTTAAGGAGGCGATGACAAGTGGCAAGACCGAAAAGAAAAGATAAAACGAGGGTTGTACTTAAAACCGGTGAAGGACAGCGTACTAATGGAACTTACTTCTTCCGATGGACGGACAAAAGAGGCGAGCGACATTCCGTTTATGCCAAAACCCTTGATGAGCTTCGCTATAAAGAGGAACAGATAGAGAAGGACAAAAAGGACGGCATTAAAGCAGAGGCACGATTTACGACCGTCAATGATTTGTTTGAACTATGGATTGTTCTGAAGCGTGGTCTGAAAAACAATACCTTTGAGAATTACAAGTATATGTATGAGACCTTTGTCCGCCCAAGCCTCGGTGAACGTAGAATATCTACCTTGAAAAAAACGGACATCAAACGATACTACAACTACCTTGCCGATGACAGGTGTTTGAAGCCGACTACCATAGATAACATTCACACGGTACTTCATCAGGTATTGGATATGGCGGTCGATGATGACTACATCAGAAATAATCCGTCCGACAATGTTCTGAAAGAGCTGAAAAAGTCGATGGCGCTCAGATCAGAGAAACGCAGAGCGTTGACGAGACCGGAACAGGAGTTGTTTCTTGACTATTTGCGTAACACGCCGACCGCTCAGCATTGGTATCCGGTCTTTGCGGTTATGGTGGGAACAGGGTTAAGAGTTGGCGAAGTAACAGGTCTCAGGTGGTGTGATATAGATTTAGACGAGGGTGTTATAGATGTTAATCATACTCTGGTCTACTATGAACACAGGTCAGATGAGGGTAAAAGAGGCTGCTATTTCAACGTCAACACCCCCAAGACTCCGACGAGTAACAGACAGGTTCCAATGCTCGACTTTGTGAAAGAAGCATTCCTGATAGAAAAGAAAAATCAAGAGTTGTTAGACTTACATTGTCAGGTCACGATTGATGGGTATAGCGATTTCATCTTTATCAACCGTTTCGGACAGGCGCAACATCAGGGAACGCTAAACAAGGCGCTCCGTCGCATAATTCGAGATTGCAACGACGAACAGTTGCTCAAAGATGAAAACACAGACCTTTTGCTTCCGCATTTCAGTTGCCACTCCCTTCGCCATACTTTCACAACGAGAATGTGTGAAGCGGGGGTAAATGTCAAGGTAATTCAGGATACCCTCGGTCATAAGGACATCTCTACCACACTCAACATTTACACCGATGTGACAAAAGAATTGAAGCGTTCTGAGTTCGAGGGACTTGACTTATACTTCAAAGCTGAGTAAAATATATAATGTCCTGATGTTTCCGCACAGGGAACATCAGGACTTCTTAAATTGCGAGGGGAAACAATAAGGCTTACACCACTTACACCAATATTTACGCCAAACAGTACCCAAACAACACTTTTTTACACGGAATTATATCTTTTGGAAATTCGCAAAATGCGAAAATGATGGAGGATACAGTAATATGGAAAACTACGCAAAATCGCTCTCTTTCGTCCCGACAATGAAGCCGTTGGATTAAATAACCCTTTATAATTCTTCATAATTCTCGATAATTCGACTTATGAACGGGTTTACACCAACAACTTACACCAATTTACACCATTGGTACACCAAACCGAACACAATCGCATAATTTTCTTGAGCCTACTGTGTTTTATTACATAGTAGGCTCTTTTTTTGCCTTGTTTATCTAACTTTCACACAAGATAAACAAGGCAATTTATTTTTTTCAAAAGGGGGGTTAATTTTTGCGATTTTTTTCAGCAATCAAATACAGAGGGCAAAACAAGAGACCTCTGAGATCCTTGAAAACTGAATATACAGCACACAGGTACATTACCTGCATCGGAGAAATCCGAGCCTCGAAGTGAGTGCGCCACGATCTTCCGAACGGGAGGGAGCGATAAAACTTACACTTCTTTAATTTGTCGGCAGACAAAGACGGCGATGACAGATGCAGGCGATAATGATACTTCCGTAATTCGCGGTCGGTCCATAATGAAGGGGCGAGGGTGAGATTCCCATGGAGCTGCTTGCAACAGCCGCCTGTGTTGTTCCCATTACATCCGGGGTGTTGAGAACAAATAGGATGTACGACCTAAGCATATAAAAATGATTTATATGTTTAGGTGGATCATTATAGATTCAAATAAAAAGGAAAGGAGCATTATTAGATGAGTTGCAAAGTAATTGCAATCGAAAACCAGAAAGGAGGCACGGGAAAATCAACTACTGCATTGAATCTCGGAGTCGGGCTTCATAACGCCGGTATGCGTATCATTGAATTTGAACCGTACCAGTATATCAACATCAGACGCCTTGAAAAGCTTGGCTTTACAAAGGAAAAACTCCGGGAGTATGGAAGTCAGGTATGGAGTTATCTTGTTGATGATAGATATTTTACGATTCAATCTATCAGAAGTGACGGCTTTGAATCGGATCTGGATGTCTTGGGATTTGGAGATCTCTTTTATGCTTCTATTTTGAAAGAGGATGGAAGGTTCTCGTGGCAGCGAGTTGGGAATGCGGTTGTACTCAGTCCCAAAGGAAATTCGTTTACTGTTCATGATTTCTTGGTGGATTATATCACCAATGCCCAACTATGTGGACTCTGCAAAAGCTGTGATTGATGAAGCGATTTCAAAGAGCAACAGTTATGCCGATTTCAAATATATTCTCCGTCAGATGGGAGCGACCTTTGACGATTCCCCGAACCACAAGTATCAGGTACTAAGGGTAAAGGGATACCAAAAGAATATCCGACTAACAAGGCTCGGTGATGACTATTCCCTCGACCGGATAAAGGAGCGTATCTATGAAAACCGGAACAGGGCTAAGTTAGAGCCGTTCCAAAAAGGCTATTACTACCGTCCGAAGCAATATGTCCTTTTGACACGGGAGCATAAGATACGAAAGGTCGGCGGGCTGTACGGACTGTACCTTCATTACTGCTATAAGTTAGGCTATTTGATGTTGATTTTCTCTTTCTGATTCGGCTTTTCCTCGCTCATAATCGACTCGATCACTTCATGAGAAAGCTTGCCTTCATTGGAGAATTTCTTCATCTTGATTGCCTGAGCAAGAGACGGGGTTGCGTCCGTATAGGAAATTTCTTCGAGCAGCGCAGTCTGTTCCTCTTTTTTGAGATAGGACAGTTCAACTGCCGGTCGGAACGCGATACGGCTTTCATCAACAAGCTGGAGCAATTCGGGGATAAGCTCGGTCAGACGGATATAGCGGTGTACTTGGTTTCTACTATCTCCAACTTCCTCGCCTAATACATCAAGAGATTGCTTGCCCCGTAAATCAATCCCCACTGGGGATGAATTATCTTGAGACGGTCTACCTGCTTGTCTCTTCATAGCTTCAAGACGCATCTTATACGAAAATGCTTTTTCACTTGGAAGGATTGTGGAACGCTGCAAGTTCGATTCAACCATTAAGATAATCGCTTCATCACGGGTCATTTCCCGGACTTCGGCTTTAACGGTATCAAGTCCTGCAAGTTCACAAGCCTTCTTTCTGCGATGTCCGGACACGATTTCGTACCGTCCATCTTCCTTCGGGCGAAGCGTAACAGGAGTAATAATCCCGCGCTCTTTAATGCTCTGAACAAGCTGATCCATATCCTCATCAACTTTTACCTTGAAGGGATGGTCGGGAAAATCATCAATTTCCGAAATGGGCACGTCATAAATTCTGGGGAGCTTGTTTTCTTTACGCTCCGCATCATTCATAAAGAGCTCATCGTACCCGGTCAGGCCCAGATCGATTTTTTGCACGTTCTTCAACTTCTGTCACCTCCTTCGTTAGTGCCTCATACGCTGCTGCGACTTTGCCGTTCTTGTCATGAGAGAAAATACTTTCTCCAGAAAGACTGCACTCCGCAGCTCTTACTGAAAACGGAATCTCGGAATTGAACACGCGGATGTTTTCTCCCACAGATGAATGCAGCGATGAGATAATCGCCTTTGCATTGTTTGTGCGGTTATCTACCATCGTCAGCAAAATGCCGTCAATTTTCAGCCTTGGATTGATCTGTCGCTTGATCTTTGAAATCGAGCGCAGGAGCAAGTTAAGACCTTTGGTTGACAGAAAGTTCGGCTGAGATGGAATAATCACACTGTCTGCCGCAACAAGCGCATTGACCGTCATCATCCCCAGAGAAGGCATACAATCAATAAGGATATAGTCGTAATTCTTCTTCATGCCGTCGATAGCGTTTTTCAGAACATACTCACGGCTCATAACATTGAACAGGCCGGTTTCCATACCGGACAACTCAATATTAGAAGGAAGCAAGTCAACGCCTTCCGGATGCGTGATAATGGCATTACCGGGCGACTGTTCATCATCAATGACCGACTGCATTAGGGAAGAAAGCGACACATCCAGTTCATCGGGGTTCTTTACTCCGAGGCTTACCGTTAAGCTGCCCTGTGGGTCAGCGTCAACAAGCAAAACCTTTTTACCGGAGCTTGCAAGTCCCACACCGAGATTGACTGCGGTTGTCGTTTTACCGACTCCGCCTTTCTGATTTGTGATGGCAATCACTTTACAGTTTTCCATGTGGTATCCTCCTTTCAGATTATTCATAGCAAACTGCTATGTACTCCTCCCGCAAAATGCACAGCATTACCGATGCGTTTGGTTAAATGCAGTATTTGTCCTCGACACCCCTGCATGACTCGGTAGTCTATGGGAAATCTTCAAGCAACCGTCTGCTAAACGGTCTCATAGGAATCTCACCTCTGCCGGGTACTCCGCCAGCCCCATAGGGAAGTATCATTATGGTTGTATGAGTCATCGCCATGTCGGAGGCAGTCCGACACTTGTGGTGGAGGCTTACTGCTCACTCTGATAGTACAGAGGTCGTGGCGTACCCACCATCATGGCTCTTCTATACAAGTAACGTACTCGAAGATCTGATATTCAATTTTCAAGGAACAGTGAAGCGTCTTCTTCCACATTAGGAAGAGACCCCTCACTTATTCCCAGTGGGAAAGGCATTTTGGCGGGGTGGTTTTCAAAAAAAATTATAAAATTTTGAAAAAACAAAAAGCCGCCTGCTCGCTACTGAACAGACGGCATGAAATGATATATATAATAAAAGGAAATAAAAAAAGCAGGCATACTACTTTTCAGTAATATGCCTGCTGGTTGTGTTAGATAAAGACTTCGACAGTCACGTTATCCCATTGGTTTTTCCGCAGGTACTGACCGACTGACTTTCTATACGCTTCAGCTTGGTCGAAATCAATCTGGAATTGATCGTATAGGATTAGTCCTCCCCACTTTTGATAGCAGCCTGTGCAGCGGCAAGACGTGCTATCGGCACACGGAAGGGTGAGCAGGAGACGTATGTGAGTCCGAGCTTATGGCAGAACTCAACGGATGACGGGTCGCCGCCGTGTTCTCCGCAGATGCCGAGGTGCATATCGGGGCGGGTTGCCTTTCCGAGCTTGACAGCCATCTGCATGAGCTTGCCGACACCGTCCTGGTCGAGCTTGGCGAAAGGATCATTCTCATAGATCTTGCGGTCATAGTAAGCGCCGAGGAACTTTCCGGCGTCGTCACGGGAGAATCCGAAGGTCATCTGAGTAAGGTCATTGGTGCCGAAGCAGAAGAACTCTGCTTCCTTTGCGATCTCGTCAGCGGTGAGGCAGGCACGCGGGATCTCGATCATGGTACCGACCTCATACTTGAGGGAGACACCTGCATTCGCGATCTCCTCATCGGCGACAGCGACAACGATGTTCTTTACGAACTTAAGCTCCTTAGCCTCGCCGACGAGCGGGATCATGATCTCGGGAACGACCTTCCAGTCGGGGTGCTTCTTCTGAACATTTATAGCGGCGCGGATGACAGCTCTTGTCTGCATCTTTGCAATCTCAGGATAGGTAACGGTGAGACGGCAGCCGCGGTGACCCATCATCGGGTTGAACTCGTGAAGGGAAGTGATGATATTCTTGATGGCTTCAACGCTCTTGCCCTGTGCAGCGGCGAGAGCTTCGATGTCCTTCTCCTCGGTCGGAACGAACTCGTGGAGCGGGGGATCAAGGAAGCGGATGGTTACGGGAGTGCCCTCTAGAGCCTCGTAAAGAGCCTCAAAGTCGCCCTGCTGATAGGGCAGGATCTTGTCAAGAGCAGCCTCTCTCTCTTCGACGGTGTCGGAGCAGATCATCTCGCGGAAAGCGGCGATTCTGTCAGCCTCGAAGAACATATGCTCGGTGCGGCACAGACCGATACCCTCGGCGCCGAGCTCACGAGCCTTCTTTGCATCGCGGGGAGTGTCGGCATTGGTGCGTACCTGAAGCTTTCTGAACTGGTCAGCCCAGCCCATAATGCGTCCGAATTCGCCCTCGACCTTTGCGTCAACAGTCGGGATAGCTTCGCCGTAGATGTTACCGGTGGAGCCGTCAATGGAGATAACATCGCCCTCGCGGAAGGTTCTGCCGGCGAGAGTGAACTTCTTGTTCTCCTCGTCCATAGCGATGTCGCCGCATCCGGAAACGCAGCAGGTTCCCATTCCGCGTGCGACAACGGCTGCATGAGAGGTCATACCGCCGCGGACGGTGAGGATGCCCTGAGAAGCCTTCATACCGGTGATGTCCTCGGGAGAGGTCTCAAGACGGACGAGAATTACCTTCTTGCCAGCCTTCTTCCATGCCTCGGCATCTTCTGCGGAGAAGACGATCTGACCGCAGGCAGCTCCGGGGGAAGCGCCGAGACCCTTTCCGAGAGGAGTTGCAGCCTTGAGCGCCTTGGCGTCGAACTGCGGGTGGAGAAGGGTATCGAGGTTACGCGGGTCGATCATGAGGACAGCCTCTTCGGGAGTTCTCATGCCCTCGTCAACGAGGTCGCAGGCGATCTTGAGAGCGGCCTGAGCGGTGCGCTTGCCGTTTCTGGTCTGAAGCATATAGAGCTTGCCGTGCTCGACGGTGAACTCCATATCCTGCATATCGCGATAGTGATTTTCAAGGGTCTTGCAGACTTCCTTGAACTGAGCGAAAGCCTCCGGGAACTTGGTTTCCATCTCGGAGATGTGCATGGGAGTACGGACACCCGCAACGACGTCCTCGCCCTGTGCGTTGGTAAGGAACTCGCCGAAGAGTCCGTTCTTACCGGTTGCAGGGTCACGCGTGAATGCAACGCCGGTGCCGCAGTCGTCGCCCATGTTTCCGAATGCCATCATCTGAACGTTGACGGCAGTGCCCCAGCTGTACGGGATGTCGTTGTCGCGGCGGTAAACGTTCGCACGGGGGTTGTCCCAGGAACGGAAAACTGCCTTGATGGCACCCATGAGCTGTTCTTTCGGATCGGTCGGGAAATCGGAGCCGATTTTTGCTTTGTATTCTGCCTTGAACTGACCCGCAAGAGTCCTGAGGTCATCTGCGCCGAGCTCGATATCGAGCTTGACACCCTTTTCTTCCTTCATCTTATCGATGAGCTGCTCGAAGTACTTCTTTCCGACCTCCATGACGACGTCGGAGTACATCTGAATAAATCTTCTGTAGCAGTCCCATGCCCATCTGGGGTTGCCGGACTTCTCAGCGATGACAGCAACGACTTCTTCGTTGAGACCGAGGTTGAGAATTGTGTCCATCATACCCGGCATGGAAGCTCTTGCACCGGAACGGACGGAAACGAGAAGGGGATTCTCGTGATCGCCAAACTTCTTGCCGGTGATCTTCTCCATCTTTTCGATGTATTCCATGATCTCTGCCATGATCTCGGGATTGATCTGTTTGCCGTCCTCATAATACTGAGTGCACGCCTCGGTAGAGATCGTGAAGCCCTGCGGAACGGGAAGACCGATGTTGGTCATCTCTGCAAGGTTTGCGCCTTTACCGCCGAGAAGCTCGCGCATATCAGCGTTGCCTTCGGTGAAAAGATAGCAATACTTTTTTGCCATAGTTTGAACATCCTCCAAATAAAATTCAAATCTAATTTTGTCCAACCTACATTTTACCATACTTTTTTTCTAAAAGCCACTGTTTTCTGAATTGTTTACAATTCTTTTAAAAATAAAAAGGTAAGCAGGTGCAGAACACGTGTCATTGCGGAACGCCGTGAGAATTATCCGGATACCGCACCATACAGTACTGGCACAAACCCGGAATTCTCTCTATAACTCTGTAAACACCGTAGCCGAAATGCCGGTACATATCAACGTTTGCCGGATTGTGCGTTTCGAGAGAGAGCATAAGCCCGTGCGCATCGGCATATTCGGTCACGGCACCTAAAAGCCGGTCGGTAATGCCGTGATGGCGCATGGACGGTTTTACCGCAAGATAGATAATATGTATCCTTTTGTCGCAGTTCAGCTCATCCGTCCATTCGGAGCTTAAATATTCGCGTCCCTTTGAAAAGTTCCGGATAAGCATAAGCGACGGGTCTTCCATAAGCAGATAGCCGTCGGTTTTAAGCTCTGCCAGCACCTCATCAAACCAGTATCTGACTGCGTTGTACGGCTCGTCCTCATCGGAGACGAGGATCAGTCCGTTAAGCTCCGGCGAGTCGGCATATATCTCGCAGGAATGCCTGAATTCCTCAAGGTCACACCTGAACAGTACCGGTAGTATCTTTTCGCGCATCACCGGGTCGGGTATCAGCGTGCGGTAGAGCGGGTCGTCGCGGAAGCACTCGGTAAGCAGCTTCTCAAGCCCCGGAAAATCTTTTTTTGTAACAGGGTAAAGCCGGTCGGTAGTCAATTGGTTCACTCACTTTTTTTGTATGTCCGGTAGTTGCCGCCGCCTGTGCGGACAGCCTTAATATCATACCACATTTTCCTCGTTTTTTCAATATCAATAACGTATATTTTTGATTAAAACACGCATAAAAAACGCAGATCCCGCCGGTGCATATGATACTCTGAAAAATGCCCATAAACAATAAACCGCTCCCCGTCGAGACAGAGGAGCGATTCATTATTTAATATTCTTTTTTACAAAAGTTCTTGGAATTCTTAAAACCTTCTTTTAAGAAGGTTTTAAGCGGGTCCTGACAGCGCCAGGAAACCTTATCCCTGCTTGTTGTTCTGATCGTCGCGGTTCTGGAACTGACCGAAAGCGCTCATGCCGTCAACATTGCGGTTGTGCATCTCCGCGTCGCGTCTGGCTCTTTCCTCCTCGCGCTTTTTGCGTTCCTCTTCCTCGCGCTTGCGGCGGGATTCGTTTTCCTCTTCGCTCTTGCGCTTCTTCTCGGCAACCATGGCGTCAAGCTCCTCAAAAGAAGGATCGCCTTCCATGAGAGCCCTGAACTGATCGCCGTCAACCGACTCTGCTTTGACAAGGTACTCAGCCAGCTTGCGGAGCTTATCGGAGTGAGCCTCAAGGATCTCCGAGCATCTCTTGTACGCGCGGTCGATGATTGCTCTGATTTCGTCATCGATTTCTGAAGCGGTCTTTTCGGAATAGTCCTTTCCGGTGCTGAAATCCCTGCCGAGGAACACCTCATCGGAGGAATGCTCCGAGCCGTAGAGAATCGGACCGAGTCTGTCGCTCATGCCGTACTTCATGACCATGTTTCTTGCAACGGCTGTTGCCTGACGGATGTCGGAAGAAGCGCCGCTTGAGATATCCTCCATCGTCAGCTGTTCGGCTACGCGTCCGCCGAGCGAGACGACGATATCGTCAAACATCTGATTCTTTGACTTGTAGGTCACGTCGCGCTCCGGCACCATGACAGTGACGCCTCCCGCACTGCCTGCGGGGATGATAGTAATGTGCTTGACCGGGTCGGCTCCGGGGCTGAAATAAGCGGCGATCGCATGACCGGCTTCGTGGAAAGCGGTAAGACGGTTATCGTGCTCTGTTCTGACCTTGCTCTTTTTCTTAGGACCCATGATTACCTTCATATAGGAGTCCTCGATCTCGTCCATACCGATCAGGTTTTTGCCCTTTCTTGCGGCAAGGAGGGCGGACTCGTTGAGAAGGTTTGCAAGATCGGCTCCGGTGAAGCCGACGGTCGTCTGTGCTACCTTGTGGAAATCGACGGTGTTTTCAAAGGGCTTTCCCTTGGCGTGAACATGGAGGATGTCCTCTCTGCCCTTGAGATCAGGATAGTTTACCGTGATCTGACGGTCAAAGCGTCCGGGGCGGAGAAGTGCGGGGTCAAGGATATCGGGGCGGTTTGTAGCCGCCATGACGATGACTCCGTCGCCGGAGCCGAATCCGTCCATTTCGACGAGCAGCTGGTTCAGCGTCTGCTCTCTTTCGTCGTGACCGCCGCCGAGACCTGCGCCGCGATGTCTTCCGACGGCATCGATCTCATCGATGAAAATAATGCTCGCGGGATTTTTCTTTGCGGTGTCAAAAAGATCGCGGACACGGGATGCTCCGACGCCGACGTACATTTCGACAAAGTCCGATCCGGAGATTGAATAGAATGGGACGCCCGACTCTCCTGCGACTGCCTTTGCAAGCAGTGTCTTTCCGGTTCCGGGAGGGCCGACGAGCAGAACACCGTGCGGGATACGCGCTCCGAGCTTTGTATACTTGGCAGGCGTGCGGAGGAAATCGACTATTTCGGTGAGCTCTTCCTTTTCCTCGTCGGCTCCTGCTACATCCTTGAAGTATACCTTGCGTTTTTCATCGCTTCCGAGCTTTGCACGGGATTTTCCGAACGAGGCAATCTTGCTGCCCTTGCCGCCTGCCGCCTGATTCATCATGTAGAACCAGAGCAGGGCGATCACGACCATGACCGCAACGGTCGGAAGAGCCTTTGCCCACCACGGTGTGACGGCGAGCGGCTCGTATTCGTATTTCTCGATCGTTCCGTCAGCGACCTGTTCCTTGATCATGTCGCTGAAGTCATAATAGAAAATACTGAAATCCCTGAGCTGATACTGAACGATCTTTCCGTCTTTCTTCGCGATGACCACGCGGTTGTTTTTGTCGACCTCAAAGGACTTCACCTCTTTGTTGGTGAACATTTCCACAAGGTCGCTGTAAACAATGCTGTCGGCAGTGTTGATGCTTCTGAACATCAGCCAGAGCGACAGGATTATACCGACGGTCAGGACGGTATAGAATATTGCCAGCTTGTAATTCTTCTTCATGTCGTTTTACCCACCGCAAGCGGGGGCATCCTCTCTGTATTAAAAGTTAGTTATTGTATACTTCCGGCTTCAGAACCCCCACAAACGGGAGCGCACGGTATTTTTCGTCGTAATCAAGACCGTAGCCCACCACGAACTCGTTCGGGATGACGGCACCGACCCAGTCGGCATTGAAATCGACCTCACGTCGGTCGGGCTTATCGAGCAGAGTGCAGGTTTTTACGCTTTTCGCACCCTTCAGCTTGAGATAATCGACAAGATACGAAAGCGTCTTTCCGCTGTCGATTATGTCCTCGACGATCAGGATGTCGGTATTTGAAAGGTCTTTTCTGTAAAGGTCAAGGATTATATTGATCGACCCGCTTGACGACGTTCCTCCTCCGTAGGACGAAACCTTCATGAAATCGATTTCGACCGGAACGGTGATCTTCTTCATAAGCTCGCCCATGAAGACGACCGAGCCCTTGAGGATACCGAGGAGAAGGAGTCTTGAGTCCCTGTCGCGGTAGTAATCGTCAACATTTGCCGAGATGCGGCCGACGATCTCTTCGATTTCGTCCCCGCTGATCAGTATTTTCTCGATGTCATCCTTGATATTCTTCTTTGCCATTGATGATATTATTCCTTTCGGCTGCTGTCAGAATTTTTTTCGCTGAAAAACCACAGTTCGGCAACCTGATCTCCGCAGGGGCGGAATCTGTCGCTTACCGGGAAACCGGGAAGCCAGATTATCTCGTCTCCGACCGTGAAAACCGGGAGAAAACGCCTTGTTTCAAGCGGTAATTTTGTTGACTGAAGCAGCTTTTTTACGTTTCGTGTCATACCGCCGAACGGATATCTGTCGCCGGGACGTCTTTCCCTTGCCGATACGACATCATTAATTTTAGCAGAGTCAGCCGAAACGTGTATTGATAATTTGTAAATATTTTTGAGGGGATTTATATATTTTGAGGAATCGGCGGAGCTCCGGACGAATACCGCGGCAGTGTCCTCGGAAAGAACGGTCACGCCCTCGCAGAGAACCGATGGCACGGTTCCGTCGGGAGTATCCGGAAATCCGGCGCGAAGGTTATCGCGGTCGATCGAGAAAACTCCTCCGGGAAGCGACAGGGAAGAGCGGACTTTTTCCGATCTTATCATTTCCGCCGCATTTGTGATGTGCTCCGAATCGGGGGAAATCCCGGCATTGCGCAGAGAATCGAGCAATACCCGTGAAAGCACCGCGTCATCAAGCGACGAAAGGATTTTTCTTCCCGACGAAAGAGAGTATTGCGACGAAAGCGAATCGAAATGTGCTCTGTCCCGCCGAAGGATCTCCGATGACGACGAAACAGCATCCTCAAATGCCGGATTTATTTCCTTTGCCAGCGGAACGATCCTGTGCCGGATGAAATTCCTCGTGTAATCGGTGTCGTCGTTCGTCGAATCGAAGACGAAGGGAATCCCGCGCCGTCCGCACTCACTGACGATCTCGTCCTTTGTGCATAGGATAAGCGGTCTTATGATGCTTCCGCGCACCGGAGGAATCCCCGAAAGGCCGTTTGTCCCGGCACCGCGGATGAGGTTGAAAAGCACCGTTTCGGCATTGTCGGAGGCGTTGTGGGCGGTTGCCGTGCAGTCATATCCCTCCCGCATTGCCACGGCGAAAATGCGGTATCTCTCGTTCCGCGCCGTCTCCTCAAGGCCCGTCCCGCGCTCTTTTGCAAGCATCGGAATATCGACCCGTACGGCACGGAAGGGAATGCCTCTTTCACTGCAGAAATCCCGGCAGAATTTTTCGTCACGGTCGGCTTCCTCTCCGCGTATCATGTGATTGACATGAAGCGCAAGGACATTTCCGGTTCCGAGCACTTCCGCCATCATGACAAGAAGCAGCGCCGAATCCGCCCCGCCGGAAAAACCGACGACAGCTGTTTTTCTCCCTTCGAGCATCCGGTGGTTCTTCACCGCCGAGGCGAACTTTCCGGCTGCGGTGCGGATCACGGTTCCTCCCGGTCGGAGAGCGACGTGAACTTTGTAAACGCTCCGAACCAGCCCATTTTGACGTTTGCCGTGCTTCCGTGACGGTTCTTTGCCACGATGATCTCTGCGGTGTTCTGAATGCCGTCCTTTTTGTCTGCGGCATCATAGTACTCGTCGCGGTAGAGGAACATGACGACGTCGGCATCCTGTTCTATTGCCCCGGAGTCACGGAGGTCTGACAGCATCGGACGCTTGTCGGTGCGGCTTTCGGGACCTCGCGACAGCTGCGCGCAGGTGATAATCGGCACCTTCAGATCCTTTGCAAGCAGCTTCAGGTTACGTGAAATCTCGGCGACCTCGTTGACACGGCTGTCGATCCTCCGGTCGCTCTGCATAAGCTGGAGGTAGTCGATGACGACAAGCCCGAGGTTCTTTACCCTGCGGAGCTTTGCCTTCATTCCGGTGACTGTCATTCCGGCAGTGTCGTCGATGAGAATCTCGCATTCGCTGAGCATCGACGATGCGCGCGCGAGCTTTTCCCAGTCGTCGTTCGACAGATTGCCGGAGCGGAGCGCGTAGCTGTCGACAAGCGCTTCGCTTGACAGCATACGTGACGCAAGCTGTTCCGCCGACATTTCAAGCGAGAACACGCAGACGGCTTTCTTGCTGTACTGTGCCACCTTCGTTGCCACGTTCATGGTAAACGAGGTCTTTCCCATGCCGGGACGTGCGCCGACAAGAATAAGGTCTCCCGGTCCCATTCCGACAAGCACCTTGTCAAGGTCGGAGAATCCGGTCGGCTGTCCGGCGGCTGCCGCCTTGTCGGTCTTCAGCAGCTTTATATGCTCATAATTCGCAAGGATAGCCTCTCTTATGTGAGTGAAGCCCTTTGTTTCGTTGTTCTCGGCAATTGCGAAGATCGCCTGTTCGGCGCTGTCAAGAAGATGCGTGACATCGTCCTGCTCGGAATATGCGGTGTCGGATATCTCGGAGCAGACGCCAATCAGACGGCGGAGTATGTTCTTGTCGCGGACGATCTTTGCATAATCCTTCACGTTCGCCGCGCTCGGTACTATTTCGGCAATGATCTTGATGTATTTTCTTCCCTCGTCGCCTGTCCCGTACACACCGTTCTTCACAAGCGCGTCGATGAGGGTGACAACGTCGATAGTCCTGCTCTGAAGGAACAGATCCTGCATTGCAAGATATATCGCCGCGTGCGATTCAAGATAGAAATCGTCGCTTTTCAGCATTGATGCTATCTCGGGAAAGCACTCCGGGTCGATCAGTATCGAACCCAAGACCGACTGCTCCGCCTCAAGGGAAAATGGCATTTTTCTTATAAGTTCACTTGACTCCATGTTGATCTCCGCCGCTGATAATTACTTTTGTTCCGGTATCCGGATTTATTCACAGATAAGCACGTTCAGCTTTCCGACAACGTCGGTGAAGAGCCTGACGTCGAACTGATAGCTTCCGTATGCCTTTATCGGGTCGGACATGACGATTTTGCGCCTGTCGATCTCGATCCCGGACTGAGCCTTCAGCTGCTCCGCTATCTCCTTTGATGTGACTGAGCCGTAGAGCCTGCCGTCCGCACCGTGTGCCATCGTGATCTTCACGACGGCGGAGGCAAGCTTTTCCGCCGTCTCCTTCGCCGCAGCACGGTCTGTCTCGATCTTATACTGCTTTGAAGCCTCGCGGTTCTTAAGCTCGTTCAATGCCTTTGCATCAGCCTCGACAGCAAGCTTTTTCGGAAAGAGGAAGTTTCTTGCATAGCCTTCCGATACGTTTATGAGGTCGCCCTTTTTGCCCTGCGCCTTCACGTCCTGTGTTAGAATTACTTTCATGATGTTCTGTTCCTTTCCTTTGGATCGTTTTCAGGAGATGTTTTCCCTGAAATACTCGTCGACGGCACCCTTGAGTCTTGTAAGCGCCTCCGACATACTGCTTTCAAGCTGCGTTGCCGCCGAGTCGAAGTGACCGCCGCCCTCGAGCTTTTCAAGGATCAGCTGGACGTTTATCTCCCCGGAGGAGCGCGCCGAAATGTGTATTTTATCTCCGATGCGGCAGAGGGCGAAGGAGGCCTTCACTCCCTCGACGGTAAGCAGCTTGTCCGCCGCCTTTGCCGCCGCTATGCGGTCGGAGGGACCGTTGTTCTCGTCGTCGCTGCAGGATATCGCAAGAACCTTGCGGTAGATAACGACGTTCGATTCGAATTTTGCCTCGGATATGAAATCGTCAAGGCACGCCTTGAACAGCGTCTGCGCTTCGGCGGGATTTGCACCCTCGCCGCGCAGATACAGAGCCGCACTGAAGGTCTTTACTCCGGAATTGCGCGTGAACTGCTTCGTATCAAGAAGAATACCGGCATACATGATGTCCGCCTCTTCGCTCAAAAGCGTTCCGGAGGGAACCGACTGCTCAAGTATTTCCGCAACAAGCTCGCACGCCGACGACGCCGACGGCTCTATATAGGATATAAGCGGCGCCTCGTCGAATTCCGCGGTCTTTCTGTGGTGGTCTATATATACGGTGCGCCCGGACATCTCGGCAACAGCCGGAGCCTCAAGCTGCATTTTGCTGTTGACGTCAACAATGACGGTCAGCGTGTCGCTCCCGATAAGCTCCTGTGCATCGGCGGCGCTTACGAACACCGTGCCGCTGCCGTACTCATCGATGCCGCAGATACGGTTGTAGCATTTTTTGAAGTTGGGGTCCTTGAAATTGCAGATTATATTGAATCTGACCCCACAGAACGAGGCAAGCCGTGCGATGCCTATGCAGGCGCCGATGCAGTCGAAATCCGCGGCGCGGTGTCCCATGATAAGGACGTTTGAGCTTTTCGACATGACCGCCGCAAGCTCGTTCGCAATGACGCGCGCCCTGACCTTGGTGCGCTTCTGCACAGTCTGGGTCTTTCCGCCGAAGAATTCAAGCCCCTTCGCGCTCTTCACGACAGCCTGGTCGCCGCCGCGCTGAAGCGCCATGTCAAGAGCCTCCGCCGCCACCCGCTCCTTGTCGGCAAGCGAGCCGGATATCCGCGAAATTCCCATAGACACCGTGACCGAAAGACTGCTTTCGCCGACCCGTATCTCTCTTATCCGGTCGAGAATGTCGAATTTCTTTTCTACAAAGCCTGCCATTTCCGCAGCGCGGAAGAGGAAAATGTATCTGTCGCTCTGATATTCCTTGAGAATGCCGCCTGCGCTTTCCGCCCATTCGCCGAGCAGCTTTTCAAGCTCGTTTGCGGCTTCTCTCGTGCTTTCCTTTGCATACTGGGCAAGCTCCTCAAGGTTGTCTGCCATCACGTATGCAACCGTTGTGTCGTTGTCGTTCATTTCGGCAACTGCACGCTCTGTCTCGGTTCTGTCCTCCCAGAGGGTAAGAAAGTATTTTTTGCTCTTTGATGACACCGAATAGCATCTGACGGCATAATCCCTGCCGCCTACCGACACCGGAACACCGTTTTCCGAGCCGTCGTTTTTTATATCCGCGGCATCGATCCCGGCAAAAGCCGAGAATTTCATTCCGGTGATGTTCTTTTTGCCGAGCCTCATCGAAAATGCGGCATTGTACCATATTATGTTCCCGGCAGAGTTGCAGATTATGACCGGAAACGGCATTTTCACTATCAGTTCAAGCGTCATGCTCCCGAGGAAGGACTCGTTTTCAACAGACTCGGGAGTGCCTGCTCCGTATTTTGCAAGGCAGAGATACGCTGTCGTCAGCCCGACAAAGACCAGCGCGGAGACAATCCACACAAGCGGATTTTTCGTACCGGACACCGAGTAGACGATTCCGGTCGCCGCGATGAAAACGACGGCAACGGCGGCGCAGGCGATATAACGCGAGATCCTTATGCCTCTTAAGCGTTCCTTCAGTTTTTCAAGCATTTTATGTGTTCCGGACTTCCGGCGGGGCGGAAGCTCCTTTCGGTAAAATGTGGATTCGGTTTATTCTTCTGTTTTTTTCTTCGGGAACAGGGTTCTTATGCTGTCGTAGACACCGAAGATACAGCACAGCCCGATAGCGGCGGGAAGTCCGAGAAACACAGAGAAGAACAGGAGCGCGGAGCGCAGCACCCTCGGTCTGCGGAATCCGTCAACCATTCTCATTTCTCCGACCGACGCGGCTCCGGCGAAGAAGAACCACGGGGTAAGTATTGCCGCGATATTGAAAGCCGCAAGCCAGATTATGTTGTCGCTTTCGGAAACCGCGGCGGCAAGCACGGAAATGCAGTAGAACGCGGCGGTTATCGGCACGGGCAGCAGCTTCCAGTCGCTCGGCTCCGGCGGTTCGCACCCGGAGAGACGCAGAAGCAGCCGGTATACCCATCCCGCAGCAAAACAGAGCGAGATTATCGCCGCAACGGCAAACCCCGGTGATACCGCGATTATCAGGTTGACATATGCGTCAGCCGACTCGGCGGTGATGAACGGTACCTTCTGTCCGGCGACCGTGACCGTGAAGGACTCGGAAAGCGCTTTTGCCAGTTTTTCAAAGAAATCCGGAAAGGTGCTTTTTATCTGCTGAAGCCCGAACGAGCCGGTTTTCTGCCATACCGGAATTATCACTGCGGCAAGACACAGCGCCGAGACCGACGCGGCTGATATTCCGAGAGCCTGCGATCGCGACAGCCGTCTTTTCGAAACAAGGGCATACGTTATCCCGACCGGAACAAGCGAGAATGCCGCAAGCGCCGCAAGGGGCGAGCTCTGCACATACCAGTTCAGAAAAAAACCTGCAACGGCGGAAAGAATGCCGTAAATATATCCGCACCTGAAGCACAGCCACGCCGCACCTCCTCCGCCCGCCGCAAGGAAGAAAAATGACGGCACGGATCCGTCGCCTACGGGAAACGCAGGGGCAGCTATCGCGGTAAGTATGAATATTGCCGCCGCCTGAAATAACAAAGCGGCTTTTTTGGTGTTCAGGCTGTTGTCTGACATGGGCGGATTCCTTCCGAAAGAACCTATTCATTATATTATAACATCATTCCGGCGGTTTGTAAATGCCTTTTGCCGCATTCGCCGCAAGGAAATGCCGGTATATGTGAATTATACGTCATTTTTTTGACCGGGATATGGTGTCAGAAGTAAATTTTTTTCACGCGGTGCAAAATCTATTGAGATCGGGCGGCATATGATGTATAATATAGTCGGTTAAATTCGTTATCCGGTATATCCGGGGAAAGTGTGGTTTTATGAACGGATTCAGAGAAATATCGCCCTGTGACATAAAGGAAAACCTCTTCCGCGCAGTCGGCGAGGACTGGATGCTTGTCACGGCGGAGAAGAGGGACGGAAGCGTCAATACGATGACTGCATCGTGGGGCGGCTTCGGAGTGATGTGGGGGCGCCCGGTGTGCGTCTGCGTGATACGTCCGCAGAGATACACACTTGAATTCGTGAACGAAGCGGAGAGGCTGACCCTGTCCTTCCTTGAGGACGGACACAGGGAGGCTCTGAATATCTGCGGCAAAAAAAGCGGCAGAGACTGCGACAAGATAACCGAGGCGGGACTTGACGTCGTTAAAGACGGCGACATTGCCGGCTTTGCACAGGCGCGGATGGTGGTCGCCGGAAAGAAAATATATGTCGACCGTATAAAGGAGGAATGCTTCCTCGACCGGTCGATCATCGACAGTAAGTATCCGAAGCGCGATTATCATATCGTGTTCGTGTGTGAGATAGAAAAGGTTTTCGTGAAATAAAGAGGCACGGTATGGACGTAAAAAGAGTATTTCTGATTGTTCTTGACAGCTTCGGCGCAGGGGAAGCGCCCGATGCCGGGGATTTCGGGGACGCCGGGAGCAGCACACTGCGGAGCGTGTCGTCGTCGGAGAAATTTTATGCACCGAATCTGACCCGGCTCGGTCTGTTTTCGATAGACGGCACCGGATGCGAAAAGCCGGAGATAAAGCCGTTCGGGGTTTACGGGAAGGCGCGCGAGGTCTCGGCAGGAAAGGACACCGTCACCGGTCACTGGGAGATATCCGGGGTGATCTCCGACAAGCCGATGCCGACATATCCCGACGGTTTTCCGGCTCCGGTGCTTGATGAGATAGAAAAGGAAACCGGCATCGGCGCGCTCTGCAACAAGCCGTATTCCGGGACAGAGGTAATAAAGGCTTACGGCAGGGAACAGGCACGGACGGGAAAGATGATAGTCTACACCTCCGCCGACAGCGTCTATCAGGCGGCGGCACACACCGATGTCATCCCGCTTGAAAAGCTGTATGACTACTGCCGGACGGCAAGACGCATCCTCACAGGGAAAAATGCCGTCGGAAGGGTCATAGCCCGCCCGTTTGTCGGTGAATATCCGGATTATCGGCGCACGTCCGACCGGCACGATTTCGCGCTTGAGCCGACAGGGACGACAATGCTCGATATCCTGAAATCCGCCGGTCTTGAAACGGTTGCGATAGGGAAAATATCCGACATTTTCGCCGGACGCGGAGTGACGGAGCGCATTCCGACCGTCTCGAACGACGACGGGATGAAAAAGACCGACGAGGTCGCAGAACGCGATTTCACCGGGCTTTGCTTTGTGAACCTCGTTGATTTCGACTCGAAATACGGCCACAGAAACGACATCGACGGCTACGCCCGGGCGATTTCGGAATTCGATCTCTGGCTCGGCGGCTTCATGAAGAAAATGCGCGACAGCGATCTTCTGATAATCACCGCCGACCACGGCTGCGACCCGGCGACCGCAAGCACCGACCATTCGCGCGAGTATATCCCGGTGCTCGCCTGCGCAAACGGCATAATTCCGAAAAACATCGGCACGCGCGGCACATATGCCGATATAGGAAAAACGGTACTGTCGCTGTTCGGGCTTGAAAACACGCTCCCCGGCAGGGATTTTTCCGGCGATATCGTGACCGTGCCGTATAGATCGCTGGTTTCCTCGGCGGAGGACGCGATGAAGATGTCGTACTCGCCCTACTCGCGTTTCCGCGTCGGGGCCGCGCTGCTCTGCCGCGACGGAAAGGTGTATACCGGATGCAACATCGAAAGCGCCGCGTTTTCGCCGACGGTCTGCGCCGAAAGAACCGCTCTTGTAAAAGCAGTCAGCGAGGGCGAGCGTGAATTTCTTGCAATTGCCGTTGCCGGCGGGAAAAACGGCGTGATAAACGGTATTTGCACCCCCTGCGGAGTCTGCCGTCAGTTCCTTTCGGAGCTTTGCGGTGACATTGACGTTGTGCTTTCGGACGGGAACGGAGAATTTACCGTAAAGCGGCTCTCCGAACTTCTGCCCGACAGCTTCAGTGACGCGGGATTTATCGATGACGGAGGAAAAACAGAATGATCGTTGACGGAAAATGCTATCACATCGCCTGCGCGCCGGGCGATGTCGGAAAATATGTGATACTTCCCGGAGACCCCGGAAGGTGCGAAAAGATCGCCGCGCATTTCGATTCGCCGGTAAAGGTCGCGTCGAACCGTGAATATACGACCTACACCGGATATCTTGACGGAGCGAAGGTCTCCGTCACCTCCACCGGTATCGGAGGACCGTCGGCTTCCATCGCCGTTGAGGAGCTTACCGAACTCGGTGCCGACACCTTCATCCGCGTCGGTACCTGCGGCGGAATGTCAAAAAAGGTTCGCGGCGGCGACTGTATTGTCGTCACCGGAGCTGTGAGAAACGAGGGGACAAGCCGCGAGTACGCGCCGATCGAATACCCCGCCGTGCCGGATTTCGGGGTGACCACCGCTCTTGTCTCGGCGGCTGAAAAGCTCGGCTTCAGCTATCATACCGGAGTGGTTCACAACAAGGACTCGTTTTACGGTCAGCACAGCCCGGAATCAATGCCCGTCTCATACGAGCTTACGGCAAAATGGGAGGCATGGAAGCGTCTCGGCGTGCTGGCGAGCGAGATGGAATCGGCGGCGATCTTCACCGTCTGCGCAGCAAGAGGCACAAGAGCCGGAGCGGTAATGTACACGGTCTGGAATCAGGAAGCCGACAGCGATTACACCGACGCTCCGCAGACCGACACCGAGGCTGCAATAAAAATCGCGGTCGGAGCGATAAGAGAACTGATTAAGTCTGACATTTGATAAAAAGCCCTGTCTTCTTAAGGAGGCAGGGATTTTTATATCCGGGCGCTGCCCGGACCCGCCAAGAAACTTCTTGAAAGAAGTTTCTTGGAACTTCAAGAACTTTTGAAAAAATATATTTGTAAATTTTATCCGCGGGAGTTTTTGCGGAAAACGTATACATGATTTCCGTCAATCGGTTCAAATACCGTTCCGTATGCGGTATTGACGTCTTCCGATGAAACGACGACGTTCCCGCCGGAGGTTAAGGTGCCGGGGCTTTCCTTTATCACCGGACCGTGAATGCCGAGCCATGCGGTATCGCATCCGGCAACCGCTTCTTTTGCCTGATACGAGAGGGAAGAGGAGAACACGGAAGCCGAGAAATATCCGAAGATCCCGTTTCCGGTATCGACGGTGAGATACATGACCGGCTGAACCGAACGTTTAAGGAATGAGATCCCGGAAAGCGTTATCCGGCAGTTTTTGAAGTTAATCGACGATTTTCTGTCGGACGGATAGGAGATCACGGTGACGCCCCGCTTTTCCGCCGCCTCTTTTATTGCCGCGGCAGTACCGCTCGATGCTTCATCATACGGTTCGGGGAGGATTATGTAGTCAAGCCGTGTGCTTTCCGACAGCCGCGCAAGGCTGACCGCATGATATCGGTGAAGATGAGTGAGCAGTACCGCATCTGCCGACACGTCGCCGAAAAGGTCGGCGGCGGATGATGCGGCATTTCGAAGCCCCGTTGTCCTCCCGTCGGAAAAGTCGATAAGAAGTGTTTTACTGCCGGAATTCACAAGGAGATAGTCATTTTTTCCCCGGTTGAAGGCGGAGATCTTCACCGTTTCCCTTTCCGTGACGGCTACGACCGCGCGGCAGACCGAGAATATCCCGACCCACGCGGCAAAAATGACGATAATGACCGACCGTCCGACCTTCTTTCTCACCGCACAGAAAACAACACCGGCAATTACGGCAAGTATCAGCGCCGGAAGTGCGTATTCCTGTCCGAGAAAGAGCGGCTCCGGCGATATCCGCGCCAGCCTTCCGGCAAGGTTCGTTATAAGAAGCCCGACTGCGCCGGCACCGCTTCTGAACAGATATCCGGGCAGCCCTCCGGTGAAGATAAGTACGCCTGACGAAAGAAACAGAAACACTTCGGCAAGCGGAATGAATATCAGATTCGACAGCGGGGAAACCGCCGATATTTCGCGGTAACAGAACCAGCTGAACGGAAGAGTGAAAATCACGGCAGAAAGCGACACCGCAAGCAGCGAAAGAACCGACGCAAGCGGACGGAGCGGGTTGCTCTTCTTCTCTCCGGAGGCGGTGACGAGCTTCTTTTTGCCCAGCCTGCCCATTATCTTTCCGACAAGATATTTTCCGAGGGTAAGTATTCCGAGAGTCGCCGAAAACGACAGCTGAAATCCCGCGTCGGCAAGCGATTCCGGCGAGAACAGAACGATTGCGGTTCCTGCGGTGACAAGCGATATCACCGGTGTGTCAACCTTTCCCGCGGCATCTGCGGCAAGGCAGATAATAAGCATTATCCCCGATCGTACAACCGACGCCGGAAGCCCGACAAGCAGCATCATGAACACCGTGAATGCCGAACCGAGCGCAAAAACAGCACCGCGCTTCAGCCTGAAAAACCGCAGCAGCATGATGAACGCGCCCGCGATGACCGACAGATGCATACCGCTTACCGCAAGAATGTGCGATATTCCGAGATATCTGAAATCGCATTGAAGCCCGTCCGGCACGTCTCCCCGCCTTCCGAGAAGAATGCCCGATGCAAATCCTCCGGTATCACCTCCGAGCGACAGCTTCAGCCGTGCCGACAGCCTGTCGGAAAGAGACGCGAAAAACGTTCCGACGGTCTTTGTTTTTCCGGTGAACTCAACTCCGTCAGGCTCCGCTTCGGCAATGAGATAAATTCCCTTTGAAATGTAATACCGCCTCAGAGGGAATCCGTTTTCGCTCTCCTCCGGTCGGGAGAACGAGACATTCGCCCGGATGGTCTCGCCCGGCTCTGCGTCAAGCTCTCCCGGTACGTGAAGAACTGCCGGAAACGAAACGCGCTTCCCGTTTGCAGAGGTTAACTTTATATCGTATGACGAGCCGTAGTCCGCGCGCTGACGGCATTTTATCACCGTTGCCGTAATTTCCGAATCGGTGCCGGAGTACGAAAGTATCCGCGGAACCGCAATATCACAGTGGACAAACTGAAATATTCCTGACAGAAACATTCCGAGCGCGACAAGAAGATACGGCATGACATCGTTTCGGTATCTGCCGCTCTTTATAAACCGTGCAGTAAGCAGAGCGGCAAAAAGTACCGCCGAGATTATCAGAACCGCAAGCCTTACCGCCGTCACCGAGAAGAAAAGCGGGAACGACACTGCAAGCCACACCGAACAAACCGTGAAAAACGGTCTTTTTGCGAGTTTTTCCGTGATTTTCTCCCCCTTTCCGATACTGTTATATAAGAATTCTACCACAAATCCCTCCGACAGGCAAGGAAAATTTTTCTTCACGCGATATTTTTCATGCTGTGCAGGCAATAATTCAGTGAGCAGGAATTTGAAATCACCTGCCAACCAAATTTTTTATAAAAGTTCTTGGTGTTTCAAGCCCCTTCTTTCAAGAAGGGGCTTGACGGGTCCGGGCAGCGCCCGGTAAAAAATCTCGGAGGCAAAAAATGCAGATCAACAGATATATAAACGGAAAACCTGTAAGCGAGGAAGAGCTGTCAAGAGCGGGAATCGTGACGGAAGCACTTGAAAACGCAGTCCGCGGCGCAAGAAAACGTGCCAACGCTTTACCGGAGAGAGCGGAAAACAGTGCGGAAGGATAAGCACGCCGCGCTGTACTGCCGCGTTTCGACCGACGCGCAGTTTGAGGAGGGCTATTCGGTCGAGGCGCAGAGGGAAATGCTCACCGCATACTGCGTCAGCCGGGGAATAGAGCATTACGAGCACTATATAGACGGCGGTTACAGCGGAAGCAATATCGATCGTCCGGAGCTTTCCCGGATGGTTTCCGATATTAAAAACGGACTTGTCAGCCACGTCGTCGTTTATAAGCTCGACCGGCTTTCAAGAAGCCAGAAGGATACGCTCTATCTTATCGAGGACGTTCTTATCCCGAACGGAGTCAGCTTTGTGTCGCTCAACGAAAATATGGACACATCGACCCCGATAGGGCGCGCGATGCTCGGAATAATGTCCGCCTTCGCCCAGCTGGAACGCGAGACGATAAGAGAGCGCACCCGGATGGGAATGAAGGAACGGATCAAAAGCGGCCTGTGGCGCGGCGGAGGGAAGATCCCGTTCGGCTACGATTACGACCCGGAGAAGGGGATACTTGTCCCCAATTCCGACGCGCCGACGGTCAGACTCATGTACGACCTCTACCTCCGCGGCTGGTCGATGATGCGTATCGCCCGGTATACGGGGCTGAAATACGAGCGCCTTGCCGAACAGATACTGAAACGCAGGACCAACGCGGGCTTCATCGTCTACAACGGCGAGGAGTACCGCGGAAAGCACGAGGCGATAGTCAGCGAAAAGACCTACAATGACGCAATGCGCCTGCTGGATGAGAGAAGCCGGGGAAATCTCAATCCGTCGAAATGCCTGCTTGCCGGTCTTGTCGTATGCGGAGTGTGCGGCGCGAAAATGAGGTATCAGAAGTGGGGCAAAAGCGGATATAAGATATATTGCTATTCTCAGGACAAGGGAAAGCCCCACCTTCACCGTTCTGAAAACTGCGATAACTGTAAAATATGGGCGGATGAGCTTGAGAACAGCGTGATCTCCGACCTGTTTTCAATGTCTGCAAAGATATCCGGGGGAGAAAGCCCCGACACATCAGCCGACGTTTCCGACCTGCTTTCAAAACAGGCGGACAAGCTGACAAAAAAGCTGAAAAATCTCTACAACCTCTACGGCGAAACGGCAGATGAAGCGCTGACCGAGACGATATCGTCAGTAAGAGCAGAGCTTGAATCGGTGAAAAAACGCATTTCGACGATCGAAGAAGAGGCAAAGGACGGCGAGGCGGCAAGGGAGCGGCTGAAAAAGCTTGACACCGCAGAGGAAGCGTGGGAGTATATGACACAGGAGGAGAAGCAGAACGTTCTGCGCAGCTGCATAGAGCGCATTGTCGTCACGTATGACAGAACCGATATCTATTATAAAATGTTGACAGACGGCGGCGGATGATGTATAATTATCTAAATGGCATCATTTCCGTAAGAAAGGTGATCACATCATGGGAAGATTCGGATCTCCGCAGATAGGCTATCTGCGCGACAATGACGACAACGACATACCGGAGCTCAACAAATGCCCCGACTGCGGAGCATTTTTCGATGGCGATATCTGCCCGATATGCAAAAAGGTCTGCCCGGAGGAAATGAAAGCCGGCAACCGAAGGCCTCCGAAAAAGAGAAAAAAACGCGAAAAAAGCAATTACAGAAGCGTCCCGACCGATCTGTACCATCAGACGTGGTTCATAATCATCGCGCTGTTCATTTCAAGACTTGTCGGCATAATTCTTGTGTGGACAAGCGACTGGAAAAAGTGGGTCAAGGTCGTTGTCACGGTAATTGCGCTTTTCGGAGTATATATCTGTTATGCGGTCGGCATGGTGATATTCGGCGGGATCAACGGCAACCCGGATGGCAGCCGGCCGACGGAGTATATGTACGATACCTCCGATACCGAATCGGAAGAGGATTATAAGTCGCAGTGCCGACCGGTCACATACGCCGAGCTCATGCGCGACCGTACCGGAAATGCCGGCACCTATATCAAAGGCGAATACACCGTTGTCAAGCTGACCGAGGGCTATGAGTACAAATCCGGACGCTACGGCGATTATATTTTCGCGTCGGACAGCGATGGACACATTTTTGCCTTCTTCGACCGACGGTCGGGAGGAGGAGGGATCGTTCCCGGAGACAGAATAACCGTCTACGGCAGGTTTTTCCTCGTCTCAGCCGTCGAGGGCTCCGGAGACAGACAGAAACACCCGATAGCCTACGCGGGATATATCGATATCGGAAAGGCGGCGTGATATCGGAATATGAAGATATTCGCAAAGATCCGCGACTGGTTCAGAAACTACTGGTACTATTATAAATGGACTGTTCTTATCGCCGTGTTCTTTGTCGGCGTGATAATTTTCTGCGCCGTTCAGTCAGGCGACCGTAGCAGCTATGACGCGTCGGTGCTTTATACCGGACCGTACATATTTGAAGGCGGCGAAAAAAACTCCCTGTCGTCGGCTTTTTCTCAGGTAATGTCAGCCGACTATGACGGAGACGGAAAAAAGAGCGTCCAGATCATCGATATGACCGCATTCACCGACGATCAGCTGAGAGAGGCAATAGGGACCTCCGACGACCCGGCGCTTGCGGTGAAATACGCACAGTTCTCGTCGGACAACGTGAAAAAGAGCTTTTCCCAGCAGGTGTTTTCCGGCGACGCGTCGATACTTATCGTTGACGAGTACTGGTATAAGATAGTTCTCAACGCCGGAGGGCTTGTCACGCTTGAAGAAGCCCTCGGCTACCGACCGGAAAGTGCGGTCGATGATTATTCGGCTGATTTCGGAAAGCTGGAGTTTTCAATGTTTTTCGAGGCAGCCGGAAACCTGCCGGAGGGAACGCGGATATGCTTCCGCCGGCTTCCCACCTCCGCCGCCTTCACCGGAAGAAAAGCGGCGGAGAAAAACTACGAAAACAGCAAAAAACTGTTTTGCGATATATTCGTCTTTGAGGTGCCCTCAGCGTGACAGGAAGCCGTAATATTCCTGTATGCCGTTGTAAATTCCGGTCGCAAAGGCTCCGGGGTCTTCCGACATAAGCGCCGCATCGGACGCGTTTGTTATGAACCCAAGCTCGATAAGCACCGCCGGCATCGCCGATTTCCGAAGCACCCACAGCGTCGGGCGGACATTCATTCCCCGGTTCTCAAGCCCCGTCGCCCGGTTCAGCCAGAACAGAATGTCCTCTCCCATCGGATACCCCCGAGACGACGCGGAATAGGCAAAGCCCTCGCTTCCGCTTGCCGATTCGATAGTCGAGGCGTTCGCGTGAATGCTGATGAAAAAATCGGCTCCCCATGAATTTGCGGCGTCGGTTCTTGCCCTCAGGCTTGAAGCCACGCTTGTGCCGAGGATCTCTGTCGGTGTGTTTCTTGACAGACGCACCTCAAACTCCGGATTCTCGCGTAAAAGCTCCGCCGTCAGCCTTCCTACCTCGTAGGTTATGTCCTGCTCATAAAGCCCGTTGCCCTCCGCACCGGCATTCGGGTTTCCGGGATTGTGTCCCTGGTCAATGAAAATTTTTATCGCCATGCTGCATTTCCTCCGCATTTGATTGATAATTACAGTATATGCCGGAAAAAATCATGTGACATCGGCGGAAAAGGTCAATAAATGGAATTCAACAGTATAAGACGGCTTCTCAGCTGCGCAAGACGCGCGGTTGACGATTACGGCATGATAGAGGACGGAGACAGGATAGCAGTCGGTCTTTCGGGAGGGAAGGACAGCATTGCGCTCCTGTGCGCACTGCTCGACCTTCAGCGCTTTTATCCGAAAAGATTTGAGGTCTGCGGGATAAGCGTGTCGATGGGCTTTGAGGGGATGGATTACTCCCCCGTCGCCGATTTCTGCTCTGAATGCGGAGTGGAGTACCGCGTGATAAAAACCGAGCTTGCGCACATTATATTCGATGTCAGAAAAGAGAGCAACCCATGTTCTCTCTGCGCAAAAATGCGCCGCGGGATCCTCCACGATGCGGCAAAGGAGATGGGCTGCAGCAAGATCGCGCTCGGACACCATTACGACGACGTCATCGATACCTTCATGCTCAACCTGTTCCACGAGGGAAGGATCGGCGCATTTCTCCCGGTTACATATTTAAGCCGCAAGGACATAACCCTCATCCGCCCGCTTCTCTACGTCCCTGAAAAGGACATACGGTATTTTCTCTCAAAAAACGACCTCCCGACAGTCAAAAACCCCTGCCCGGAGGACGGTCACACCGAAAGAGAAAAAATGAAACAGCTGATAAACGGACTCGACCGCGAGTACAAGGGACTTAAACACCGCATCTTCGGCGCAATGCAGAAGGGCGGGGTGTTTGATATGAACGACGAATGACCGGCAGTGTCGGAATTTCGTTTTCCCTATAACCGTTGCCTTGAAAAACAGCATCCCGGCAGTTTTTGTCTGCCGGGATGTTATTGTTTTTCGGGTTTCCGGTGAAGGAATTATCTTTCCTTCTTTGCGATCTCAAGCACCAGCCTGTCGATGAATTCATCAGCCGGAACCGCGCCCATGTCGCCGTTCTTGCGTGATCTTACCGAGACCGTGCCGTCTGCCATTTCCTTGTCGCCGATGATCAGCATATACGGGATCTTCTGAAGCTGTGCCTGACGGATCTTGTAGCCGATCTTTTCGTATCTGTCGTCCGTCTCGACCCATATGCCGAAGGACTGCATTTTCTCTGCGATCTTCTTCGTGTACTCAAGCTGTTCGTTTCCGATGGGGAGGAGCTTTACCTGTGTGGGCGAGAGCCACGTCGGAAGCGCACCGGCATACTTTTCGATGAGATACGCAAGCGTGCGCTCATAGCAGCCGAGAGAGGTGCGGTGAAGGATATACGGACGCTTTTTCTGGCCGTCGGTGTCGGTGTACTCCATTCCGAACTGCTCCGCAAGAAGCTGATCGACCTGGATCGTGACGATCGTGTCCTCCTTGCCGAAGACGTTCTTGTACTGAACGTCAAGCTTTGGTCCGTAGAATGCCGCCTCGCCGACACCGACAGTGTATTCGACTCCGAGGTCGTCAAGGATCTTCTTCATGATGCCCTGAGCCTCGTCCCACTGCTCTGGCGTGCCGATGTATTTTTCACGGTTTTCGGGATCCCACTGCGAGAAGCGGAAGGTGCAGTCCTCAAGCATCCCGACGGTATCAAGGAAGTATTTTGCAAGCTCAAGACAGCCGCGGAATTCGTCCTCAAGCTGTTCCGGACGGAGCATGATGTGACCCTCGGAGATAGTGAACTGACGGACACGGATAAGCCCGTGCATTTCGCCGCTGTCCTCGTTTCTGAACAGGGTGGACGTCTCGCCGAGACGCATGGGAAGGTCACGGTAGGAGCGCGCCTTGTTGAGGTAGACCTGATACTGGAACGGGCAGGTCATCGGACGGAGAGCAAAGCATTCCTTTGTCTCGTCCTTCGGGTCGCCGAGGACAAACATACCGTCAAGGTAGTGATCCCAGTGACCGGATATCTTGTAAAGGTCGGATTTGGCCATAAGCGGTGTCTTTGTGAGAAGATAACCGCGCTTCTGTTCCTCGTCCTCAACCCACCTCTGAAGCAGCTGAACGACTCTTGCGCCCTTCGGAAGAAGAACGGGAAGCCCCTGACCGATAACGTCAACCGTCGTGAAGTACTCAAGCTCGCGCCCCAGCTTGTTGTGGTCGCGCTTTCTTGCCTCTTCCTGAGCGGTAAGGAAGGAATTCAGCTCGTCCTTCGTCGGGAAAGCCACGCCGTAGACTCTCTGAAGCACCTTGTTTTTTGAATTGCCCTCCCAGTAGGCGCCGGTGCACTGTGTCAGCTTGAATGCCTTGACAGCGCCCGTCGAATGCAGGTGAGGACCGGCGCAGAGATCGACGAATTCGCCCTGACGGTAGAAGGATATGTCCTCTCCCTCCGGGATCCTGTCGATGAGCAGTACCTTGTACGGCTCGTTTCTCTCCTCCATCAGCTTCTTTGCCTCGCCGCGGGGGAGAAGGAATCGCTCGACCGTCAGATTTTCCTTGACGATCTTCTTCATCTCCGCCTCGATCTTCGTAAGAATTTCGGGAGCGAAGGCGGTTTCGGTGTCGATGTCATAATAGAAGCCGTTGTCGACCGACGGACCGATCGTCAGCTTTGCCTCGGGATAAAGGCGCTTCACCGCCTGTGCAAGAATGTGCGATGCTGTGTGCCAGAAGACCTTCTTGCCCTCCTTGTCGGCAAAGGTAAGGGGCTTGACCTCCGCGCCGTCGGCGACCTCTTCGGAAAGACCGATGACCTTTCCGTCAGCCTCAGCCGCGATGACCTCTTTGCTCATCTTTTCGGCTTCCTTGAGAATTTCGTATGCGGTTTTCATTTTCATTCCTCCGTTTCGTCTGAATAAACCGTTTCTGTCCGGGAAAACAACAAAACCCCGACAGAAAATTTCTGTTCGGGGTGCAGTAAAATTACCGCACGGTTCCACCCAAGCGTTTCACTCGTTTACTTAAATTATACGTTGACGGTGGTACTCCCGGAGTGCGAAGGACCGGGCTTTCAGCAGATGTCCGGCTCTCTTTGCGGTCGCGGTCGGCGGGAACGTGTCCGTCAGGATACCATTTCGGTATGTGAATACTATAACACCCCCGGCGCGATTTGTCAAGTGGCGGGGCGAAAATTTTTTCTGACAGATGCAGGGTCGGTGCAATTATTAACAATATTCAATTGACACGGCACTCATATGATGATATAATCAATACAAGATTTTTCCGTAAGGACGGCTGCCGCCGACGCTGCCGCACCTTATGTCCGGAGGTTGTCAGATGATTTCAGCAAAAAAACTGATCCCGTTATTCGCTGCGGCGGTATTGGCAGTGATTCTTTCCTTCACCGCTTCGGCGGATGAGGTGATTTCCGCACCCGGCGGCGAGGTTTCGGATTATGACGGGCTTATTGCCGCGCTCGGCGGTGACGGTGCCGTGTTCGTCAAGAAAAACGATGCCGGCAAGGTGCTGTATATAACGCTTCGCGCCGATATCAAGCTCGAAAAGCCGATACACCTGACCGAGGGGGAATATTTTCTCTCCGGCGCGGGAGTCACCGTCACGGCGGCTTTTGACAACGACAGCATGATAATCGTAGGCGGCGAAAAGAAGGCTGCCCTTGCCGTCGGAAACGCGGAGAGCACCGAGAACGACAGCATAAACAACAGCATAAACGACAGCATAATATTCGACGGCGGCTCGGACTCCGGGCGCAGTACCGAGGGCCCGGTCTTCCGGGTATCATCCGGCTCGGAGCTTTCGGTCTGTACCGGAACGGTGATAAAGAATTGTCTGACTACCGTGTGCGGCGCGGCGGTGTACAGCGAGGGAACCGTTGCGTTCTACGGCGGAACGGTCGAAAACTGCCGCAGCACCGGCTCGGGCGGGGCATTCTTCAATAAAGGAAAGCTGTTCCTTACGGGCGGCAGCATTTCCGGCGGTTCTGCAGAATTCGGCGGAGCGGTCTACAACGAGGGCACTGCTGACCTCATCGGCACGGGAATATCCGCCTGTACCGCAACAAAGGGCGGCGCGGTGTTCTCAAGCGGAACGCTCAATTTCACAAGCTCATCGGTCACCGGCTGCAAGGCAGGCGAGGGTGCCGGCGTGTATTCAAGCGGAAATGTCACCTTTGTCGGCGGGCAGATAACCGACTGCGTCTCGACCGGAAACGGCGGTGCGGTGTACAACAGCGGAAACGCGGCTTTCTCCGGCACATATTTCTCCGACAACTCGGCGCAGAACGGCGGCACGCTCTATAATTCTTCGACAGCGGAGATCTCCGACGGCTCGATGTATTCCGGTACCGCAGCCTCCTGCGGCGGGAATATATATAACTGCGGCAACTCGTCGCTTGCCATATCCGGCGGCTCGATAGGAAGAGGCAAGGCGGTTTACGGCGGCGGGATATTCAATCTCGGCACCCTTACTGTCGGGGGCGGCGGCTTCACGCTGAACAAGGCGGAGGCAGGGCAGGCAATACTCAACGCCGGAAAGCTGATATTCAACCGGTTCCCCTACATCGACGCAAAAAACGATGTGTTCATCCTTTCCGGTCATCCGGCAGAAATAGAATCCGAGATGAAAGCCGAGCTTATCGCCGTCCTGACTCCCGGAACCGAAAGCAGCGGCGTGTACAGTCCGCTGTATTCCGAAGATGCCGTTCTCATCGACGGCGAATTTGCCGCGATCTCATATGTGAAATTCAAAATCTCCCCGGACGGAGAGAACGAATGGATACTCTCCTTCGACGGCAGGATATCAAAGAAGCTGCCGGTCTATTACAGCGCGTGGTTCTGGACTGTCATTGTCGCCGTATATGCCGCGCTCATAGCCGGAACCGTCTTTGCCGTGAGACTTTACGACAAAAAGCGCAAAGCTCCGGGAAAAGCCGCAAAAGCATAAAAGAGAGTACAGTCAGCCGGATGACCGAAGAAAGGACAGAGCCATGAAATACGCAGTGACCGATATAGGCGCAAATACCGTCAAGATAAGCATTTACAGTGTGGAAAACGGCGCGGCAAAGCACATAATAAGCCAGTCAACTCCCGTCGGGCTTGCCGGGTATGCAGCTGACGGGGTTCTGTCCGATACGGGGATATCCGAGCTTGCCGCAGTCGTATCCGACTATGAAAAACTGGCGGAGACAGTGTCCGCCGACGGGGCATTCTATATCGCAACCGCAAGCCTGCGCAACATTTCAAACGGCGAATACGCAGTCTCCGAGGTGTTCCGCCGCACCGGGATAAGAATATCGGTGATAAGCGGAGAGCGCGAGGCGGAGCTTGGCTTTACCGGCTTTCTTTCGGCGGCTCACGGCGCATTCAAATGGTTCCCGGATGACGGTATTTTTGCCGATATGGGAGGCGGAAGCACCGAGCTTGTTTCGGTCGTCGGCGGCAGCGACGCTTTCAGAATAAGCCTGCCGTTCGGTGCTCTGAAGCTGTATAATCGCTTTGTCTCCGGTGTAATTCCGACTGCCGCGGAGGTCGACGGGATATCCCGCTTTGTCCGTGCCGAGCTGCGCAAAAATCTTTCTGCCGGAATTTTTGCCGGAAACACCGTCTATCTCACCGGAGGAACGGCGAAAGCGGCGGGGAAGGCAGTTTCGTGGCTCACCGGAAAGCCGAGAGGAAACATGGCGCAGTTTACTCCCGCCGATTTTTCTTCGGTTCTTGACCGGTGCATGAACGAAAGCGGCTGCCTGCATTTTCTTGCCTCGAAAATCCCGGACAGAATACATATGCTGATACCGGGTCTCTGCGTATTTTCGGAGCTTTTCCGCTATGCGGGAACGGAACGTGTTTTTACCGTCTATTCCGGAATACGCGACGGATTCATTTATGACATGATAAGAAAAGGAACAATATGCTGAAGGAAAACGACCGTATTTCCGGCGGAAATATTTTCGAGGGCATCGTTTCGGTAAGAACGCTTATCGCAAACAGCCTTGCCTTTGCCGCCGGGAATTCCGGAAATGACAGAAAAATAAAACGCGTTTTCTGCGACTCCGGAAGAACCGGAAAAAGCCGCGAATACGCATGGATAAAGCACCGCGGAGAGGAGCTCGGCTTTGATGTCGTCATGTGTTCGTCCGAGGATGTTGACTGCATGACCGTCGGAAACACACACGGCGGGCTTGCCGCGGAATGCACCGGCCGCACGATTCCCGGGATATCCGCGGACATGATAAAACCGAACGGGTTCTATGTCATGCTTGAGGGAATAGAAGACCCGTATAATTTCGGCTACGCTCTCCGTTCGCTTTACGCGGCGGGGGCTGACGGGATAATCCTCTCCGAAAGAAACTGGATGACCGCCGCCGGAATAGTCTGCCGCGCGTCTGCCGGGGCTTCCGAGCTGATCCCGCTGTATCTCTGCGGTGACGATCCTGCCGGAGTTATGAAAGCCGCCGGCTACCGCGTTGTCTGTGCCGATCTCCGCGACTCGGTTCCGGTTTTCGATGCCGATCTTTCGCTTCCGCTGTTTCTTGTTGTCGGCGGAGAAAAGCGCGGCATTTCAAGAAGGCTTCTCGATTCCTCCGACCTTAACGTCAGGATCGATTACGCAAGAGATTTCACAGCATCCCTTTCCGCCGCCTCCGCCGCAACCGTCGCAGGCTACGAGGTTTTCAGGCAGAACAGGGTGAGGTGAGGTGACGCTGGGCGCCGCCCAGACCCGCTTAAGAAACTTCTTGAAAGAATGTTTCTGAAGATGCTTCGCATCTTCTTGAATCTTCAAGAACTTTTGAACTGAAAAGAAGAAATATGGGTTCGGTGCTCCTCGGGTTAAGCCGGAGAGTATCGAACCCATAATAATTAAATTCATTTACCAAAGTTCTTGGAGTTCTCAGAACCTTCTTTCAAGAAGGTTCTGAGCGGGTCCGGGCAAGCTCCCGGCGTCACTTATTTCCCCTTGTAATACGCCACGGCGAGGTCAACGACCATTCCGTAGCTGCGGGAGCCTTCCTTCTGCCCCTGAGAGGCGAGGTAGGTGTCGTTTATCGTCCCGCTTATATCGGCGGCAACGTTGTCGCGGTACTTTTCAAAGAAATCGTTGTATGCGATCATCTCATATCTCAGCCTGCTGTCTGTCTCCGAAAGAAGAGCCGTGTATTTGTCTTTGTCGGCTCTGTAAAGCGCGGAGATCACATACTCGTAAACGCTCATGAAGCCGGAATACCGGATATACGGATCGTCGCTCTTCAGGCATACAAGAAACGCAACAAAGTTCGCCTCGTCCTCCTTTGAAATTCCCCTCTGGTGAGCCAGCTCGTGCGCGGCAGTGTAGGGAAGAGTGTAGTCGGGAAAATTCGTGTTGATGTTCGACTCACCGGTAAAGTACGTGTAGACGCCGGAGATGTGCGTGTAGGTCATAGGCTCGCTCATAACAACATATTTCACTCTCGTCCGGAAGGCGGGAAGGAAGGAGTAATCCTTTGAAGCCTCAATATACGCATCCTGAAGCAGCCGGTTCATCTCATCAAGCGTGTAAGGCATGACGGATGACGAACCGTAGCGGAATTCAATCTGTCCGCTGACCTCCGAAATGCCGTCAAGCAGGATCTTTGCCGTCTCATAAAGCTCGTCAGCCGAGACCTTCTGCCTTGAAATTCCCAGCTTCTCGTCAAGAGATGTCCCGCTGTACCCGGCGGCAAAGGTAAAGGTAAAGGACGTGAAGAAAAATGCCAGCGCCGCAAGCAGCGACATCATCATCTTCACCATGTCGCGGAGCGTCTTTTTCGATACTTTAATTATCATCACTACAAGCACCGTGACAATAAGCGGCATAAGCATGAGTATCGTCTCGGCAAGAGAAAACGGGAACCATCCGGTCAGCTTTGCATTTATCATCCGGAAAAACGCGCCGGGATAGCGGTTGTAAAAATCCGAAAAAACCGGGCTGAGCGAAAAAGCGATCTTCAGTATCAGCGAGATCAGCGCAAGGACAAACAGCACCTTCGCCGGTTTCGGCGTGCATTCGTTCAGCTTTTTAAAGAAATCCTTTATCTTCTTCATGTTCTGTCCTTTCACACAATTCATACGGCACCCGCAATGTCCGCGCCGATCCTGCGGCACAGGCGCTCCATATCGCCTTTCAGCGGTGCTGAGAGGATGATCCTTTCCCCGGTCGTCGGATGCGTGAATTCAAGCCGCGAACAGTGAAGCGCCTGCCTGCCGATCAGCTCCGATTCCTCCCCGTAAAGCGTGTCCCCGCACAGCGGATGTCCGATATATGCCATGTGTACCCGTATCTGATGCGTCCTGCCGGTGACGGGTCGCACCTCAAGAAGCGTGACTTTTCCGTCGGTGTACAGCGGAGCATACCGTGTCTCGGCATACTGCCCCTCGTTTTCCGGGCAAACCGTGCGCTCGATAATGCTCTCATACCGGCGCTTTATGTTGGCAATAACCGTCCCGGACTGATAAACCGCACCCACAGCGGCGGCAATATAGGTCTTTTTTATTCCCCCGCGCGACATTTCGGATGAAATGCGATAGGCTGACGCGCGGTTTTTTGCAACAAGAACGATACCGCTTGTGTCTCTGTCAAGCCGGTTCACGGCGCGGAATACAAACGGGATGCTTTTCTTTGCAAAATAAAATGCAAGCCCGTTTGCAAGCGTGTCGTAATAATGTCCGTGCGACGGATGAGTAGGCATTCCGGCAGGCTTGTTCAGCGCGATAATGTCGCCGTCCTCGTATATTATGTCAAGCGGAATGTCGCCCGGCATAACGTTTTCCCCCGCCGCGGCGTCGTCTCTGTCAAGAAAAAGAACATCTCCAGTCGCAAGCACCGCTCTGACGGTCACCCGGACGCCGTTTATCATTATCCCGGTATCAAGGCTCTTCAGATGCGAAAGCTCGGCGCGGGACATTCCGAGATCCTTTTTGAGATAGTCCCTCAGGCATTTTCCGTTTTCGGCTTCGGTGATGACAATTTCCATCGGCATTTTTCCGTTCACGGTGATTATTTGCCGCCTCACGGCATAGTTATATTATACATCGCCGGAAAAACATAAACAACCGGTTTTTGCAAACAATAATTGAATTTTTGACTGCGGAAAGTCCCGGACACCGGAAACGGCGCATCCGGAGATCCGATGGGAGGTATTTTCAATGAAAAAGTCAGGTATGATCGTACTTGCGGCACTTTCAGTGTCGCTGACGGCTTTTGCTGCGGGTCTTGTCGCGGCGGCGGAGAGCGGTATCGAACAGGCTCCCGTGTCGCCGGCACTGAGCATTCTTTCCCGCGGCCTCGGAACCGTGAAAAGCGGGCTCTGCGGCAGCGATGTCAGGTTCTGTGCCGCCGATTTTTCCGACGTTCTCGGAGTTGACAGCATCGGAAAGGCGGTGATAACCTCGCTGCCGGACGCTTCGGCGGGAAAACTGATGCTCGGCTCGCTTGAGGTCATGAAGAATCAGACGGTTTCGGCTGAAAACCTGTCGGCACTCAGATTCGTGCCGTCGGATAAGTCGGAAAAGGACTGTTTCTTCACCGTAAGAACCGGAAAGGATCGGGAGTATGACCTGAAATGCACCGTAAGGATAACAAAAGACATAAACCGCGCCCCGGCGGCAGGAAGCACCTCTGTCGCCACCTATAAGAATATAGCGGTGTCGGGGAAAATGACAGCCGCCGACCCGGAGGGCGATGCACTGACATACGAGGTAGTCTCCGGCACCGGAAAGGGTCTTCTTGTCCTTAACGACAGAAACGGCGGCTATACCTACACCCCGATGAAGAACTATACCGGAAGAGACAGCTTTTCCTACCGTGCGACCGACGCATACGGCAACCGTTCGGAGACAGTCACCGTCGGAATAACCGTCAGCCGCTCCGACAAAGGAACAGTGTTCGATGATATGATCGGAAATCCCGCACACTGCGCCGCGATAACCGTAAGCGACGCCGGTATAATGACCGGAATCGGGCTGAACGGAAGCACACTGTTCGACCCGCAGGGAAAGGTCAGCCGTGCGCAGTTCCTTGCACTGGCTATGAAAACGGCAGGGTGCGACGTTTCCGGTATCGGGCAGGGAACAGTCAGCGTTTTTGCCGACGACGGCGACATCCCCGCCGAATACCGCCCGTATGTCATCGCCGCATACAACGAAGGCATGATAAGCGTCCCTGACGGAAACGGAAAAGAAAATTTCGACCCGCGCGGAAATATAACCGTCTCCGATGCGCTCGTCATGCTTGACGGAATTCTGAAAACCGAAAAGCCTGCGGTAAAGCCGGTGTTTGCAGGCTCTGATTCGCTAAAGGGTGAGCTAGCCGATGTCGTTTCGGGACTGTATGCTGCCGGAATAATCGACTCGGCGGAGAATCTCTCATCCGAGCTTACAAGAGCCGATGCCGCCGTGCTTCTCTGCCGCGCACTTGAAAGAAAATAAGAAGATAAGTAAAAATTTATACCGCCCCTTTCCGTCAGGAGAGAGGCGGTATTGTTTCACGGACCTGCCGTTATTTCTTTTCCCTGCGCTGGAACTTCAGGATCATTATCCCGACGATGCAGAACAGCGAACCGATCGCAAGAACGATCACCGTTACGTGTACGACATAACGGAAGGTTATCGGCGGCTCCGTCTCCGGAGGTGTCGCCGTAGTGACGTCAGTTGTTTTCCCGTTTACAAGAGTAACGGTGAAGGAATCGCTCCCCGGATGGGGAGCCGGGATATCGCTCGTGACGGTATCAGTGCCGATAGTGTCGGTTGTTGTAAGAACCGTATCCGTGCCTGCAGGAACGGTGGTTTCGGGCTTCGGCGGCTTTGTCGTCTGATCGTCGATGACGTGCGGGGGATCGGTATCGGTGCGGGAAGCAGACTCGGTCGTGACCGTATCCGGCGGGTCATACGTGGTTACGCTGCTGCCGGCGGACGGCGGTGCCACCTTCATGAGAGCATTGTAGAAATTTTTCTGCTCCTCGCTCAGCTGGCTGTAATAGTAGCCGGCTGTGCTGTCCCGCTTAGCCGGTGCCGGGCGGGAGGATACATGACCGGTGTCTTCCGCCGCATCCGTCATGAAGGTCGAGGACTCCTGAATAAGGCCGTCGCTTTCGGGTGCAGCAAAAGTTCCGGACGTTTCCCCGGACGTTTCCCCGGACGTTTCCCCGGATGTTTCAGCGGATGTCTCTCCGGATGTCTCTCCGGACGTTTCGGTTACCGGGCTGTTGTTGTCTTTGTAGGATTTTTCCGAAAGCTCCGGAAGAGTAAACAGGAAAAGCCCTGTCCCGGAAATATCTCCCGACGGGATGTGGTTCTGGGCGAATTTTCTTCCGGACACCTTGTTGACAACCGTGTCTGACCCGACAAGAAGATATTCGTGCGAGATCTTTTTCCCGTCGTCCCACGTGGCATCAACGGCATACCATTTCCCGTCGTCCATCCTGACGTAGTTCCACATATGGTTTTCACTGAACTCGTTAAGCTGACCGTCGCCGCTCCGCATTACAATGCCTCTGCCGGAGACGAGAATGCACTCGATCCCGTTTCTGTCGCAGATCAGGCGGAATGCCTCGGCATACCCTTCGCAGACCGACTTTCTGTCAACAAGCGCACCGTATGCGCTGTAAGCATATTTCCCGGAAGCATCGTATTCCGTAAGGAGACAGATATAGTCATGTATGGACTTTATCCTGTCATAAAGAGTGTCGCCGACCGGCGTGAAGGAGTCAAGTGCTTTTTCAAGCTCCGCCGTCAGCTTTTCCGGGTCGCGGTATTCCGGAAGCACCGAAATGCGATTTTTCAGCTCCTTAACCTTCCAGATATAAAGCCCGTTTTCCTGCCGGCTCTCCGAGACTGCCTCGATCCTCGAACGATTCACGTCGATCCACATGGATTTTTTAGGGTGATCCATGATGAAGGCATCGTATGCGGTCTGGGTAATGGCTCTGAGCGCCTCTGACGCCGGCTTTCTCTCCTCTTCGGTAGGAACGGCAGTCCGGCTTGTGTATTCAATATACCTGATGAGGGAAACCCGTATCTCGATTGTGTCGGCTGCCGAAACCGCAAGGGGCTGGACTGTAATAACCGAAATCAGTACCGGGAGAATTATTGAAAATGCTAATTTATCAAAATATTTTTTCATGGCGTCACGTCGTTTCTTGGAATTCACGCGATATCACCCCCGGTGCCGGCTTCGGAGATTTCCGATATTTTACCGGGGAACGACAATATTATTGTATACTTGATTTGTTCCGGTGTCAATAGACAAACTGTGAATCCGTATTTTTCTGAGCGGATTTCCGCAGCACCGGAAGGGCAGCGTTCCGTGAAATTTATTAATTTGAAAAATCCGTTTTTTTCATCCGGGTACTTGACAAACAATCCGGACAGTGATATAATACGTTTGAACAGTTATTCAAATGAACATTTAATCAACATTTTGAACGGAGGACGGAACAAAGTGGCGGAAAACGAAATATCACCGTCGTGCGAGTATATGCACATACACAGCGACCTTGTCGATAAGGTCAACGAAAATATGCCGGACGATGACATACTCTGCGACCTTGCAGAGCTTTACAGGGTTTTCGGCGACAGCACGAGAATAAGGATTCTTTACGCACTCTTCGAGTCGGAGATGTGCGTCTGCGATATTGCACAGGTGCTGGAAATGAGCATCTCGGCAATATCCCATCAGCTCCGCGTGCTCAAGCAGGCAAGGCTGGTTAAATACCGCCGCGAAGGAAAAACCGTGTTCTATTCGCTGTCCGACGACCATGTCCGATCGATCATAGATCAGGGCATAGGTCATGTCGAAGAGTGAATGCGCATCCGGCGACCGAAAATCAAAACCGAAAGAGAGAGGAAAATACCATGAGAAAAACATTCGAGCTTGAAGATCTTGACTGCGCAAACTGCGCCGCAAAAATGGAGAACGCCGTCCGCGGGATCGAGGGAGTCACCTTCGTGTCGGTTTCCTTCATGACCCAGAAAATGATTCTTGAGGCTGACGACGACAAATTCAACGACATCGTCAAAAAGGCTGTAAAGGTCTGCCGCAAGATCGAGCCGGACTGCACGGTCATCGTAAAATAATCATCTGTATCTCACGGCAGACCAAAGGTCTCTGCAGAGTCACAGGAAGCGAGGCAACTCCGAAATGACAAACAAACAGAAAAAACTGCTTATCCGCATAACCGTCGCGCTGGTTCTCTTCATCGCCGCAATTTTTATACCGGTAAAGGGAATCTTCAGGCTTGCGCTTTATCTCATCCCGTATGCCGTTGTAGGTTACTCCGTGCTTATCAAGGCAGTGAAAAACATCCTTCACGGTCAGATCTTCGACGAAAACTTTCTTATGGCATTGGCAACCGTCGGTGCGTTCGGCGTCGGCGAGTACCCGGAGGCGGTGTTCGTCATGCTGTTTTATCAGGTCGGCGAGCTTTTCGAGAGCATCGCTGTCGGAAAGAGCAGAAAATCGATAACCGGTCTTATGGATCTCCGCCCCGATTACGCAAACGTCGAAAGAAACGGCGAGGTGCTCACGGTGTCCCCGGAGGAGGTCGCGGTCGGAGAAACCCTCGTCGTCAAGCCCGGCGAGAAGATCCCGCTTGACGGCACCGTCATCGACGGAAGCACAAGCATCAATACCACGGCACTGACCGGAGAGCCTGTCCCGAGGGACGCTTCCGAGGGTGACGCTGTCATCAGCGGCTGCATAAACATCTCCGGACTTATAAAGATCCGCGCCGACAAGCCCTACGGCGAGTCAACGGCATCAAAGATACTCGAGCTTGCCGAAAATTCCGCTGCAAACAAATCGAAGGCAGAGGGCTTCATCACGAAATTCGCGAAGTATTACACCCCCGCAGTCGTTATCAGTGCGCTGATACTGGCAGTCGTCCCGCCGCTTTTCGACGGAAACTGGAGCGGATGGATCTATAAAGCACTCAGCTTCCTTGTCATCTCCTGCCCCTGCGCACTTGTAATATCCGTCCCCCTTACCTTCTTTGCCGGAATGGGCGGAGCCTCAAAGAACGGTATCCTTGTCAAGGGCTCGGTCTATCTTGAACAGCTTGCCTCCTGCGGCACAGCGGTTTTCGATAAGACCGGAACGCTTACCGAGGGCAGTTTCAGGGTCACGGCGATCCATCCGCAGATCATCGGGGAGAGACAGCTGCTTGAAACAGCGGCGCTTTCCGAGTGTTATTCCAACCACCCGATATCTCAGTCACTGCGCGGGGCTTACGGAAAGGAAATCGATAAATCACGCATTGCCGAGGTTGCGGAGCTTGCCGGACGCGGCGTCAGGGCGTCGGTTGACGGCAGAACCGTCTGGGTCGGAAACGGTAAGCTGATGGACGAGGTCGGCGCGGATTGGCACGAGTGCCGGCTCGGCGGAACGGTCGTTCATGTCGCGGTCGCCGATGCCGACGGAAAAGCCGCATATATGGGTCACATCTCGATATCCGACAGCATAAAAACCGGTTCGGAGGAGGCGCTTAAGGAGCTGAAGTCTCTCGGAGTGAAGAAGACCGTCATGCTGACCGGCGACGTGAAGCCGGTTGCCGACAGGATTGCATCCCGGCTTCCGATCGACGAGGTCCATGCCGGACTTCTCCCCGCCGACAAGGTGACGGAGGTCGAGAAGCTCCTTAAAGAGGACGGCAGAAGCGGCAGTCTTGTCTTTGTCGGAGACGGAGTGAACGATGCACCGGTGCTCACAAGAGCCGATGTCGGCGTTGCAATGGGCGCTCTCGGCTCCGATGCCGCAATAGAATCGGCAGACGTTGTCATAATGGACGACGACCTGCGCAGACTGTCGCTCGCGGTCAGGATCGCAAGACGCACGCTCGGAATAGTGAAGCAGAACATTACGTTCAGCCTTGTCGTAAAGGCTGTTGTCCTGATCCTTTCCGCCGTCGGCGTATTCACGATGTGGGAGGCGGTGTTCGCCGATGTCGGAGTCATGGTCATAGCCGTCATAAACGCAATGCGCGCCATGAATCAGAAACCCTGAAAATGCTCTCATATACAATAATGTCTTTTCCGGCGGTTTGGTTTCGCGTTCCGTGAAGGATTTACAAAAAGTTCATATTCGCCCCGCTCTCCGGACTAAAAAACCGGGAACGGGGCGGTTATTTTGCCGTCAGTGATGCCTGCGTGAGAGAAAATCCTTAAAAATGCAAAAAACTCTTGATATAATCGACGATATGTGATACAATAATCAACGTACAGGTACACATACAGAAAAAACGGACGGGCTGTCCGTTTTCTGTCCCCCCGGGATACGGGGAGAACCGGGATGTCCGCCGGCATACCCGCTTTCATTCAAATCTCAACCGGCGGAGAACAAGAGGATATTATGACAAAGACAGAACTTATCGCGGAAGTCGCGGAAAAAACAGGACTGAAGAAGAAGGATGCCGAGGCAGCCGTTGCCGCTGTCCTTACCGCAGTCGAGGAGAAGCTTGCAGCAGGCGAAAAGGTGCAGCTCGTCGGCTTCGGCACCTTCGAGGTAAAGGAGCGCCCCGAAAGAGAGGGCAGAAACCCCGCCACCGGCGCGACCATAAAGATCGCCGCCGCAAAGCGCCCGGTTTTCACCGCAGGAAAGGCTCTCCGCGACAAGGTGAACTGAGATGCGCCTTGACAAGTACCTCAAAGTCTCAAGGCTTATAAAACGGCGCACCGTTGCCAACGAGGCGTGCGACAATTCCCACGTCACCGTTAACGGCAAGCCGGCAAAAGCGTCATACGACGTGAAGGAAGGGGATATAATCGAGATCTCCTTCGGCGAACGCAGGCTGAGGGTGAAGGTGCTTGACGTAAAGGAGCATACACTCAAGGCTGACGCTTCCTCGCTTTACGAGGTAATTGCCTGAGAAAAAACACCCGCCCGATGCGGGACGGATTTCAGTCATTTGCGCGCCTCCGGCAGCATACAATGTAGCAGAGTTACGATATTGTTGCCGGAGGCGGACATGACCGAAAAAAACATAAGCCCGGAAAAGACCGGGCAGAAGCTGATAATAACCGACAGGAAGATACTTGACCTTACCGGAGTGACCGATGTCGTCAGTTTTGACGAAACCGGCGCCGTGCTGAAAACCGATATGGGAACCCTTGCCGTTGACGGCGAGGATCTTCATGTCACAAAGCTCGACCTTGCAAACGGCAGTATAATCCTCGCCGGCAAGATAAACGGGCTGTTCTACACCGAAAACACCGGTGCAAAGAGCCGCGCAAAACGGCTGTTCAGATAATGCTCATACCGGTATCGCGGGAAATTTTTCTTCCGGTCATCGTGTGGTCACTTGCGCTCGGTATAATCTCCGGCGCGGTCTACGATATTTTCAGGATCAGAAGAGCCGCGTTCAGGATCCCCGGAACACGCTTTTTGCGCGGCGGAAAGGGAAGAGCCGATACAGTCCTTACATTTTTTGAGGACATACTGTTTTCTCTCTTCTGCACATCGGTTTTTATCCTTATCGCCTACCGCCTGAGCTTCGGACTTCCGAGATGGTATTCTGCGGCGGCTTACGCAGGCGGATTCTTTCTTTACCGGGAAACCGTCGGAGTGCTTGTAATGCGCTCCGCCGAGGCAATAATCCGCGCGCTTTGCCGTGCCGTGCTGTTTGTTTACAGGAGGGCGATATGCCCGGCTTACGGTTTTATTGCCCGACATATCGGTTCTTTTGCCGGTAAGATAAGCTCCCGGCGGCGCGCGGCTTATACGGCAAAATACGAAAAGCACCTTGTTCTTTCTTTTACGGTACCCGAATCATATCCTCCCGGCTCCGGGAATGAAAGGAAGTCATAGTTTATGAACAGCGGCGGAAGACTTAATTTTTTCGTTAAACTCACGATCCTCGTCGTGATCTGTTTCTGCGCCGTCAATATCATCATGCTCCGTGCCGACTACAACGATCTGCGCGACAGAGAAGAGGAGCTTCTCCGGGAAAAACAGCAGTACGAGGACGCCATAGATAAGCTGAGATCCGATCTTGATCACGAAATGGACAACGATTATATAATGCGAATCGCAAGGGAAAAGCTGAATTATTATCTTCCCGACGAGATAATTTTCTATAACGACCGCTGAAATGGCGCGCTGCCACTTGATTTTATTGTTTATGTGTTATATAATTATACCGTACCCGTCACGGGTGCGGTATTTTTATACCCAAAAGAAAGATTTCCCTTATCCGAAAGGACGATCCCCGGCGTGAAACTCAATTTCTTAAGAAAAATGACGCGGAACGAAAAGGCTGCGTGCCTTGTCTGTGTAATACTTTTTCTGCTTTTCATCAGTGCCTCCGTGCTCGCAGCATTTCTGTTCGGAATGCTGAACCGCTCGGAGAATAATTTCTCGGATTACAGAAAAAAGACCGATATAGAGCTTTCCGATCATGAAAAGGCAGGGATGGACGCAAAAAAAGACCTTGCGGCAATGAGAAACAGCCTTGAGCTTGCCGAAAAGAACCGAGAACAGCTCGAGGGCAGGATCGCCGGACTTGAAACGGAGATAAAAAATCTCGAAAAAGGCTTCGGCGATGCCGACGGACTTTACGCCTCTCTGAATTCCCGGCTCGAGGAGCTTAAAAAACAGCTTTCCGAAAAGGAAGCCGAGATATCCGGACTGAAAAACCAGATCGTTTCATTCGGTAAATCATACAATATCGACCTGAATTCGCAGGCGGAGCTTCTGAACCGGCTCGACGAAATGATAAAGAGCGGCGCGCCGCTCAATTATTCCGGTGCGGCAAACTCCAATACCGCAGGTGCCGTCGGCGTCTATCCGAAGATATCGCTGTTCTATAAGGATATCGATACCGGCTATACCTATTCCGATAACGCCGATACCGTCTTTCCTGCGGAAGGCACTCTGAAGGCGGCATTTGCGATGACCGTCCTTTCCGCCGCATCGGATGAAAAGGCGGCATACGACAAAAAGTGCGCCGAGCTGATTGCGAAAAACGGCGCAAATGCCGTCCTTCCGGAATTCCGGCCGGAGTATGACCTGAACACCGTGTTCACATATACGGCTGACAAGGCGGTTACCGGCGAGGGCGTCATAAAGGACGAGGAATTCGGCGTCGAATATACCCACCTTGAGCTGCTGCGCCTTCTGCTTGTCTACGGCGACTGTGTTGCATATGAGGAGCTGAAATCGGCATACGGGACTGCAATGCTGAGGGATCTTTCAAAGAAGATAGGCGCGGATACCGTCAGATTCAACGTAAAAGACGCTTCCGCCGGTGATATCGGTAAGCTGCTCCGCAAAATATACGAATTCACCGAAAGCGGCGCCGAATATGCCGGCTTCATGAAGGAAGCAATGATGTCCTCTCTCCATACCGTGATGATAGGTCAGGGAGTTTCGCCGAAGAAGATCGCGCATAAATACTGCTGGGAGACCGGCGGATATCACGATATGGCGATCGTCTACGACGAACATCCGTATCTGCTTGTGATAATGACCGATATGGACGCGGGAGGAAACGAGGCAAATTCTTATATTCAGAAGCTCGCATCGCTCGTTGACGGTATTCACGGGAATTTCTACGGATGATATATGTCGGTGACTCGGGTCGGTTCCTGACCCATGTCCTGGGAACAGGAAGACTCTTTGCGTTTTCCGGAAGCGACGGAATAAGGCTGTCCTCGGCTTTTGCGGATTTTGCATTTCTGCGCCCCGTCCTGAAAAAGAAGAACATGACCGAAAAGACGCTCTACGCCGATTCCGTCATGGTTCGGAATCTCTATTCCACAACCGTCTCGCGCGACGGAACGGTGTCAAGCTCGGTTGACAGCATGACCTTTTCCGCCAACCCCGTTACCGGTGTCATGGTCGTCACGACATTGACCGTTTCCGGACTTGATATCACGGTCGAGCCCTTTCCGGGTATAAAGCCTCAGCTTCACGAACCGGTTCCGGGAAAGCGGAACGATGTTCAGTATCTCCGCCTTTCAAGAGGGAAAAGAGCCGTCTATATCCTTCCGGACATGAATGCGGCCGTAACCGGCGGAGGGAAGAGAATAACCCTCGGAGGCGGGACCTCCCGCCTGTTCATAATCGAGCCCGGATCGCAGGGCAGCGCGGCAAAGGTTAAAAGGGTCGCCGCAAATGCCTCTGTAGCGGAGGACCCGGACAGCAGAGATAAACACGGCGATGCCGCCTCTGTCTTTTCCGCAAGAACGTCAATATACCTCAGACGCGCGGATTTCGGGGAGGACGGACTGTATTCCGATCTTGCGAAATACTGCTTCAGAGCCGCACGTAATCTCCGTGCAAAGACCGGCGGAATACGCTGCAGCGAGCAGAACTGGTTCTGCGATGCCGGCTCAATGAGCGATTATCTTCACTTCGCAAGCGTTTTCGGGCTGAAACCGCTTGCCGACGGCATTGCCGATACGTTTTACCGCATGATGAGTGAAAACGGCAGATTCCCTCAGCTGTTTTCACAGGACGGAAAAAGGGTCGGAATGCCATACAACGCCACCTCGCTTTCGGGACTTGCGGCGATCCTCTCACTGTTCCGGTATGAAGAATTTTACCGCCTGCCGCACACAAGACTCTGCAATCTTGCCGGCAAGGTCCTCGGCGAACAGCTTCCGCTGATAAAAACCGGTATGCTTCCGTATTCCGGAGCGGAACCCGGATTCATTACCGGAGAATTCTCCGGAAACGAAAGATTTCACGGCTCTGCCCTGAACTCTCTCCTTTTTATACGCGCATCGTCGATCTACCTCTCGCTTCCCGCCGGAGCGAAATCCGATATCGCACCGGAGCTTACCGCTGCGGTACGGCACGTAAAAAACAGCTTCACGCGCAATTTCTGCTCCGGCGCATCGGTCTGTGCCAACTCGCCGCGAAGATATATGAATATGCGCCTTCCGCACGACGTCACCGGCTTCTGCCGTACCTGCTCGGAGTATGTGCTGCTTTCCCGCGACGGAAACGCGTATATCTGCCCGCTCTGCGGAAGCGATTGCGGCGGGGCTGAATATTCCGATGTCCTGCGCAGACTTCCGTCGGCACCGTTTTTTATCGGACGGTATTCTCCGGGCTTGTTCGACTGCCGCCTTCCGGAACACGAAGACTATGCATCAATGAGCGTGAGAGAGCTGGCGGCAGGAATCGGGTTTTACCGCTGCGACCGCCGCAGACAGTCGGAGCTTATCGGAGAGATCGCGTCAAGATATGCCTCCGACCCGGACAGCTTCACACCGCCGGCGGCGTGCCGGCTTGTCGCCGAAATGAGGCTGTACCGGAGCCATACAAAAGAGGACTACGGCGAGGAAGAAAAGGATGAAGCAGAGGAGATAAAACCGAAGCATGGACGCAAATGATATAACCGCAGTTCTGAAATGCGATGATTACGACTCAGAGAGGATATACGAAAAGCTGACGGAAATGTCGCGGCTCATCGGACTGTCCGCCGGCGGGATCAGGGGGAAACGGGTGGTGATAAAGCCCAACCTGCTCCTTGCCTATCCGCCGGAAAAGGCGGCAACGACCCATCCCGCAGTCGTCGGGGCGGCAGCAAGGCTCTTTTACGACCTCGGCGCGGAATCGGTAATCATAGCCGAAAGCCCCGGCGGGATATATAACGAAAAAAACCTTGACAGGATATACCGTATAACCGGAATGGCTGACGCAGCAGAAAGCAGCGGCGCGGTTCTGAACCGCGATATGAGTTTCAGAGAGTTTTCCACGCCGGACGGCAAGGTTTCAAAGACGGTGAACGTCATCACTCCGATACTTGAGTCCGACGTTATCGTCAATATCTGCAAAATGAAGACCCATTCGCTTGCAATCATGACAGGCGCGGCAAAGAATCTTTTCGGTGTGATCCCCGGAATCGCAAAGTTCGAAATGCACGCGCGCTTCAAGAAGCCGGAGGACTTCTTTTCAATGGTGATCGACCTCGATACCGCACTTGCGTCGGGGCATGAGCTTATCAACATCTGCGACGGTATCGTCGGAATGGAGGGCGACGGCCCCTCGGGAGGCACACCGAAGCCGGCGGGAGTACTTCTCATGGGCAGAAATCCGTTCTGCCTCGACTGCGTTTCGGCAAGGATAATGGGGCTTGAGGGAAAAGTCAGACTGACGGAGCTTGCCGCGTCCCGCGGGCTGTGTCCCGAAAAAGAGTCCGATGCTGCGGTTGCCGGTGTTCGGCCGGAGGATGTCGGGTGCGGATATTTCGCGCTCCCCGATACCGCCCTTGCAAGAAAATTCCGGCTTATCCCTCCGTTCCTTCAGCCGAGGCCGGTAATAGACAAAAAGATCTGCCGCGGATGCGGAATGTGCGTGAAAAGCTGCCCTCAGCACACTATCTCAATGAAAAACGGTAAGGCAGGGATAAGCCACGACCGGTGCATAAGATGCTATTGCTGTCAGGAGCTGTGCACATTCAGGGCAGTAAAAATCAAAAAGAGTTTTATTTACAGGTTTACGGAATGATCGGACTTGAATTCAAAGAAGCCTCCGTTATCGAGGAGGCATATGCAAAGATAAATCTTTTTCTTGAGGTGCTCGGGAAAAGGGAGGACGGATATCACGGAATACGTTCGGTAATGCAGACAGTATCGCTTCACGATACAGTCAACGTCAGGCTGTCGGAATCCGGAATAAGCATGACGTGCAGCACCCCGGCGCTTGACTGCGGGGCTTCAAACCTCTGCATCAAGGCGGCAAAGGCATTTTCCTCCGCCTGCGGCGGTGTCGGCGCGGAGATAACCCTGACAAAGGTCATCCCGATGCAGGCGGGACTCGGCGGCGGAAGCGCCGACGCGGCGGCGGTTCTGAGGGCGATGAATTTCCTTTGCGGCTGTCCGTTCTCCGTGCGCGAGCTTTGCCGTATCGGTGCAAAGGTCGGTGCCGACGTTCCGTTCTGCGTGTCGGGAGGCACCGCACTGGCAGAGGGGATCGGAGAAATCTTAACCCCGCTTCCCGCTCTTCCGCACTGCCGTGTGGTCATCTGCGCCGGAATGCCCCCGGTGTCCACTCCCGAGGCATACGGAAGGCTTGACCGGCTCCCCCCTCCGTCGGGAGACCCGTATCCGCCGTTTGCGGCAGCACTTGAATCCGGCACGCTTGCCGATATCGGCAAAAGGCTCTGTAACCGGTTCGAGGACGCCTTCCCGCAGTCGGCAGTCAGGGGTTTTATGATTCAGAGCGGCGCATACGGCGCGCTTCTCAGCGGTTCCGGGTCTGCGGTTTTCGGACTGTTTCCGGAAACCCCGGCGGCTGAAAAGGCAAGGGCGGTGCTTGAACGCTCCGGTTATACCGCGTTCCTCTGCCGACCGGTATCAGGCTCCGAGGTCTGCCGCAATCAGAAAAAACAGTGAAAAAACAGCACCGCATTCACGTCTTTGCGCATGAATGCGGTGCTTTGCTCATACCGTAATATCAGTCCATCTTCTCGGATAGCTTTTTCCCGCCGAGAATGTGGAAATGCATATGATGCACACTCTGACACCCATCCTCGCCGACGTTCGATATGATGCGGTAGCCGTTCGTCAGCCCCGCCGCCTTCGCGATCTCCGGAATTTTCTCGAAGATATAGGCAACGACCGCGCTGTTTTCATGGTTCACCTCGTCGACCGAGCCGATGTGCTGCTTCGGAATAACAAGAACATGAACCGGAGCCTGCGGATTGATATCGCGGAACGCAAGAATGCGCTCATCCTCGTATACCTTCTGCGACGGGATCTCTCCGTCGGCTATTTTACAGAAAAGACACATGATTTTTCTCCTTTTTGCGGTATGCCGCAGTGAAATTTACACCGCCTACACAAATAAATTGTTGACAAACGGATAAAGGTGCGATATAATGAAAACGATAATATCAAAAGGTATTATATCAGATGGGAGGACGGATGTCAATGGAAATCACAAAAGATACGATAATCGGAGATATACTCGATCGCGATCCCGGAACCGCACAGTTCTTTTTCGAGATCGGAATGCACTGTCTCGGCTGCCCTGCATCAAGGGGCGAGACGATAGAAGCCGCCTGCATGGTTCACGGTACCGATGCCGACGGGCTTGTTGCAAAGATCAACGATTATCTCAGCAAGAAGTGAAGCAAAGGGGCTGTAACCGGTAAAGGGTTGCGGCTCCTTATGTGATTTCAGATAACTTTCATACATGAACGAGACAAAAATACCGGGCGCACGCCTTCTTGCCGTTTCACGCTCGGTAAGAAACGGCGTGACGCTTTATGATATCGGCACCGACCACGCATATCTCCCGATCTTCCTTGTGAACGAAGAACGTACCGCTGCCGCATATGCCTGCGACGTATCGGAAGGACCGCTTTCCTCGGCTGAAAGGAATATCGCATCGGCAGGACTTTCCGACAGGATAAAAACCGTTCTTTCAGACGGGCTTTCGGCGGTCGGCATTGTATATCCCTGCGATATCGTGATAGCCGGCATGGGCGGAGAGCTTGTCGCATCGATAATCGGCGCAAAGCCGGAGGTGAAGCACCCCGACGTGCACCTCGTGCTTCAGCCGATGACAAAAACCGAATTTCTGCGCCGGTATCTTGCCGGAAACGGATTTGAGATCATAAAAGAAGACCTCGCCGAAGAGGGAAAAATATATCAGATAACAGTCTGCCGCTATACCGGAAAGCCATATAAGCTCACGGATACCGAAGCGGTCATCGGATATGCCCCCGCAAGACGAAGCGACGCACTTTTCAGAAGGTTCGCCGCCGCAAGAGCAGAGGTATACCGCGCCGTCGCCGAAGGAAAAAGACGCGCATCAGCCGATACCTCCGCAGAGGACGAAATAATCGCCGGAATCGAAGCGGCAATACACGAAAAGGAGACAACATGACAGTATCGGAGCTTTATTCATACCTTGACAGCGCCATCCCCGCCGCACTTTCCTGCGACTGGGACAACGACGGTCTTATGTGCTGTCCCGATCCCGCAAGGGAAGTGAAAAAGGTGCTTTTCACCCTCGATGTGACCGGGGCTGCTGCCGAATATGCCGCAAAAAACAATTACGATGCGGTCATCTCCCACCACCCGCTCATCTTCCGCCCGCTTAAGTCGCTGACCTCGCCGAAGCTGATAGCGCTTGTCACAAACGGCATCGCGGTCATGTCCTTTCACACGCGCTTTGACGCACATCACGCCGGCGTGAACCCGGTTCTTGCCCGCCTTGCCGGGATCGAAAACGCGGTGCCGTTCTCAAGCGACGGCATAGGGCTTATAGGGGACTTAAGAACCCCGCTCCCCGCCCCGGAGTTCGCTGTGAGACTGAATACCCGTCTCGGCAGCGACAGCGTCAGGATCGCCGGAAACGGCATCTGTAAGCGTGTGGCAGTTGTCGGCGGCGACGGAAAGGATTCCTTCGGAGAAGCGCTTGATGCCGGATGCGATACCTACCTTACCGGAAGCATGAGCTATAATTCAATGACAGACGCCGCCGAATGCGGAGTCAACATAATAACCGCGGGTCATTTTTATACCGAAAACCCCGCACTCGACAGCCTTTCCCGGATCGTGCTTGAAGCCGACAGAAACATAACCTGCGGATTCTTTCACTGCAATCTGATAAATGCGCTGTAAAAAGGAGTCATGACAATGAGAAAAACCAAAATAATCTGCACCCTCGGACCGGCTTCCGACACCGAGGAGGTAATAAAGGAACTGATCCTTGCCGGAATGGATGTCGCAAGAATAAACTTCTCTCACGGCGAGTACAGTGAACACAAGCATAAAGCCGACACCGTGAAGAAGCTCCGCGCCGAACTGGGAGTCCATACGGCGCTCCTGCTTGACACAAAGGGCCCGGAAATCAGGCTGAAAACCTTTGAGAACGGAAAGGCTGTCCTTGCCGCCGGGGCACCCTTCTCACTCTATATGGACGGCCGCCCCGGCAACGAAAAGGGCGTTTCTATCACCTATACCGGACTTTGGCGGGACGTTTCACGCGGAAGCAGAATACTTGTCGATGACGGACTTATCGAGCTGACCGTCGAAAGCGTCTCGGAGCGCGAGATAAAGTGCACCGTCAAGAACGGCGGTACTCTCTCCAACCGCAAGGGAATTAACGTCCCCGGAGTGCGCCTGTCCATCCCGTTTCTCAGCGAAAAGGACAAGGCGGATATAGCCTTCGGAGTAAAAGAGGACTTCGACTTCATCGCCGCCTCCTTCACCCAGTGCGCCGATGACATAAGAAAGATCCGCGACGAGCTTGACAAAAACGGCAGTCACGGCATCAGGATAATCGCAAAGATAGAAAATTCCGCCGGAGTCGAGAATATAGACGAGATACTCAACGAAGCCGACGGCATCATGGTCGCAAGAGGCGACCTCGGGGCAGAGGTGCCGATGGAGAACATTCCCGTCATCCAGAAACAGCTCATCTCAAAGTGCTATAACGCCGGCAAGCAGGTCATAACCGCGACACAGATGCTCGAGAGCATGACACACAACCCCCGCCCGACAAGAGCCGAGATAACCGACGTCGCAAATGCCATCTACGACGGAACAAGCGCAACAATGCTCTCCGGCGAGACCGCAATGGGCGAATATCCGATAGAGGCCGTCCGCAGAATGGCAACGATAGCACTCAGAACCGAGAGCGATATCGATTACAAAAAAAGATTTTTCGACTGCCGTTTCGGCGGCTTCGGAAACGTGACCGACGCGATTTCCCACGCGACCTGCACAACGGCTCATGACCTCGGAGCAAAGGCGATAATCACCGTCACCGTCTCCGGCTTCACCGCAAGACTTCTCAGCCGCTTCCGCCCGCAGACGGATATAATAGCCTGCTCCCCCGACCCCAAAGCCTGCCGCCACATGAATATGTCGTGGGGCGTGATCCCGATGCTCATCGACAAGGTCGAGGAAAGCTCCGAAAAACTGCTCTCAACCGCAGTTGACAATGTTTATCGCGCGGGATATGTAAATTACGGCGATCTCGTCGTCGTCACAGCCGGACTCCCTCTCGGCATTCCGGGAACGACAAATATGCTGAAGGTTCAGATGGTCGGAGACGTGCTTCTTGCCGGAAAGGGAATCGTCGAGCAGTCGGTCTGCGGTCAGCTCTGCGTCTGCACAAACGAGGACGAGGCGCTTGAAAAGGGAAGAAGCGGGGATATTATCGTCGTCCCGTTCGCCTCAGACCGCATAATCAGCGTCCTTCGCCACGCAAGCGCGATAATCTGCGAGAGGGGCGGCGACGATTCCTATGCCGCAATCGTCGGAAAGACCCTCAATATCCCGGTCATAATCGCCGAAAACGCAACAAAGATACTGAAATCCGGCACCACCGTCACGGTCGACGGCAGACGCGGAATGGTATACTGCAATGAACGGAAGCCCGACTGACGGGAAAAGGCCGCCGCATCTCATAACCGGCACCGGAGGCGAAGACGCCGCCTGTAAGTTCCTTGAGGGCGAGGGCTATACCGTTGTCTGCCGCAACTTCCGCGCGGCGCATGACGAAATAGACATAATCGCCGAGACGGAGCGGTATATTGTATTTGTCGAGGTAAAGACACGAAGATATGTTCCGGACAGCCGCTACGGAAGACCGTCATCGGCTGTCGGTGCAAGGAAGCGCGCCTGCCTCGCCCGCGCCGCCGAAGCGTATATAAGATCCCATCCTTCATCGAAATTCTACCGGTTCGACGTTGTCGAGGTGCTGATCTGCTCCGACAGATACACCGGAGAGGGAAGCTATAAGTTCAACCACATGAAGGGCGTGTTCGGCGCACGGGGCAGAATATGGATATGAGGTTTTGCTTATGAAACTGTTTGATCTTCACTGCGACACGCTCTGCGCCGCATATGACAGAGGAGAGAGCTTTTCTCACAACTCCTGTCAGGTTTCGCTTGACAAGGCTTTTTCGGTCTTCGACGAATACAGGCAGGTAACGGCGGTCTGGAGCCGCGATGACCTTGACGGCGAGGAGTGTTACAGGCGCTTCGACCGCGTGGCGGATACGGTTTTCCCGACCGCATCACATGAGAACTTCACCCCGATCCTTTCTGTCGAGGGCGGAAAGCTCCTCTGCGGCGATATCTCACGGCTTGATCACCTTTACCGCCGCGGGGTCAGAGTGTTCACCCCGGTCTGGGCAGGTCACTGCTGCATCGGAGGGGCATGGGACACCGACGAGGGACTGACCGGCTTCGGTTATTCGGTCATAGAACGCTGCTGTGACCTCGGAATAATCCCCGACGTCTCCCACGCATCGGACAGAATGTTTTACGAAATCGCAGAGATCGCCGGAAAACGCGGCGGAACAGTCATCGCATCCCACTCCTGCTCAAGAGCCGTCTTTGACCACAGACGCAATCTGACCGACGACATGGCACGGACAGTTTCCGAACTCGGCGGGGTCATCGGTGTGAACCTTGTCGTCCCGCACCTCGGCTCGCCCGACATTTCCGCTGTCATAAACCACATTTCTCATCTTGCCGGTGTCGCCGGAGAGGACAGTATCTGCCTCGGTTGCGACCTTGACGGCACGGATGCGCTTCCCGACGGGATAAAGGACATCTCCGACCTGCCGGCAATTCACGGGCTTTTAAGCGATAATAAATATCCGCGCGGCTTTGCCGATAAGGTTTTTTATTCAAATGCACGAAATTTCTTCGAAAAGCATGATTTGTAATGACTTTTCGGCGAAAAGAAGCTATAATATTACTGTATTTTCGGCTCGCGTGACGGAGTTTCCCCTTCATCACCGCGCCGGGCAAGGAACAGGTAAACAGGATCATGAAATATGTAAGTACAAGAGGAAACAGCAGACCGTGCAGCTCTGCTGAGGCAATAAAGAAGGGTCTTGCCGAGGACGGCGGACTCTGTTTTCCGGACGCATTTCCGGAGCTTTCGGCGAAAGATATAAAAAGACTTGCGGAGGAGGACTATCCCACCCGCGCGGCGGATATCATGTACCGCTTCCTTTCGGACAAATATACATACGACGAGCTTCTTTCCGACTGCCGTGAGGCTTATTCGGAAGCATCGTTCCCCGGCGGCGCCGCACCCATTGCAAGGCTGAACGGGAACCTCCGCGTGCTTGAGCTGTGGCACGGCCCGACAGCAGCTTTCAAGGATATGGCGCTTCAGATAATGCCGAGGCTTTTTGTCCGTGCGGTTAAAAAGACCGGCGACACAAGGCTGGCGCACATTCTTGTCGCAACCTCCGGCGATACCGGAAAGGCGGCGCTTGAGGGCTACAGCGACGTTGACGGAGTGAAAATATCGGTATTCTATCCGGTTCACGGCGTCAGCAGAGTGCAGAAGCTCCAGATGGCGACACAGGAGGGAAGCAACGTAAAGGTCTACTCCGTCGTCGGCAACTTCGATGACGCGCAGAACGGCGTCAAGAAGATTTTCGGCGATCCGGAAATCAACGCCGCGCTCGACAGAAAGGGCGAGTTCCTTTCAAGCGCAAATTCGATAAACTGGGGTCGTCTCGTACCGCAGGTGGTGTACTACATTTCCGCCTACTGCGACCTTGTGAAGGCGGGCGACATAAAGTGCGGCGACGGGATAAACGTCTGCGTCCCGACCGGTAACTTCGGCAATATCCTCGCCGCCTACATCGCAAAGAACATGGGACTGCCTATCGCAAAATTCGTCTGCGCCTCAAACTGCAACAACGTCCTGACCGACTTCTTCACAACCGGAACATACGACCGCAACCGCGTTTTCCATACGACCACATCTCCGTCGATGGATATACTTATCTCAAGCAACCTTGAAAGACTTCTGTATCTCGCCGCTGGAAGCGAAAAGACGGCGGAATATATGAAGGAGCTTGCCTCGGCCGGACGCTATACCGTCTCCGACGACGTGAAGGAAAAGCTCTCGGCTTGCTTCTCCGCCGGATATTGCGACGAGGAACAGACGGCAGAGGAGATAAAGAAGATATGGGACAGGGAACACTATCTTGCCGATACCCACACCGCCGTCGGACTCTACTGCGCGGAAAAGTATATCGAATCGACCGGCGACAACAGAATCATGTTGTCGGTTTCCACCGCGTCGCCGTATAAATTCGCCCCGAGCGTCCTTCGCGACCTCACCGGAGCCGTCCCGGAAAACGAGCTTGACGCACTTGACGAGCTTGAGAGAGTGACATCAGTCCCGATCCCTGCGCCGCTTGCCGGAATCGGAACCCGCAGGATCCGCTTCGACCCCGAAAACGCAATAGAACCCGCAATGATGCCGGAAGTCATCCTCAAAGACTGAAATTCCGCACCGACGATAGCATTGTATCACACCGCTGTCGTCTTGTCGTCCCCCCGAATTCCCCTTGGATTCCCATATCATCACCGAAACAAGCCCGCCTCATTCAATTGTCCAAAAGTTTTTGAGGGGTCTCGGGGGACTTTTTACAAAAAGTCCCCCGAGCGTTCCTCTTATTTCAGAGCGCCTTCGGCTTGAAGGAGGCGCAGACGGTGTCGGCGCAGGAGGTCGCAAAGCTGGGTCCCACCGCTATCCTGTCGGCGGTGCAGTAGTTGTCGCCGTCGTGATGAACGCAGTTCTTCACATCGCATACAATGCCCTTGATGTGGTGCTGGTTCTTCGGCCGGTTTTCTCTTACGTCCTCGTAATTATCAAATATTCCCATAATTTCATCCTTTTCTCCGGCACACGGAAAAGCACCGCACCGCAGGTACCGGTCTGCGGCACATCCGTCGGCTCGTCCGGATTCCCGGCGTCTGCCTGACTTTACGGTATAATTATCTGCCGGAAAGTCGGCTGTTATGCACATTTTATTACCCTGAGGAGTCGATTTAATGGCACTGTACTGCATCGGCGATACACATCTTTCGCTTGCCGCTTCAAAACCGATGGATATTTTCGGCTCAAGGTGGCAGGGATACACGGAAAAACTCACGCGCGGCTGGAATTCCGTCGTTTCACCCGATGACACCGTCGTCGTTGCCGGCGACATTTCATGGGGAATGACCCTTGAGGAAGCCGCGCCCGACCTTGAATTTCTCTCCGCACTTAACGGACAGAAGCTGATCTTAAAAGGCAATCACGATTTCTGGTGGCAGTCGCAGAAGAAGATCGACACGCTTTTTGCCGAAAAGGGAATCGACAATATAAAACCGCTCCACAACAACGCCTATGCCGTCGGAGATCTGATCCTCTGCGGCTCGCGCGGGTGGTTCTGTGACCCGAAAGCCTCGCCGGAGAACACCGACCCGGAAAAAATATCGGCAAGGGAGGTCCTCCGCACCGAATTCAGCCTGAGGGCTGGGCTTGAGCTGAATAAAGACGGGAGCCGTGAGCTTATCGCCTTCTTTCACTTTCCGCCGGTCTACCGCGGATGGGTCTGCCGCGGGATCGTAGATCTGCTTCACAGATACGGCGTGAAGCGATGCTGTTACGGTCACATCCACGGCGTTTACGATATTCCGCCGACATTTTTGTTTGAGGATATCGCAATGACGATAGTTTCAGCCGATTATCTGCGCTTTATTCCGCTTCTTATTGTGTAAAAAGTGTGAATATTTCGGTTTATCCCTTGACATTATCGCGGATTTTGGTACAATAGTATATTGGCTTAACTTATTTAACAATGTAAGTACAAGGAGATACAGAATGAGTTTAAAGAGCAGGAATAAGCCCACCGGCAATCAGGTGGAGCTTGAGTTCACCATCGAAAAGGAAGCGTTTGACAAGGCTGTCGATGCCGCTTACAGAAAAAACGTCGGAAAGATGAATGTCCCCGGCTTCCGTAAGGGCAAGGCTCCCAAGGCAATTATCGAAAAAATGTACGGCAAGGGCGTGTTCTATGATGACGCCCTCAATACACTTATCCCCGACGCTTTTGAGGCGGCACTTGACGAGGCCGGAGAAAAGCCGGTCGGTCAGCCCGAATTTGATATAGTTTCCCTCGAGGGCGATGTGGTCATCAAGGCTGCATTCCCGGTCAAGCCCGAGGTCACCGTGAAGAATTACAAGGGCTATGCCGTAGAGCGCACCGTTGCTCCCACGACCGACGAGGAAGTCGATGCCGAGATCGCACAGGTGCGTTCCCGCAACTCCCGTACCGTTGATATAACCGACCGTCCCGCCGCTGACGGAGACATCGCAGTCATCGACTACGAGGGCTTTGTCGACGGAAAGCCTTTCGAGGGCGGCAAGGGCGAAAAGCACAACCTCACCCTCGGTTCCGGTCAGTTCATCCCCGGCTTCGAGGCTCAGATAGTCGGACATAACCCCGGCGATGAGTTCGATGTCGTTGTCACCTTCCCGGAGGACTATCACGCAAAGGAGCTTGCCGGCAAGGAAGCTACCTTCAAAACCGTTCTCCATGAGATCAAGTTCAACGAGCTTCCGGCTCTTGATGACGATTTCGCAAAGGATGTTTCGGAATTCGATACCTTTGATGAATACAAAGCCGATGTAAAGGCTAAAATCACTGACAGACACGTAAAGGCAGCGGACGCCGAGGTCGAAGAGAAGCTCATCGACGCGCTTATCGATAACCTTGAGGCTGATATCCCGGAGGCTATGTTCGTAAACGAGACCGAGAACCAGCTCCGCGACTACGACAACCGTCTCAGAATGCAGGGACTTGACCTCGGCACCTACCTCAAGTACACCGGACTTGACCTTGACAAGATGAGAGAGCAGTTCCGTCCGCGTGCAGAGCGGCAGGTAAAGACCAGACTCGCGCTTGAGAAGATCGCCGAGCTTGAAAACCTCACCGTTACCGATGAGGACACCGAGGCTGAGATCAAAAAGATCGCCGATATGTACGGTCTTGAGACAGACAAGGTGAAGGAGCAGGTCTCCCCCGATATGCTTGCAGAGGATATCAAGGTCGGAAAGGCCGTCGATATCGTCAAAGCCAACGCAGTAATCACCGATAAGGCACCCGAAGCTGCCGAATAATCACGGAGGGCTGAAATGGAGCTTTCAGGAAAGAAAATTAATTTCCTCGGTGACAGCATAACCGAGGGAGTGGGCGCATCCGCACCCGATAAGGTGTATCATCAGGTCATGCTCCGCAAATACGGGCTTGCCGCCGTGAGAAATTACGGTATAAGCGGTACCCGCTATGCAAGACAGATAAACCCGACGCTGAACGAACCGAGCTTTGATCTTGACTTCTGTCAGAGATACGCCGGAATGGACGATGACGCTGATATCGTCGTCGTTTTCGGCGGAACGAACGATTTCGGACACGGCGACGCACCGATCGGCACTCCCGACGACAGGACGCCGGACACCTTCTGGGGCGCCTGCCACTACCTCTATTCGCACCTTATCGAAAAATACCCGGCGGCGCTCATCGTCGTCATGACCCCGCTCCACCGTCTGAACGAGCATTTCACAAACGGTGACGGGCATCAGAAGAAGTACAACTACGGCAACCTGAAGTCGTATGTCGATATAATCCGCACGGCGGCGGAGTATTACGGCATCCCGGTGCTTGACCTGTTTGCAAATGCGTGCATCCAGCCGCAGATACAGGCAAGCCGCGAGCGGTATACGGTCGACGGGCTTCATCCGAACGATACCGGCTATGCATACATAGCCGACCGGCTTGCAAACTTCATTCTGAATTACTGATTCAAAACCGACACCCGCGCGGAAAGCGGCGGCTTACCGTTTGCTGTCCGCGCGTCTGTTGTCGCTCCCGGTACCGGACTGTCCGGAGAAAGGATTATAATATGGCACTTGTACCAACCGTGATCGAATCGACAAACCGCGGAGAGCGGGCTTATGACATTTATTCCCGCCTGCTCAATGACAGAATAGTGTTCCTCTCCGATGAGGTAAACGACGTGACAGCGTCGCTTGTCGTCGCCCAGCTGCTCTTTCTTGAGGCACAGGACCCCGACAAGGATATCTATCTCTATATCAACAGCCCCGGAGGCTCAGTCACCGCCGGATTCGCTATCTATGACACGATGAACTACATCAAATGCGATGTATCGACGATCTGCATCGGCATGGCGGCAAGCATGGGTGCGTTCCTTCTTTCGTCCGGCGCAAAGGGAAAGCGCTTCGCTCTCCCGAACAGCGAGATAATGATCCACCAGCCCCTCGGCGGAATGCAGGGGCAGGCCTCCGACATAAAAATTCATGCCGACCATATCATGAAAACGCGCGATACCCTCAACCGCATTCTCTCAGAGAATACCGGAAAGCCGCTTTCCGATATCGAGCGCGACACCGACAGGGACAATTTCCTGTCAGCCGCTGCCGCTGCCGAGTACGGACTTATCGATAAGGTCATCGCAAAGCGCCCGTAAAATCATTCCGAAAGGACTGCCGTATGGCTAACAATAACAATAATATCGGAGGAGATGAGGTTTTCTGCGATTTCTGCGGAAGAACCGAGAAGCAGGCGAAATTCCTCATCCCGTCGCCGACCGGACTTTTCATCTGCGACAGATGCCTTGAAGCCTGTAACCAGCTCGTTGCCGAGCATTTCGGAACCAAGGCTTACCCTGCCGGCGGAAAAAACGTCGGAAAGCTCTCGCTTGACACGCTTCCAAAGCCTCAGGACCTGAAAAAAATCCTCGACGACTATGTGATCGGGCAGGAAACGGCGAAAAAAACACTGTCCGTTGCGGTCTACAACCACTACAAACGCATTCTTCAGAAGACAAAATCGACCGACGGCGTGGAGATACAGAAGAGCAATGTGCTTCTTATCGGTCCCACCGGCGTCGGAAAGACCTTCCTCGCCCAGACGCTTGCAAAGACGCTCAAGGTGCCGTTTGCAATTGCCGATGCCACAACACTGACAGAGGCGGGATATGTCGGAGAGGACGTCGAAAATATCCTCCTGCGGCTTATTCAGGCGGCGGATTATGACATCGAGCTTGCCGAAAAGGGAATCATCTATATCGACGAGATCGACAAGATCTCAAGAAAGAGCGAGAACCGCTCGATAACGCGTGACGTTTCCGGCGAGGGCGTTCAGCAGGCACTGCTCAAGATCCTTGAGGGCACGGTTTCAAACGTTCCCCCGCAGGGCGGCAGAAAGCACCCGAATCAGGAGTTTATTCAGATAAATACCGAGAACATCCTGTTCATCTGCGGCGGCGCTTTCGACGGTCTTGAGTCGATAATCGAGCAGAGAAGCGGAAAATCCACCCTCGGCTTCGGCGGAAAGGTCATGAAAAAAGCGGAGAAGGACAGCGTCAACGTCTATAAGGACGTTACCCCGCACGACATTGTAAAGTTCGGCATCATTCCGGAGCTTGTCGGACGTCTGCCGGTCATTGTCGGGCTTGAAAAGCTCGACCGCGACGCGCTTGTGAAAATACTCCGCGAACCGAAAAACGCGATTACCAAGCAGTATGTCAAGCTGTTCTCGATGGACGGCGTAAAGCTGAAATTCACCGACGGCGCTCTTGAAAAGATTGCCGACCGGGCGATTGAGCTGAACACCGGCGCACGCGGTCTGCGTGCAATCGTCGAGTCGATACTGCTTGACATCATGTACACGGTCCCGTCAAAGGATAACGTGGCGACAGTCACCGTGACAGAGGAGACGGTCACAAATGGCGAAAAGCCGAAAATAACCTATAAAAAGACTGATGCGAAAAAGGCGGACAAAAATGAAGCCGCCGGCGGCAGAACAGCCGGCTGATAACGCACATAACCTGACAGACTCCGCGTCTGTCAGGTTTTTTTCAATTATTTGTACCTGAATTTTTGATATTTCGAAAAAAGTTATGTACAAATCGGTTTTTCTGTGGTATAATTATTGTCGGATTATTGTCTTTACGTGAAAGGCTGATATATAATGAACGGAAAATACGGCAGGAAACCTCTGCAAAGGCATAATAAGCCTGAGCCGGAGGCACGCACGGCTTCATACGTCATCGGAAGAAACGCGGTTTCCGAGCTGCTTAAAAGCGGCAGAGATATCGATAAAATTTATATAAAAAAGGGAGAGCGCACCGGCTCCGTCACCGTTATAGCTGCGGAGGCGATAAAGCGCGGGATCCCGGTCATCGATGCCGAAAACAGCAAGCTCGATTTCATGGCATGCGGTCAGCCGCATCAGGGAGTCGTCGCGTCGGCGGCGGTGAAGGATTACGCGACGGTTGACGATATGCTGAAGCTCGCGGAAGATCGGGGGGAAAAGCCGCTCATCGTCATTGCCGACGGGATCGAGGATCCGCAGAACCTCGGTGCGCTTATAAGAGCCGCCGAATGCGCGGGGGCGCACGGAATTATCATCCCGAAGCGCAGAGCCGTCGGACTTACCGACACCGTCGGAAAGGCTTCGGCAGGGGCTGTCGAATATGTCCCGGTCGCAAAGGTGACAAACCTTGCGCAGACGGTTGATGAGCTTAAGGAAAAGGGGCTCTGGATCTTCGCGGCGGAAGCCGGCGGGACCCCGTTCTATAAAACCGATATGAGCTGCCCGGCTGTGATTATTCTCGGAAGCGAGGGCTTCGGAGTGTCACGCCTGCTGAAGGACAAGAGCGATTTCATCATTTCCATCCCGATGTACGGGAAGATCAATTCACTGAATGTGTCTGCCGCCGGTGCCGTGGTGCTCAACGAAGCCGCAAGACAGAGACACTCGTAACAACAACGGTAAGGAGGAATGACAGATGGCTGATAAGTACAACAATGACATATCTGCTGACGAACTGCTTGCCAAGCTGAAGGCAAACATGGAGGACGGCGGAACAAAGTCCGGTGACGGCAAAAAGAGATACCGGTTCAGGAAAACCGAAAAAACCGCTTCTCCCGTCACCGAGGAAGAGATAAAGCGCGAAATGCCGGAGTCGGACACCGGATTTGTCAGTCCCGTGCCGAAATCGGAGATAGCCGACCTCGATATCGACGCGCTTATGAAGAAATATCTTCCGCAGGACGAGTACGAAAAGTTCTCCGGGAAAAGCATTTCCGGGATGAAGGAGGACGAATTCGTCGATTCGCTGTCCTCTGCCGCAGAAGATGAAAACCCCGTGCCCGACGGTTCAGGTGCTTATGCCGCGCCGGATACCGAGCTGTTCTCGACACTCAGCGAGGGAGGGAAGGTCTGCGATATTCCCGGCGAAGGCGACACCGCCGAAATGCCCGGAAGCACCGGAGATACGGCGGAGGTTTCTGACTCTGCCGGGGCGGGCGATACTGTCATGTTTGACACCGAATCCGGAAACGAGCCCGCACCCGAAGCCGCCGAAGGACAGTCCGCACCCTCCGCTCCGGAAAAACCCGTAAACGACGGAAACGAGACTGTGGTGTTCAGCCTGAACGACGTTCCGGAACAGCCCGCACCGTCGGAGCTGCCGGCACCGGAAGAGGAAAATGTGCCGGAGCTTCCCGGAAACGAAGCCGGCGAATCCGGAGAGATCATCGGGAACCCCGAAAACCTTCCCGGCGAAGCAATTGCCGCAGCCTCCGAGGAAAACGGCGCCGCCGATCCCGACGGATTTGACGAGACTGATGCCAACCTCATGCTTGCCTTCGGCATGGAGGACGAGCTTGAAAAGGCAATGGGCAAGGAAAATGCCGACAGACTCCGCTCGGATATGGAAAAATCCATACCTGAGGATCAGATAAAGAAGAAAAAGGTCAGAGAAGAGAAGCCCGGTGAGCTTCGTGAGTTCATCACTCCGGTCGAGGCAAAGGGAATTTTTGAAAATTACAAGACGGCTTTCGGCAAAAACGCGCTTTCGCTGTTTGCGATGGCGGCGGTCGTTATCGTGCTGTTCTTCTATGAAAATATCATCACTCTCGGCGGTCATCTGCCGGACGCGCTGAATCCTGTGTATTATCCGGTCGTAAATGGGATGGTCGGACTTCAGTTCCTGTTCATAGGCGCGGGAATCGCCTACCGCAGCCTGATAAAGGGCATCCGCGGTCTTATCGACAGGAAGCCTGTGCCGGAGAGCTTTATACCGCTGATTTTGCTTGTCAGCGTGATATTTGCGGTCTGCGTCTGCTTCTTCAGCCCGGACGTCACTCCGGTCACCTTCAATTTTCCGGCATCGCTTTGCCTGCTCTTTGCCGTTCTGAACGAGAGAATGGATCTGCGCAGGGAGATAATGAGCTTCAACATCATATCGTCCAAGAGAACGAAATTCGCGCTTGAAAAGCTGGAGCTCGGTGACGCCGAGCTTGAGACGAAGGCATTCGACAAGTTCCTTCCGAAGCAGCCTGCGGTATTCAAGATCAACAAGACCGGCTTTATCGACGGATATTTCAGAAGGACAAAGGCGTATCCGTCAACCAAGCTGGTGCTCAAGGCATTTATTCCCGCGTCGGCTGCCATTGCAGCGGCTTCGCTTGTCATGGGTGCGATCCTCCTGCGTGACTGGCAGAGCGCGGTCATGCTTGCCTACACTGCGTTCTTCTTCTCGCTCCCGGCAACGGTGTTCATAGCGTTCGGACTTCCGGCGTTCCGGGCATCAAAGCTGGCATTTGCCGAGAACAGCGCCTTCGTCGGCGAATCGGCACTTGACGAGTACACAACGGCGGGATCGATTTCCTTCGACGACAGGGAGGTCTTCCCGACAGCCGGCGTAAAGCTCCGCAGTGTCAAGGTGTTCGGCTCCGGGCGCATTGACACGGTCATATACAACGTCGCAAGCATTTATTCGGTTCTCGGCGGACCGCTTTCCGATGTTCTGAATGTTGCCACCGCCGATCTCGGACGCTCGGAGGACACCGAAATACTCTCGGTCGATAACGAGGGCGTTGAGGCACTGGTTGACGGAAAGCATCTCTATGCAGGAAAGGCAGACTATCTCCGCAAGAACGGCTATGTTCCCGTCTCGGATCCCGACGACGAGGAGATCGTCTCGGGCGGTGAGATAAGCATCATGTATCTTGTCTGCGACGACGAGGTCATCGCCAAGCTGTATATCAGATACCGCATCGATCCGGGCTTCGAGGTCACCGTAAAGCGGCTCTACAAATCCGGCATCTGCGTCGGGATAAAGACTGTAGACCCGAATATCAACGACGAAATGCTGAGCACGAAGATCAAGCTGGCAAAATACCCGGTGCGCGTCCTGAAATACAGCGACATCAGCGGAAGTCGGCGCGGCAGCGACAGAACCGACAGCGGCATTGTTTCCAAAAAGTCGGCAAAGGCACTGCTTTCGGTCTTTACCCTCTGCGACAGGATAAAGCACGTCACAAAAACCAACATCGCAGTGGATATAATCACGATGATTACCGGACTTGCCGTCTGCATTGCGACTGCCGTCATCGGAAGTGTTGTGTCGGTGCCGTCGCTGTATGTGGCGCTGTTCCAGCTCTTCTGGCTGATACCGGTATATCTGATGTCGAAATTCATGCTTCTGTAAAGTAATAATCAAGGCTGAAGTGCTGTCGTAAGGCGGCACTTTCTGCCGGAACGGTATAACATGGACAGTAAAATGAAAACCATCCTGAAATCCGTCCTCAAACCCGGAAGATATACCGGCGGCGAGTACGGTCAGGTCATAAAGGACAAAAACACCGTGAAGGCGCGGTTTGCCTTCTGTTTTCCCGATACATACGAGATCGGAATGTCAAATCTCGGTGTCAGGCTGCTTTACGGCGTACTCAACCGCGAGGACGATATCTGGTGCGAACGCGTATATGCTCCGTGGGTTGACATGGAAGAGAAAATGCGCGAAAACGGTATAAAGCTGTGGGCGCACGAGAGCGGCGACCCGGTTTCGGATTTTGATATCGTCGGCTTCACGCTTCAGTATGAGCTGTGCTACACAAATGTGCTGAATATGCTTGAGCTGTCGGGAATACCGCTGTTCTCGTCGGAAAGAGGCGAGGACGACCCGATAATCGTCGGCGGCGGTCCCTGCGCATACAATGCCGAGCCGATCGCCGATTATTTCGACGTATTCAGCATCGGCGAGGGCGAGGACGCGCTTGTGGAGATGACAAGGCTGTACATTTCCATGAAGGAATCGGGAGAGTACACGCGGAAAGAGTACCTTCACCGTCTGGCAAGGATACCGGGATTTTATGTCCCGTCGCTCTATACTGTCGAATACAACAGCGACGGTACAGTGAAGTCGTATACTCCCGTGTATGACGACATTCCGGTGCGGGTTCTGAAGCGGATAATGCCCGACATGGACAAGTCGTATTTTCCGGACAGGCTTGTCATGCCGTATATCGAGACGGTTCACGACAGGATCGTGCTTGAGGTGTACCGCGGATGCATCAGGGGCTGCCGCTTTTGTCAGGCGGGGATGATATTCCGCCCGGTCAGGGAAAAGACCCCGGAGGTGCTGAACGAACAGGCAAAATGTCTTTTTGACAGCACCGGATTTGACGAGATATCGCTTTCGTCGCTCAGCATCAGCGACTATTCGCAGCTCACAAAGCTGACCGACCTGCTTCTTGAATGGACAACTGATTCGAAGGTAAGCCTCAGTTTGCCGTCGCTCAGGATCGACAGCTTTACAAAGGAGCTGATGGACAAGATATCCACCGTCAGAACCGGAGGGCTTACCTTCGCTCCCGAGGCGGGAACGCAGAGACTGCGCGATGCGATAAACAAGAATGTCTGCGAGGAGGACCTCATGCGCGCCTGCCGAACGGCTTTCGAGGCGGGAAAAACGTCGGTAAAGCTCTATTTCATGAACGGGCTTCCGACAGAGACCTATGAGGATATCGAGGGAATTGCCGCCCTTGCGAAAAAGGTCGATCATGAGTTCTACACCGTTCCCGGAAGGGTGAAGGGAAAGGCTCCCATGATAACGATAAGCGTCTCCTGCTTTGTTCCGAAGCCGTTCACCGCGTTCCAGTGGGAGGGGCAGGACACCCTTGAGGAGCTTGTCGACAAGCAGAATCACCTCCGCGACTGCGTGAGGGGCGAGAAGCATATCAGATACAACTGGCACGAAGCAAAGGTCAGCCGCATTGAGGCGGTTTTTGCCCGCGGAGACAGAAAACTCTCAAGGGCACTGCTTGAAGCGCACAGAATGGGACTGAAATTCGATGGCTGGGACGAGTTTTTCGATTACGACAAATGGCTTGAAGCCTTCAGGCTTGCCGGAGTCGATCCCGCGTTCTACGCAAACCGCGATTTCGGGCTTGACGAGGTACTTCCGTGGGATGTTATCGACTGCGGAGTGACAAAGGAGTTCTTCCGCCGCGAGCGCGAAAAGGCATACTGCTCAAAGACCACGCCGAACTGCCGCGAGCACTGCTCCGGATGCGGCGCAAACCGACTCGGAGGTGAAAGAACGTGCTGCCCACACCAATAAGAATAAAATTCACAAAGACCGGTGCGCTTCAGTTCATTTCCCATCTTGACCTTAACCGGACGATGAAAACCGTCATGATACGCGCGAAGATTCCGATACACTATTCCGAGGGCTTCAACCCTCACCCGAAAATGGTGTTTGCGCTTCCTCTGTCGATCGGAGCCGAGAGCGTCTGTGAGCTGCTTGACATAAAAATCGACCTTGAAATGACCTCTTATGAGATCATTTCAAGGCTGAACGGTGCGCTTCCGCCGGAAATGCGGGTGCTTGAGGCATATATCCCTGAGACGAAATTCACCGATATAAAGTTTGCGGAGTACGACATTACCGCCGATGCTCCGGTTGACTGCACTCCGCTTGATGCAGAAAGCGTTTTCGTGATGAAGCGGACAAAGACCGGCGAAAAGGAATGCGACATAAAGCCGATGATAAACCGGTACGAGCCGATCCCCGGCGGGATTAGGTGCGTGCTGTCGGCTACAAGCACCGATTATCTCAATCCGGAGTATATCGCCTCTGTACTCGGGCTTACCGATTATTCGATAATGCGCCGCAGGGTGCTGATATCCGACGGAGTGACCGAATTCAGATGATGCCGGAAAAGCTCAGCGAGTCGGATACCTGAAGGGCTTTAAGCGCCTCGATCAGCTGATTTTTTGCCGAGATATAATCGTCGGGAGAGCCGTGCAGATAATAGTCGCGCGTACTGCTCAGAGCTGTTGAGACAGTGAAGATATAGCTTGCCTTCGAGGCGGCGCGGAGGCGCGGCTTGGCTTTTTCCCATTCGGAAAGCGCCGCTTTCAGCACTTCCGGCATTTCCTCCTCACCTTCGGCTGCTTTTTCGGGAAATTCCGCGCAGAGCGCAAGCATTTTCCCGGCCACGCGGTCGATATAAAAGCAGTTCAGGACGGAGCATACCATAAGAACCGCAAGCAGGACAAGAGATGCTATGAATGCCTTCATTTCTTTTTCTCCTTCTCTTGCCCGACATAGAACACGCTGTTTCCGTCGGAGGTCATGAGAAAAATGTCCTCAGCCCTCCGCCGGTCTGATTTCAGCTTTGCGTCAAGCCATGCGCTGTCCTTTCCGATAAGCGACAGGGAGTGCGCGTTCACCCTTCCGTCGATTATCAGCGGCAGAGTAAGGGCATCGTCGTTTTTGAACACCGAGATCTGCCCGTTGTGCTCAAGAAAGCAGAAATTCAGCTGTGAAATGTCGCCTATATCCTTAAGACGCAGGGAGCTTATAAGCTCCTCTGCGCGGATGCGCTGTTTTCCGAGGGCTTTCACGTCGAGCTTTCCGTTTTTTATCAGCACCGTCGGCGGCGGGGCGAACATTCTTTTCAGAATCACCGATTTCGTCGTCACAAACGAAATGACAATCTCAAGCGAAATAAGCAGCAGTATCGGAACAACGCCGTAAACGAGCGGAATATCCGGGTCGGCAAGCGGGGATGCCGCGACCTCCGAAATGAGAAATGCGGTTATCAGCTCCGAAAGCTGCATTTCACCGACCTGACGCTTGCCGGTCAGCCTTATCGAGGCGATAAGCGTGATGTAAATTATTAATGTTCTTATCAGTACCGGGAACACTGCGTAAACCTCATCTTGTCTTTCGTTGTGCGTTATTGTCTCCCGAACCGGCGAAAATATGTGTGCGGCGGTCGTCAAAGTGAGATTCAAAGGAGTTTTTTATGAAAGCAAACAGTTATTACAGGCTTCCGGGGATAATCGGCGGGCTGGGACCGATGGCATCAGTGTACTTTTATGAAATGATCACCGAGCATACTCTTGCAAAGTGTGACCAGGATCATATCGACCTTCTGCTGACAAGCCGCGCGACAACACCCGACAGAACCGCATATATCCTCGGGCAGAGTGATGAAAACCCACTTCCCGTAATGATCTCTGAGGCAAGAAGGCTGATCTCCGCCGGAGCCGACGTCATTGTCATACCGTGCAATACCGCGCATTATTTCTATGACGGGCTTTGTGAGGCGATCTCCGTTCCGGTCATCAACATCATGGTCGAAACAGTGAAATACTGTGTCGGGAAGGGAATGAAGAAGGTCGGCATTCTTGCAACGGAGGGAACCGTCAGGTCGCAGACCTACGAAAGGGTCTGCAATGAGTACGGAGTTGAGGCGGCTTATCCCTGCGACGCGTCGCAGAAGCTGATAAACGAGATAATTTACGGCGACATCAAGCAGGGCAGACCTGCGGACATGGAGAAGTTCGGAAGGGTCGCATACGAGCTGCGCGAGCAGAGCTGTGACACGCTTATTCTCGGCTGTACCGAGCTTTCGCTTGTAAAAAGAAACGGGCATCTCGGCAGGTTCTATACCGATTCGCTTGAGGTCCTTGCCGATGTGACCATCCGGAGCTGCGGAAAAACGTCGATTGGGTTTGACCTATGATACAATAAAAAATCACACCCGCGGACAAATGGGCTGGGTGCATAAGACAGTTAACAGCCACAGCAGTTTGCACTGCTGTGGCTGCTCTTGTATGGTATCCAGTAATGTGATAATATGGAATCGAACAGACCTACAAATCGGAATTTGGACAGGAGGAAATATTATATGAGCATAGATGTTATTGGTCAAAAAGACGGTTTTGTAATACGTTTAGCTAAAGCAGATGACGCAGTCGATTATTATGAACAGAATTATTGCCCTTTGGATAAGGAAGTGGCAAGATTAACAGGTTGTAAAGAAGAATTTTCAAAAGATGAAGTAGTATCTTTTTTTCTAAAATCGCTTGAGGAAGATGATAGGTATTTCTTTTTGATTATAGCACCTGACGGAGAAATTATCGGTGAAAGTGTAATCAATGAAATTGATTGGGATTTGAAGTGTGCTAATTTCCGAATAGGTCTTTATCGTCAAACAGAAAGGGGAAAAGGTATTGGCACCTGGGCAACGGAAATTACTCGTGATTTTGCTTTTGAGAAACTAAAATTACATCGTTTAGAATTAGATGTGTATTCATTCAATCCCAGAGCCGAAAAAGTATACTTAAAAGCAGGATTTAAGCGAGAAGGTATTTTAAGAGATGCTATTATGGATGGCGATAAGTATGCAGATGATATATTGATGTCGATTTTAGAAGATGAATGGAGAACATTAAAAGCACAACGATAAATTCCAATTTGTCGAACAGACGCAAGGGCGCACTTCTATACGGGTATTCCCAGTATGTGCGCTCTGTGAGACCAAGCACCCCGGACACCTGAATACCCAGGCCGTTTGCATCACTGCGTTCCGAACAAGGGGCTGCACCCCTTGCGCTGCGAAATCCGCTATTCCCATAATGTAAAAGGCGTGGCCACAAAATGTGCGATCACGCCTTTACCTGTTTTACTGTCTTACGAACACCCCGCTAACCGGAGTGTGATTTTTTTGTCAGGCAGGATTTTTTCTCTTTTTTCTGAGCAGGGGGATTATGGTTGAAGCAGCTGCCGCCGTAACCGCAAACGCTGACGGAAACGAGGAACCTGTCGGGGGATTCTGCGGGTCTGCCGGATCATAGCTGTATACCGGATAATTCCTGAAAAGTTTCCGCATAAGGGTACCGCCGGTCACGCGCCAGCCGTTTTCGGTCTTTGCGAATGTCAGGGTGCCTTTGTATTCGGTGATTCTCGGCTTGACGGAGTCGTCGCAGCCGTATTGCCGCCTGAAGCATCTGATCTCTGCCGTTGCGGTAGTGCTGTCGGATGAAATGATTTTTACCTGTTCGGGCGGTGTCGGGGTCGTCAGTTCGTGATACTCTTCATTTTTGTCATAGACAAGCGGAGAACTGATAAGAGCTACCCAACCGCCGTGCTGATACAGTTTACCGTCCCGGTAGAAAAGTCCGGAATCTTTTCTGTGAAGCATATCGGCGGCAAGTTTGTCCGTGAAAACGGTTTTCATGTACGCAAGCATTTTCTCATAGTCAAGAGGATAGTCCGCGTCCATTTCGGAGGTCGGATGAGAGTACATATCCGGCTCAACGGCAGTCCAGTCGTCGGCATTTGCGGTGAACCGCGCCCAAATCTTTGATACCTCGGTCACAAGCGGCGCAAGATCGGAGGGCTCCGGCTTTGCGGAAGCTGAGGCGGGTAGGGCGAGAATAAAGAAAAGTACGGCAATCGATATAAATAGCTTTTTCATATTTCCTCCATGAGTGCAGAGTGTTCGTAGCATATGAAATCAACTGGGTTTAAGCTTTCCACCCCGTGGGTCGTTCATTCCGTGCAGCAGATATGTGCAAATGTTGCACAGCGACAATTTGTGCCGCATTCCTCCTTAAAAATTTGTGCTGCGTATACATTATATAGCTGCCATGCTCGTTTGTCAATCATTTCTTGAAAATATTATATTATTTATGCGGTATACAGCATATACAAATGTCTGCATCGAAAAAAACATTGCGACTGCGCTTAAATGTACCGGAATGCGCTCTTGCGGCGGGCAATTTAGTGAAAAGTGCCGAACTTGACCGAAAAGTGCTTTTCCTCTTGAAAAAACGTCGGTTTTATAGTATAATTAAATGAAAAAAACAAAAAATCCGGATCCGGAGGACGCGATGAAAGAATTTTATGAAAACCCACTTTGCGTACGCTATTCAGGCGATGCGATGAAGCGGGTCTTTTCTGCGGACAACAAGTTTTCGACATGGAGAAAGCTGTGGATCGCCCTTGCCGAGAGCGAAAAAGAGCTGGGACTTGACATAACAGATGCGCAGATAGACGAGATGAAGGCTCATATCTACGACATTGACTATGAAAAAGCGGCGGCTTACGAGTCGGAGCTCCGCCACGATGTCATGGCTCACGTCAGGACCTTCGGCGATGCCTGCCCGACTGCAAAGCCGATCATCCATCTCGGCGCGACGTCCTGCTATGTCGGTGACAACACCGATATCATCCAGATGCGCGAGGGGCTTCTGATAATAAAGAAGCTGCTTGTCAACGCGATTTCCGCGCTCGGCGATTTTGCGGAGAAGTATAAGGACGTTCCGACGCTTGCCTACACCCATTTTCAGGCGGCACAGCCCACGACCGTCGGAAAGAGAGCCACCCTCTGGGCGCAGGACCTTATTCTTGACCTTGACAACCTTGATCACGTCCTTTCGGGTCTTAAGCTGCTCGGATGCAAGGGAACCACCGGAACCGGCGCCAGCTTCCTTGAGCTTTTCGACGGAGATGCGGAGAAGGTAATGCTCCTTGAGAAGAAGATCGCCGCAAAGATGGGCTTTGACGGTGCTGTCGCAGTCTCCGGACAGACATATACGAGAAAGATTGACTATTTTGTTATTTCCGTACTCTCTGGTATTGCGCAGAGTGCCTGCAAATTTGCCGGAGATATCAGGCTTCTTTCACACATGAAGGAGTTTGACGAGCCTTTCGAGACAAAGCAGATCGGCTCATCGGCAATGGCATATAAGCGCAACCCGATGAGAAGCGAACGCATTGCCTCGCTTTCGAGATACATAATCGCCGATGCGCTCAATCCTGCGGTAACTGCGGCGACCCAGTGGCTTGAAAGAACGCTTGACGATTCGGCTAACCGCAGGATCAGCATCCCGGAGGCTTTCCTTGCCGCCGACGGAATCCTTTCGCTTTACATTAACGTCATATCGAACGGCACGGTTTATCCGAAGGTCATGGAACGCCATCTGAATGAAGAGCTTCCGTTCATGGCTACCGAGAATATCATGATGTACTGCGTCAAGAAGGGCGGGGACAGACAGGAGCTTCACGAGGCTATCCGCGAGCTTTCGGTCGCTGTTACAAAGCAGATAAAGCTGAACGGCGCGGAGAACAATCTGCTTGACCTCATCCTTGCCGACAGCCGCTTCGGAATAACGAAGGAAGAGCTTGCCGACATTCTTCATGTGAGAAATTTCATAGGCATGGCGCCTCAGCAGACCGATGAGTTTGTTAAATCCGTGATCGCGCCGGTGCTTGAGAAGAACCGCGGACTGATCGGTGTTGATGTGAACATCAGGGTCTGAGCCACGATGCCCGTTAAATTACCGTTTGATAATAATTTGAAAGAAGGATATATATAATGTTAACTGCAATCGTCGGAATCAACTGGGGTGACGAGGGCAAGGGACGCATGGTCGACCTGCTTTCTCAGAAGTACGACATAGTTTCCCGCTATCAGGGCGGAAACAACGCGGGTCACACCGTTGTGAACGAGAAGGGAAAGTTCATCCTTAACCTGCTGCCCTCCGGAATCCTCCGCGACAGCACGGTGAACGTGATGGGCCCCGGCATGGTCATTGATGTCGAGCATCTTTTCAACGAGGTAAAAAAGCTCCGTGACGCCGGCATCGCGATCACACCCGATCACCTGAAGATCAGCGACCGCGCCACCATCTGCATGCCTTATCACAAGCTCCTTGACTGCCTTGAGGAAGAGAGACTTGCCGACAAGAAGTTCGGTTCGACAAGACGCGGCATCGCCCCCGTCTATGCCGATAAGTACATGAAAAAGACTGTCAGAATGGGCGACCTTCTTCATCCGGAGCCGCTTCCGGAAAAGCTTGCCGACCTTATGGAGTGGAAGAATCTCACTGTCAATAAGGGCTACGGTCATGAGGCCATTACTCCGGAGGCAATGCTTGAGTGGCTGAACACCTATGCAATGCCGTTCGTGCCGTATATCACAAACACCACAAAATACCTCGGAGATGCAGCAAAGGCAGGGAAGAACATCATGTTCGAGGCTCAGCTCGGAGCGCTCCGCGATATCGATTTCGGTATCTATCCCTACACCTCGTCGTCCTCTACCATCTCCGCATATGCCCCCATCGGCGCAGGCATTCCGCAGTGCCGTCTTGACGAGGTCATCGGGATCATGAAGGCATATTCCACCTGCGTCGGCGAAGGACCGTTCACCTGCGAGCTTTTCGGCGACGAAGGAAACGCTCTCCGTGAAGCCGGCGGCGAATACGGCGCGGCTACCGGACGTCCGAGAAGAGTCGGCGGATTTGACGTTACTGCGTCAAAGTACGGCACGCTTGTTCAGGGCGCGACCTGCATCGCGGTGACGAAGCTGGATGTTCTCTCCTACCTTGACAGGATTCCTGTCTGCGTCGCTTACGAAGTGAACGGCGAGAGAACCACCGATTTCCCGATGGGCGAGGAGCTTGTCGAGGCAAAGCCGGTCTATGAATACATGGACGGCTGGAAAACCGATGTTTCCGGCTGCCGTAGGTTTGAGGAGCTTCCCGTCAATGCGCAGAAATACGTTAAATTCCTTGAGGAAAGCGTCGGCTGTCCGGTGAAGTATGTCTCGGTCGGAGCAGAGCGCGAGCAGTATATCGAAATGTTCTGAGAAACCGGCATCGACCGATTCAGGATGAAATAACACCTCCCGTGAACCGTTTCTGATTCACGGGAGGTGCGTATTTATATCAGCTGTTGATCATTCCGCTTCCCCGGAAAAACCGAATCCGGCGACTGCCGAGGTGGGAAGGGAGAAGGCGATCGCCTTTGCGTCGGTGTCGGGACCGGCTTTTTTCAGTATTTCAGACATGATAGCGGTCTTTTCGGCGGTCGGCGCGACGATGAGGATGACCTCCTTTTCGTCGGCAATGGAGATATTGAGGAACTTCATTGCCGCCTCGGAGCCGGTGCCTTTTCCGTGAAGCACCGTTCCGCCTCTTGCGCCGGCGGCGCGCGCGGCATTCATTACCGTATCGGTGCGTCCCTCGTTTGCTATTACGACGATCAGTTCATATGCGTAATTCAGGGACGGGGTGTATTTTGCGGTTCCGTCCTCACCTCTTAAATATGCCACTGTTTTTCCTCCTCCGATGCTTTTGACCGGCACGGCGATGACGATGCCGTGTCCGGGGACTCCGATATGGAGCTGTCTTTTCTGACGTGTGATGAATTCGCGGGTTTTTTCCTCATTTGCGACCGAGAACATTATGCGCTTCAGGTTGGATTCGATGCCGAGCACGTCAAGCATACTCTTGACAGCCGTGCCCCTGCCTGAGAGAGTTACGTTCAGCGGCAGAGCCATATCCTCGCATACTCCCGTAAGAACCGGGAGCGCTTCGGGAGACGTTATTGAGATTATGAAGTTCATGCGGCATTTTCCTCCCAGAGTTCAACAATATCGTAGTCGCCGTATATCTCGGCGGGAGCCCTTGCCGGCAGTTTCTTTCTTTCGTAGATGAAGCCCACTATCTGTATCGAGAGAAGCGGCATCATTGCGACCAGTGCGACGACACCGAAGGCATCGGTCAGGATATTTCCGCCGAGAGCCGAGCAGGTGCCCATCATGAACTGGAGCATGAATGTCGCCGTCATGGGACCTGACGCGACTCCTCCCGAGTCGAACGCGATTGCCGTGTAGATATCCGGAACAAAGAACGAGAGCAGAAGCGAGAGCGCATATCCGGGTATGAGGAACCACATGACGGATATCCCGGTAACGACACGGGTCATTGCAATTGCCATTGCAAGCGCTATCGCGACGGAAAGACTGCGTTTAATCGCTTTTCCGGGAATGCGTCCGGCACTGACCGATTCGATCTGCGCCTCAAGCACTCCGACCGCAGGCTCCGCCGAGATTATGAACCAGCCGAGCAGGGCGGCAAGCGGGATCAGCAGAAATTCCATTCCCGACCTGACGATAGCCTGACCTATCTGTGCGCTGAGGGAAGAGAATCCGACACTTACTCCGGTAAGGAACAGGACAAGTCCGATATATGTATAAACTATACCGACCGATATCTTTGCGAAGCTGCGTAGCGACATTCTGAAGCTGACAAACTGGAACACAAGAAAAATGACGACGATCGGAAGCATTGCAACCGCCATTTCCTTAAGATTTGCAGGGAGGGAACGGAGAAACGCCGTTCCGATTTCCTTTGTGCTGCCGAAAGCCGCGCTTCCTATCTCGCCCGTCGAGCCTGCGCTGCTTCCGAGAAAACCGAGTATCAGAACCGAAAGGATCGGACCAATCGAGCAGAGGGCGACAAGGCCGAAGCTGTCCGCCTCCGCGCGTTTGTCGCTTCGTACATTCGAAACACCGACGCCGAGCGCGAGGATGAAGGGAACCGTCATGGGTCCTGTCGTTACCCCGCCTGAGTCGAAGGCTATGCACAGATAATTCTTATCGGAAAAAGCCGCAAGTATGAATATGACAGCATAGCAGACGATAAGCACCCATCTCAGGCTTAAACCGTACAGGATTCTTACCATGCAGAACGACATGAAAAGTCCGACGCCGACGCCGACCGTGACAAGAAGCACGGTTTTGTTGATGTTCGGCACGGTTTCGGCAAGAACCTGAAGGTCAGGCTCCGCAACCGTGACGGCAAAGCCGAGCAGGAAGGAAACGCCGATTATCAGGGGCAGATTCTTGGTTTTTGTAAGTGCCGTGCCGATCTTGTTTCCGATTGGGGTCATCGACTGCTCGGCGCCGAGTGAGAAAAGTCCCATTCCGGCAACTATCATTATCGCGCCGACAAGAAACGCGAGAAGCAGGTCGGTACTCATCGGGAGAACACAGAGGCAGAGGAGCGCAACGATGACGATTATCGGAATAACCGAGACGGCAGACTCTCTGAGCTTCTCGGCAAGCGCTGTTTTGGTTTTGTCGAGTGTGACACTTTTGGCTTTTGAAAAAAACTTCATCCGGTTTCACCTTTATACGTGTTCAGGCCGCGGCGCGCCCTATCAATGCAATAATTATATCATAAAACTATTTTTACCACAACTGAATGAACGCACTTTTTACATTTGTTTTACAAATCGCTTGCACAAAAACAGGTCAGGATTTTTATTTTGCGGTTGACGCGCCATCCCGACGGCGATATAATTAAAACAGTTGACAAAACAAAGGAAACAGTGTATAATATCTTAAGATATACATCACGGTGTATATTTCAGTGAAGCCGTATTATACGGCGTCCGGAATTGCAGGCGCGTTTGCGCCGACGATTGAAGCGGGAGGAATTTATGCTTCGAATCAATAATTTGACCAAGATATACGGAACAAAGAAAGCGGTTGACGATCTGACCCTGCACATACAGCCCGGGGAGATTTATGGTTTCATCGGTCACAACGGTGCGGGAAAGACGACAACGCTGAAAGCTGCTGCCGGAATTCTCGATTACGATTCCGGAGAGATATTCATCGACGGAAAAAATGTGAGGGAACAGCCGATTGAATGCAAGAGAGTCACGGCATATATACCCGATAACCCCGATCTTTACGAATTCATGTCAGGGATAAAATACCTGAATTTCATAGCCGATATCTTCGGGATCGGCGCCGCGGAAAGGACGGAACGGATCGATAAATATGCCTCTCTGTTCGGGCTGACAGACGACCTTGCACAGCCGATAGCCGCATATTCCCACGGTATGAAGCAGAAGCTGGCGGTTATATCGGCGTGGATACATGAGCCGAAGCTGATCATCATGGACGAACCCTTTGTCGGGCTTGACCCGAAGGCGGCGCATATCCTGAAGGGCATGATGCGGGAGCTTTGTACCGGCGGAGGGGCGATTTTCTTCTCGACCCATGTGCTTGAGGTCGCCGAAAAGCTCTGCGACAAGGTTGCAATCATAAAGGGCGGTAAGCTCATCCGTTCGGGTACTATGGATGAGGTCAGGGGCGACGAATCGCTTGAGACGGTGTTCCTTGAACTGGAGGAAGAGAAATGCTGAAAATCCTTCTGAAAAAACAGCTTGCCGAGATATTCAGAAGCTATTTTTACGACGCCAAAAAGAACAAGGCACGCTCAAAGGGCGCGGTTATCGCTTATATGGTGAGCTTTGTCGTTCTTATGGCCGGTCTTCTCGGCGGAATGTTCACGGCGCTGTCTGTTTCGCTCTGCACGCCTCTTGTCTCTGTCGGCATGGGGTGGCTGTATTTTGCGATCATGGGGCTTATTGCCGTTGTTCTCGGAGTGTTCGGAAGCGTGTTCAACACATATGCCGGGCTTTATCTTGCAAAGGACAACGACCTGCTTCTCTCTATGCCGATACCGGTCGGGGCTATAATGGCCTCGCGTATTCTCGGCGTCTATATAATGGGACTTATGTATTCCGGGATAGTAATTATCCCTGCCGCGGTTGTCTATATGATACAGGCGGCATCTGCAGCGGCGGAATTTATAGGTCCGGTACTGCTTGCCGTCCTGATATCGGTACTGGTGCTGACGCTTTCCTGTGCTCTCGGCTGGGTCGTTGCGCAGATCAGCAAAAAGCTGAAGAACCGGAGCTTCATAACGGTAATAATCTCGCTCCTGTTTCTCGGTGCATATTATTTCATCTACTTCCGCGCCCAGTCGGTGATAACCGATATAATCGCCAACGCCGCCGAATACGGAGATAAGATCAGGGGCGCGGCATACCCGGTTTATCTTTTCGGAAATGCGGGAGCCGGAGATCCGGTTTCGATGCTGATACTGACTGCCGTTGTCGCAGTCCTGTTCGCACTTATGTGGGTGCTTATCTCGCGCAGTTTTATTAAAATCGCAACGGCGACAGGGAGTACCGGAAAGAAGGTATTCCGTGCAAAACGCGCCGGGAGGAAGAGCGTTGATTCCGCACTTCTTTCAAAGGAATTCGCGCGCTTTACCTCAAGTCCGAATTATATGCTGAACTGCGGTCTCGGCACGGTTCTGCTTCCGGCATTCGGAATTTTCCTGCTCATCAGGGGCGGGGAATATGCCGCGCTGTTCAGACAGGTGTTTGCTGGTCATTCCGGCTTTGTTCCGGTGATCCTGACATCTGCCGTTTGTGCCGTTGCGTCCATGAACGACATATCGGCTCCGTCTGTGTCCCTTGAGGGCAAAAACATATGGATCGCTCAGTCGCTTCCGGTAACTCCGTGGCAGATCATCCGCGCCAAGCTCGGCGTGCATCTGCTTGTGACCGGGATTCCGGCGGTGTTCTGTATGGTCTGTGCGCTTATCGTCGGCGGATTCAGCGCGCCGGAGGCGGTGATTTCCTTCGCGTTTGTGCTTCTTTTCACGGTTTTCTCCGCGCTTGCCGGGATGACCGCAGGGCTGAAAATGCCGAACGTTCACTGGACAAACGAGACCGTCCCCATAAAGCAGAGCGGTCCGGTGTTTCTCACGCTGTTCGGAGTCTTTATCTATGCGGCGGCTTTTGCCGGGGTGTATTTTGCGGTAAAGGGCTTCATGAGCGGCGCGGCTTACCTTGCGGCTTCTGCAGCTGTTACTGCCGTACTGTCGCTTGTAATGTATCTGTGGATCAGAAACAGCGGAACGCGCATTTTCGCGTCTCTGTGACGTCCTGCGGAGGTTTGAAATGAAAATACTTGTTACCGGTTTTGACCCGTTCGGAGGGGAAAGCATCAATCCTGCGTATGAGGCGGTGAAGCTGCTTCCCGACTGTATCGGCGGTGCCGCGATTGTGAAACAGCTGATCCCGACGTCGTTCCTGCGCAGCGGAAGAGTGCTTGAGGAAGCAATTGAGTGCGTCCGTCCCGAAGCCGTTGTCTGTATCGGTCAGGCAGGAGGACGTGCCGCGATCACACCGGAGAGGCTCGCCGTAAATCTGATGGACAGCACCTCTCCCGACAACGACGGATTCATTCCGACCGACATTCCGGTCTGCGCCGACGGGGAGAATGCGTATTTTTCCTCCCTGCCGGTGAAGGAAATGGCAGCCGCGATAAAGGAAGCCGGCGTGAATGCCGCACTGTCGCTCTCGGCGGGAACATTTGTATGCAACAGCCTTATGTACCGGCTTTTGTACCTTTCCGCCACAAGATATCCGGGAATGCGCGGCGGTTTTATCCATGTCCCGTATCTTACCGGACAGACCGTCGGAAAGCAGCCCGGAACTCCGGGAATGGAAATGTGCGATATTGTAAAAGGGCTTATAGCGGCGATTTCGGTTGTCGCGGAGCAGATTTCGCACGGAACATGATATAAAACCACCCTGTCGGCTTATTTGGGGGTTGACAGGGGGGACCGGCTTGTGTTATAATACAGACATACAGGTCTCCCGTAACTGACGGAAGCAGATAACTGCATGGGAACGGGGAATAAGACTTTGCCGACCGTCTGGGCTCGTGAGATTATCTTGCGGGTCCTTGTTTTTTTGGAGGGTATTATGAAAAACGTGGTCTCAACGCTCCGGCTCAGCGTCTGCGCCGGGCTTCTTATCGCGATAGGCGGCAGCGTCTTTCTGTCGTGCGAAAACCGTTATATCGGGGCAATGCTTTTTTCGGTGGCGCTCCTGTGCATCTGTTACCGGGGATATTATCTGTATACCGGGAAAATCGGTTATGCCGTCACCGAGCATAAAAAGAGCGACATTGTCAGCCTTGCGGTCGGGCTTGTCGGAAATCTTTTCACGGCATATTTTCTCGGGCTTATGCTGTCGTTCATGATCCCGGCTCTGAAAACCGCGGCAGTGAGTCTTTGCGCGGCAAAGCTTGCGCTGACAATTCCGTCGGTGTTTGTCCGCGCACTGTTCTGCGGCGTGCTTATGTACCTCGCTGTCAGCATTTTCCGCGAGAAAAAATCGGTTCTCGGAATAGTTTTCTGTGTGCCGGTGTTTATTCTGTCCGGTTTTGAGCATTCGATTGCCGATACGTTCTATTTCGGCGCGGCGGGAGTTTTCGGATGGCGGTTTTTATTGTTCACTGCCGCCGCTGTTGCCGGAAATTCTCTCGGGGCGATGATCCTGCCGCTGCTTGATCCGTCGCATATGGCAAGCGATCCGGACGGCGGCGTAAAATGAATTACAGCCTGTAATTTTCTTTCAGACATCGGTCTTCCGTGGGAATGAGTGCTTTTTTCGTGACTGCGGCTTACTTCAGAGAGGACTCTAATCAAGAAAAGACGGCTTCCGTGTCGGCATAAAGCAAAAAAACGCCTGAATAAGGGCAGGTTCTCATAAGGAAGTTTGATTTTTCCTTGTAGGGGCAGGCGTCCCCGACGGTCCAAGACATATTTTGCTACGCAGTAAACAAATAATTTACCTCAACAGATTTGCAATAAAATCTGTTGGGGTAAATTTCTATTCAACAATTCATAATTTGTTAAATGCTACTTATTATTGTTTCAACAATTTCTTTTTCCGCTTCTTTGCCATAGGCATAAAGAGTAAAAGTGATTTTTGCACCGTTTTTTAACTTCAACGTATAAAAGAAGCAGTCACCAGTAAATATTTTATTTCCTTTATAAAATTTGCTTTCAAGAGATATGATTTCGTCTGCTTTTATAACCGTTCTCTTGATAACCGTTCTGCCATTATGATCTGCACCTCTTGGCAAAATAATTTTATCGGCATCAATTGTTAACCATCTGCTTTTTTCCGCAAAAAAACAGGTGAGGAAAAGGATGCTCATTAAACCACCGAGCAAAGTTAATCCAAGTTGTAAACCCACTTTGGAAATATTAACGACAATAAAAGCAATGCCGATTAACAACATAAGTATACTGATTATAGAGAAAAGCGCTAACCACTTCGTTACGCGTGAAGTATATTTTTTCACTGAATATCCCTCCGTTAAGAATTTCTTGTTTATCGCTAGTTTCGCCTTTGTATTACAAAGGCTTCGGGCAAAGCCAATACCCATATTGTTGAGCGCATTCCAAGGCTCCCACCGAACACAATGCTTCGCGTTGTCGGGAGCTCCCGACGGAGTCGGGTGAGGGAGAGTGCATTACCATAAAGTCAATCTAACCTCAAAGTCACGCAGGCTCCTTCCGTCACGCTTCGCGTGCCACCTCCCTCTCGGAGGGAGGCTTTCTGTCAACCCCATTATAACACAAATCGGCAGAGAAAACAAGTTCTCTGCCGAAATTTATGTGTAGTGGACCGTCGAGGACGCCCGCGGGCGACCAATGGTCGCCCCTACGGTAACTTCCTTATGAGAACCAGCCTAACCGGGCGTTTTTTGCTTTATGCCGCGTCTTAACCGGAACGCGGAATTAACGGGCGCAACGGTATCAGCGAGCCGCTTTGAAAGCGTGTTCCACTCCTTGCAGAAAGCGGCAAAAGCCGATCTTTCCCAGCGGTCGTCAATGACTCTTGCAGGCTGGTTTTGCATAAACCTACCTATTTCTTTTGAATATCCGGTCACGGCGCGTCGGTATTCGCCGGGGTCAGTCAAGAATATCCTGCCGTCTGCGGTTTTTACCGTTATCCCGCCGCTTTCGTGGATCACGTCAAAATCAATGCCGTTTGAACAGCCGACAATATCAACTGTTTTTCCGTCCCCGGACGGGATCATGAAATGACCGCAGCAGGGGATCATCTGCTCTCCGCTTGCTGAGATATGGTCAACAAAAACAGAGCGCATGAATCTCAGTGCCGAGGCTGAAACGCACCATTCGCCGCCGTCGCATAAAACCGTGCCGTCGATGCTGAGAAAAACGCTCCCGTGCAGGCAGAGATCCCGACGCCGTTCTTTTTCGTTGTCGCCGAGAAAATGCAGGTCAGCGGCGGTGAGGTGTATCATGTTTAGCTTCTCCTCTTATTTCATGCTGTTTTTAACGTTATTAATTATCCTGTGGACTTCATCCCCGTCAAACGACTCTGCAAAGTCAATTAGGGAGTATTTTTTGCCAAGCTTTTCAGAAAGTATCTTTCCGGTGGTGTCCTCATCAATAAACGGATAAAGCAACGCAAAATCAGCAACTGTCCATTTACTGTCAGACATTTCAAAAGCAATCTTTCCGACCGCCTTCTCGTCCATAAACGGCGCGACAGCAACAAGTTCCTTTGCGGAGCAGCCGTTTTTACAGACCTTTTCGGCAATTTTTGAAAGATCGTCTTTGTCCATGAAGGGCGCGATTGCCGGAAGGTCTGAGAGAGTGCACCCGCTTCCGAGCTTTTCAAGGGCGAGCCTTCCGAGGTCATCCTCGTCCATAAAGGGCGCGACAGCCGCGATTTCGGCGATGGAGCAGCCGTTGTCTACGCACTTGTGCGCGATTACTGCAAGAGATTCGGAGCTCACGAACGGAGCGAGTTCGGCAAGCTGGGCGAGGGTGATCTTGTCAAGATTTTCTTCGATATTCTCCTGTGCCTGCGCGGGAGTCATTATCGGTGCAGTCTCGGCAAGCTCTTCTGCCGTCATGTCGTCCGGCTTTTCGCCCGCAGATATCTCCTCGACTATCTTTACCGCGCGGGGATTGCAGAGTATCTCGTCTATCGACACCCCGAATATCCGTGAGAGGTCGCCGAGCTTTGATATGTCCGGCATACTCTCTCCCGTTTCCCTTAGTTAAAGATATTGTTGGGTATCTCAAGATGTGTCATTCGATTTTGCCGATAAAGCGGTAGAAGATTTCCACTTCCTGTTCCCGGCTTCCGTCCTCACTTTTGACCGCTTCATGGACAAGGATTTTTTCAATCAGCGTATTCAGAAGTTCAGCCGTCAATTCTGTGGGATTGACATACTGTTTCATCAGACCTATCCACTTTTCAGCGTCAACCGCTGTCTGGGCGGCGGTCTCCATCGCTTCGTGAAGCCGTTCAATTTTTACGTCCAATTCTCGCTGTTCGCCCTGATACTTTTCGGACAGCATATTGAAATTGTATTCTGTAATGCGTCCGGCAGACCAGTCCTCATACATTTTTGCAAACAGGGTGTCTACTTCTGCTTTGCGCTTTTCCGCCTTTTTCAGTTCGGCTGTCTGCCGCTTCCTTGCAGTATTGCGTTCCTTGTCGCTGGCGTTAAGTAGCCGTTTCAGAAGTTTGTCCCCATCCTGCTGTGCCAGCACAGACCAGTATTGCAGACGGGAAAGGACATAGGCGTAAAGCACATCATAGCGGATATAGTGCATGGAACACTGGTGCAATCCTTGCCCGTACTTGCTACAATGGTAGTGGGCATAGGGATTTTTGTTCTGGCTGTTCATACCATAGGCCAGCGACCAGCCGCAGTCCGCACATTTTACCAGCCCGGAAAATATCTGTGTTGTGCCGTTCTTCTGCCGTCTGCGCCTGTTGCAAATCTGCTCCTGTACTTGACGGAACACATCTTCGGAAATAATCGCTTCGTGGGTGTTCTCCACACGATACCATTCCTCTTTTGGCTTGCGTACTTTCTTCTTGTTTTTGAATGAAATGTTGGTCTGCTTATTGTGGACGCTGTGTCCGATATAGGTTTCCTCTTTCAGAATACTTTTCACCTGCGCTATCGTCCACGCATAGGCTTTTTCCTCCGGCGCTCCGGCATAGATATTTGCGAAAGTGCCGTATCTCTGGAAATTCAGCCAGCCGGGAGTAGGTACTTTTTCTTCGACCAAAATCCGTGTAATGCTGGCGGCTCCCCGGCCATGAACGGCAAGGTCAAAAATCTTTTCGATAATCCACCTTGTTTCCGGGTCAATCAGAAGATGGCCTTTCTTATCTGGGTCTTTGACATAGCCAAGCGGAGCATAGGCTCCATAGTGTGCGCCATTTGCGAACCGTGTCCGCATGGCCGCCTTTACCTTTTTGCTGGTCTGGCGGGCGTGCATTTCATTCAGAATGTTGAGGAATGGGGCAAGCTCATTCTCTCCGTTGATGGTGTCCACATTGTCATTGACAGCGATATAGCGGACGCCTTTGCTGGGAAAGTAGATTTCCGTGTACTGGCCGGTCAGAATGTAGTTTCTGCCTAAGCGGGATAAATCCTTCGTAACAACGCAGTTGATTTTCCCGTCCTCAATGTCATCAATCATTCTCTGAAAATCCGGCCTGTCAAAGTTCGTTCCAGACCATCCATCGTCGATATATTCATCTATGACATTCAGGCCATGCTCGGCGGCATATTGCCGGAGCATCATGCGTTGTGTCTGAATACTCCCGCTTTCTCCTTGCAGTTCATCGTCCCGGCTCAATCTCATATAAAGCGCCGTGTTGTAAATCGTAGTATTGTAAGGTTGTTTCACCGTTAAAAATCCTCCTTCTAAAGAAACAACCCACGCTTACAATACTTTTGCTCTATGGCAATTATATCATAAGCGTG
>OLGD01000322.1_pt1 | contig 101249 bp, 112 predicted proteins | sample 1605311 | NCBI WGS metagenome assembly OLGD01 (sample SAMEA3888917, study PRJEB22519) | human gut metagenome | biome: human gut; feature: human-associated habitat; material: faeces | place: Denmark | collected 2010 | reverse complement strand
GTTCTTCTTAAAGGTTTGATAATCATAAATTCTATATCAAACTTCATCAAAGATAAGGAAAATGAATCGAAAAACAAATTTTTTTGTTAATTTATTTGTTTATATAAATAATATGTGTAAATTTGAGAACAATTTTGAAGCAATTCACAATAAGGATTATTCCGTTGTGAAAACATTTTGAGAGGGAACGTCTCACAGAGGCGTTCTCGCTTTTTTTAGGAAAAGGGCGAGACATCTGTTTCTCCGGACGGATTTGGTATAAAATGATTACTTTTGCGGTATGAAACCTGAAATACATTTAGACGTGCCGGGTGGGGTGAAAAACGTACTTCTGCATTGTTGCTGTGCCCCGTGTTCATCGGCTATTGTAGAGTGCTTGCTTGATAACGGCGTGTGTCCTACGCTGTTTTTTTGCAATCCGAATATTTATCCTCGGGAGGAGTATGAACGCCGGAAAGCAGAGTGTATACGTCATGCTGGGCGTTTGGGACTCGATTTTGTCGATGCCGATTATGACCATGACGGTTGGGTGGCAGAGATGCGCGGATTGGAGAATGAACCCGAGCGCGGAGCGCGTTGCTTGCGTTGTTTTACATCTCGGTTGCGCCGTACGGCTCGTTATGCCGGCGAGCAAGGTTTCAGCCTCTTTACGACAACGCTGGCCTCATCGCGGTGGAAAGATTTGAATCAAATCAATGAGGCAGGCCGTGCGGCAGCCATAGAGGTTCCGGGTGTCGATTTTTGGGAACAGAATTGGCGGAAGGGTGGTTTGCAAGAGCGTCGGCGTGAACTGATCGCCGAGTATTGTTTTTATAATCAGACTTATTGCGGCTGCGAATATAGCTTGCGGGCAGCCGAAGCGTATGCCGTATCGAAAACGGCTGGAAAATGATATTGTGATGAGATGATGTAAAAAACGCAACGCTTCGAGGAGAAGCGTTGCGTTTTTTATTGTTATATAGCGGGTTTACGGACGTTTGTAGCCATAAACGGCTGCACTCCGCAATTCCTCTTCGATGCGCAATAACCGGTTGTATTTTGCCAGACGGTCGGTGCGGGAGAGCGAACCGGTTTTTATTTGTCCGGCGTTTGTCGCTACGGCAATGTCGGCGATTGTCGTATCTTCCGTTTCACCCGAACGGTGCGAAATGACGGCGTTGTAACCGTTGCGCTGAGCCATCTCTACGGCACGCAAAGTTTCGGTAAGAGTTCCTATTTGGTTTACTTTTACGAGAATGGCATTTCCGCAATTTTCTCGTATGCCGCGTTCGAGGTAGGTTACATTGGTTACGAAAAGGTCGTCGCCTACCAGTTGGCAACGGTCTCCGATCAGTTCGGTGAGATGTTTCCATCCTTCCCAGTCATTTTCGCCCATACCGTCTTCGATGGAGTCGATAGGATAACGATCGATAAGGGTGCGCAGATATTCGGCTTGTTCTTGCGGCGAGCGTTTCACCCCTTTGGCGCCTTCGAATAGAGTGTAGTCGTAAACGCCGTCGCGGTAAAATTCCGAGGACGCGCAATCGAGAGCCAGCTTGATGTCGGTACCCGGACGATATCCCGCGCGTTCTATGGCGGCCAGTATTGTTTCTATAGCGTCTTCTGTACCCTTGAACGATGGGGCGAATCCGCCTTCATCTCCAACAGCGGTACTTAGCCCTCTGTCATGGAGCGTTGCTTTCAATGCGTGGAATGTTTCTGCACCCATACGTATGCCTTCCCGTATCGATGTAGCACCTACGGGCCGAATCATGAATTCCTGGAAAGCGATGGGGGCATCGGAGTGTGCGCCGCCGTTGATGATATTCATCATGGGAACCGGCAAGATGTGGCTGTCGATGCCTCCGATATAGGCGTAGAGAGGACGGTTGAGAGCTGCTGCGGCAGCATGGGCGGTAGCAAGCGATACGCCCAGAATGGCGTTTGCTCCCAATCGGGATTTGTTCGGAGTCCCGTCGAGCTCTATCATGCGGTTGTCTATGGCGATTTGGTCGAAGAGGCACATGCCTTCGAGAGCATTTGCTATTTCGTCGTTTACGTTGTCGACGGCTTGTTGTACGCCTTTACCGCCGTAACGTTGTTTGTCTCCGTCGCGCAGTTCGAGGGCTTCATTCGTTCCGGTCGAAGCTCCGGAGGGAACCGAGGCCCGACCCATTATACCGTTTTCGCCGAAGACTTCTACTTCGACAGTGGGATTGCCCCGAGAATCGAGAATTTCCCGGCTTTTGATTTTCTGAATTTTCATAACGTTTGTTATTTTGTGATTTTAATATAACGTTTAAAGTACTTGTTTTGTTTGATAAGCCGGATTTGGGATACCGGTACAATCGTGTCCGGAGATTATGTGTGTGGTAAATGGATAGCTGTTACGTGAAATCCGCAATCTTAGTGGAGTAAGAAAAAAGGGGGCTTGTCAAGACCGACAGCCCCCTTTGAGTATGAAGAGTTCTCTTATTAGAGTTTAGGACCGGCGGCAACGAGGGCTTTACCCGCTTCGTTTCCGGTGAATTTGGCGAAGTTCTTGATGAAGCGACCTGCCAAATCTTTGGCTTTAACGTCCCACTCGGAAGCATCGGCGTAAGTATCGCGCGGATCGAGGATTTTGGGATCTACGCCCGGCAGAGCGGTAGGTACGGTGAAGTCGAAGTAAGGAATCGTTTTGGTAGGAGCTTTTTCGATCGAACCGTCGAGAATAGCATCGATGATACCGCGGGTATCGCGGATCGAAATACGTTTTCCTGTGCCGTTCCAGCCGGTGTTTACGAGGTAAGCCTTAGCACCGGTCATGTTCATTTTCTTCACGAGTTCTTCTGCATATTTAGTGGGGTGCAGAGAGAGGAATGCTGCTCCGAAGCAAGCCGAGAAAGTAGGAGTCGGTTCGGTGATGCCGCGTTCGGTTCCGGCCAATTTGGCGGTGAAGCCCGAGAGGAAATAGTATTGAGCCTGTTCGGGGGTCAGAATCGAAACGGGAGGCAGCACACCGAAAGCATCGGCCGAGAGGAAAATCACTTGTTTTGCGTGAGGACCTTTCGATACCGGTTTAACGATGTTCTCGATATGGTAGATAGGATACGAAACACGGGTGTTTTCGGTTACACTCTTGTCGGCGAAATCGATTTTTCCGTTAGCGTCGACCGTTACATTTTCGAGCAATGCATCACGTTTGATGGCGTTGTAAATATCGGGTTCGCTATCTTTGTCGAGATTGATGACTTTGGCATAGCAACCACCTTCGTAGTTGAAGACACCTTCGTTGTCCCAGCCGTGTTCGTCGTCGCCGATGAGTTTACGTTTGGGGTCGGTCGAGAGAGTGGTTTTACCCGTTCCCGAGAGACCGAAGAAGATAGCCGAGCTTTTTTCTTCCATGTCGGTGTTGGCCGAGCAGTGCATCGAAGCGATGCCGCGCAGGGGGTTGAAGTAGTTCATCATCGAGAACATACCTTTCTTCATTTCACCACCATACCAGGTATTGAGGATAACTTGTTCTTTGGTGGTAAGGTTGAAGACAACAGCCGTTTCGGAGTTCAGTCCGAGTTCTTTGTAATTTTCGACTTTCGCTTTGGAAGCGTTGTAAACAACGAAATCGGGTTCGAAATCTTTCAACTCTTCTTTCGAAGGACGGATAAACATATTGGTTACGAAGTGTGCCTGCCAAGCTACTTCCATGATGAAGCGTACTTTCAGACGGGTTGCTTCGTTGGCTCCGCAGTAGCAGTCTACAACGAAAAGTCTTTTGTTGGAAAGTTCTTTGACTGCAAGGTCTTTCAGCACTTTCCATGCATTTTCGGTTACAGGTTTATTGTCGTTTTTATATTCGTCCGAAGTCCACCATACTGTGTTTTTGCTGGTTTCGTCCATAACGAGGAATTTATCTTTGGGCGAACGTCCTGTGTAGATACCCGTCATCACGTTTACGGCGCCCAGTTCGGTAACTTGGCCTTTTTCAAAACCTTCGAGGCCCGGTTTGGTCTCTTCTGCGAAGAGTTCGTCGTACGAAGGATTATGAAGGATCTCTTTTACCCCTTCAATTCCATACTTAGTTAAGTCTAACTTCGTCATTGTTTTTAAAATTAATTTGACCTATGAAAATTTTTTAATGATTCTCTTCTAAATCGCTTACAAAGGTAATACATTTTCCGATACCTTAAATCTATATTAAGGAAATTTTTCTCTAATCAATGATATTTTTTATTTTACTGTCTTTGTTTGCTCTCTTTACATGACAAATAATGGGCTATTTTGTTCCGTAAAAGGAGTTTATTTCTCATTTTGCAGAGGTTTGTCTTTTTATCTTTCTACTGTGGCGTGACAATGAGTCGATTCTTTTTTGTAAATTCGCCGCCCTTATGAGTAAAATAGGTTTCTGGATAAAAAACGCCCGGCACATCTCTTTACCACAAAGTTTATTGCCCGGGTTTTTGGCCATAGGAATGTCGTTGGATTACGGATCGTTCTCGTGGGGATTGTCTTTGGTCGCTTTATGTGGTGTGGCGTGTGCGCATTTGGGTATGAATCTTCTCGATGATTATTACGATTACCGACAGGGAAGTGGAGAAAAACGGGTGAAATTGGCAGCCGGAGGGGTAAGGGCTCGTGTGGCCAAGTATCCGTATCTGACATCGGGACAGGCTACGGTGGGGGATCTTGTCGTTGCGATAAGTCTGTTTTTGTTGCTGGCAGCTGTTGCCGGGAGCGTCGTTATTTATTTTCGGGGAGTCGTACCGTTTTATATAACCGTCGTCGGAGCGATTTTGGGAATTTCTTATTCGGGAAAGCCGCTTCGTTTGGGTTATTACGGATACGGAGAGTTGCTTATCGGTCTTATGTTCGGCCCGTTGTTGATGATCGGCGTACAGTATGCGGCATGCGGTGTTCTCGACGGGAGAATCGTTTTGGTGGGTATTGCGGTAGGTCTTTTGGTAACGAATATCCTTTATTCGCATTCGGTTCTCGATGCTCAGGCCGACGCTCAAATGGAAAAGCTTACGCTGGCTCGTTTGTTGAAAGGCAGAAATGCGGTTTTGGCTGCTTCTGCGGTATTCAATTTTGTTCCGTTCCTGTTGATTATCGCCGGGGTATCGGTCGGTATGTTGCCGGCAGCTTATCTTTGCGTGCTTGTTTTGTTGCCGATAGCGGTTTTTTTGTGGCGTTCACTTCGCCGTTTTGTCGACGGACTCCCCGAAGAAATCGTTCTTAAAAAATGGTTCGGACCCATGAGTAATTTCCCGGCCTATCGGGAGGCAGGAATCGATTGGTTCATGTACCGGTGGCTGATGGCTAGGAATCTGATTTCCTTTTTTGCCCTTGTTCTCCTATTGGTAAATGTAGTTCTTAAAATAGCCGCTTGACGATGAAGTTATCACAGATGTTCTATTTGGCAAATTGGTTTTTCGGCGCGAGGGTACTGGGGCGCAAAAGACCTTTGCAGACGGTCTTGTTTATATCCGATAAATGCAATCTTAAATGCAAACATTGTTCGGTTTATGCCAAAGCCGATCCTCACATCATGACCTACGAAGAGATTCGCGGCGAGTTGGAATATGCCTATCGGCTGGGCTCCCGTTTTGTCGATTTCGAAGGAGGCGAAGTGATGATATGGCGCGATGGCGATTACCGTATCGATGATGTAATAGATCTTGCTCGTGAAGTTGGCTTTTTCTCGGCGACGATCACGACCAACGCCCAGTTGCCGTTTCGGGGAAGCCATGCCGATAGTATATGGGTAAGTCTCGACGGTTATGGGAAATATCACGAAATGATTCGGGGGGAGGGGACTTTTGCTCGACTTGAAAAAAATATCGCCGAATGCGGACATCCGCATCTCAGTGTAAATATGGTTGTGAATAAATATAACTGGGAATCGGTTGCCGAGACAATACAATATGTCAAGAAGAACCCGGCTATCGAAAGTATTTCCATCAATTTTTATACCCCTTTTCCCGATGCCGAGAATCTTATGATAACGAGGGAGCAGCGGGAGGAGGTAATCGATACGGTCATTCGCATGAAACGGGAAGGCTATCCGATCATGAATTCGATATCAGGTCTTAGATTGATGAAGCATAACCGTTTCAAACGTCGTTGTTGGGTAACGAATTTCATATATGCCGACCATAAGCGGGCCAACTGTGCGGGTGAGGAGCTCGGTATCTGCCGTGATTGCGGTTTGTGTATGGCCGGAGAAATGAATGCGGTATTCAATTTCCGTCCCGATACGATTTTGGCCGGGTTGAAGTTGAGACTGTAATATTTCCGGAAAAATTTCTCTTCTCCGGCCGGTGGTGGGTCCTGTACGGAATATTTTTGCCGTATGGCGGTATGATGTTCCGGTTTTTAATTTTATTAGGGTTTCTGATATTATGTTTGCCTTTTTCATTATTTTTGCCACCCTAAAATGATGTAAGCATGGAGCCTATAACTATTCGAGAAATATCGGGACGTCGCGCCTTGAAAAAATATGTGCAATTCAATATCGATCTTTACAAAGGAAATCCATATAAAGTACCACCTTTGGTGGCCGATGAATTGAATACATTTACTCCGGCAAAGAATCCTGCTTTTGACTTCTGCGAAGCGGTGCATTTTATGGCTTATGAAGGAAAGAAACCGGTGGGTCGCATTACCGGAATCATCAATCGGAATCTCAACGAAAAGACTGGGAAAAAAGAGACTCGTTTCGGGTTTGTGGATTTTGTCGATGATGCGCGAGTGAGCGATGCGCTTTTCGATGCGGTCGAGGAATGGGCTCGTTCGAAGGGTATGAATCATCTGGTCGGGCCTATGGGATTTACTGATATGGATCCGGAGGGATTGCTTATCGAGGGTTACGACCAGTTGGGGACGATGGCGACTATTTATAATTATCCTTATTATGTCGACCATATTTTACGAAGAGGATTTGAAACGGAATGCGAATGGGTAGAGTTCAAGCTCACGGTTCCTCCTGTTATGTCGGAAAAACATGCGCGGATAGCCGAGATTGTCCGACAGAAATATCATTTGCGTAGCGTGATTCGTGAGTATACGAATATCAATGATGTGGCTCGTGATTATGGTCGGCAGATATTCGAGCTTATCAACGAGGCGTATAAAGATCTATACGGATATTCTACGCTTACTCCACGACAGATCGATCATTATGTAAAAATGTATGTGCCGATGGTTCCGTTGGAATATTTGTCGCTCATTGTTAATGAGAAAGATGAATTGGTGGGTGTGGGTATCGCCATGCCGTCGATGAGCCGTGCGTTGCAGAAAGCGCATGGAAAAATGTTCCCATTCGGGTTTGTTCACTTGCTGAAAGCGTTGAAAGGGAAAAACGACATCGTAGATCTGTTGCTTGTTGCCATACATCCCGATTATCAGAATATGGGGGCTAACGCGTTACTTTTCGATGATATTTTACCTTACTTCATCAAGAATGGCGTGAAATATACCGAAACCAATCCGGAGATGGTAACCAACAATAAGGTACAACAACAGTGGCAATATTTCGAGCAACAGTTGCATAAGCGCCGTCGCGCTTATGCAAAAGATATTTAGAATCTTTTCCGTATGCCGACATTTGTTCAGATACTCGATTTTATCGGTACGTTTGCTTTTGCTATCAGCGGGATACGCTTGGCGTCGGCCAAACGTTTCGATTGGTTCGGTGCGTATGTCGTGGGTTTTGTTACCGCTATCGGCGGTGGGACGATACGCGATCTTTTGCTCGATGTTACTCCGGCATGGATGACCGATCCCATGTACCTTATTTGCACGGGGTTGGCGTTGGTATGGGTTATCGTTTTCGAGAAAAGACTGGTGCGTCTCGACAATACCTTTTTTATTTTCGATACCATAGGTCTGGCTCTTTTTACGGTTGTCGGTGCAGGTAAAAGTCTTGCATTGGGTTATCCTTTCTGGGTGGCAGTTATCATGGGAAGTATTACCGGTGCGGCCGGAGGTGTGATACGCGATGTCTTCATCAATGAAATACCGCTGATATTCAGGAAAGAGATATATGCAATGGCATGTGTTGTCGGTGGTGTGTTTTACTGGGTATGCTATCGGTTGGGTATGGAGTCGTATGTATGCCAGCTTGTCGGTGGATCGGGTGTGTTCGTTACGCGTATCTTGGCCGTGAAATATAAAATATGTCTGCCTATTCTTGGCGGTAAAGAGGAGGAAATCCCGACTTCTCCCGATGATGAGCAGCGATAGAAATACTTGTCATATCGGGCCGTGCATGCGCGCGAGATGATTCCTGGGTTTGTCGGGAAATAATGCTTTTCGAGGTTTGCTGTCGAAACGAGTCTTTACCCGAGTCGTTGCAGAAGAGCCGAGAGGTCGGAACGCCAGTCGCTGCCGTTTGCCGGACAAAATGTATGGAAACCGAATTCTTCTCCTTTTTTTACATTCGATGCGCCGTCATCGACAAAGAGAGCCTCTTCGGGGCATATTCCGCTATCGTCGATGAGATGTCGGAAAATCTCGGGAGCCGGTTTGGTATACCCGATTTGATAAGACAGATATAGCCGATCGGCATAGTGGGTGAGTGGTTTCCCTTCGGACGAAAATTCCGTGCTGCATGCCCATGACATCACATAGGGATTGGTGTTGCTCAATATCAGAATGCGATACTCCTTTTTCAACTCTTCGAGGTATTTGAGAATGGCCGGAGGTACTTCTACGAAAAATCCCAACCAAGCTTTTTTTACCTCTTCGAAAGAGAGTTCCCGATTGCAAAGGCGACCCAATTCGGTGCGGAATCCGATTTCGTCGAGTTTCCCTTCTTCCAGTGCTTGAAATATTCCCGATTGGTGGTATTTGTCGAGCCGGGCATCGGCGTCATTCAGTCCTATGCGGGTAAATGCGGCGACAGCCTTGTCGCGGCTTATGGTGGCAATGACGCCGCCGAAATCGAAGATGAGTGTTTTTACCATGACGGAGTAGTAAGTCGTGAGATTTTGCAAAGATAGCGATTAATTGGTAATGACCGAGATGTTACGGTTATTCCGATGGAAATGTCGGACAGATTGTTGGACGATTAATGACCGAAAAATTGATAAAATACATGGATAGATATATATTTGTGAAGAACTTGAAAGTCGTTCATGAAAAGAATGTTGCCTTTGGCGTTTACGCTGTATTTGCTTTTGTGCGGTTGTATGTCCCGGACGGAAAATAGAGGTGTCGAGAAAATCGGCGGTGTCGTTGTGGGGGATTCTCGGGAAAACGATTCGTCTTTGGGCGCTTTTCGGGTGTGTACCTATGAAGGGCCTCTTTATCCCGACACCTTTTGTTACATTTTGACCCTAAAAAGCAGGATATATAGCGGCAATGGTGTTTTTACGCTTTCTCCTGTCGATAGTGCGGACGAGTCGTTGCCGTCTTATTCGGGACGCCGGTATACACAACGGGGCACTCCCGACGATGTCGATGCCGTGGTATGGCAGCTTGTGGCGAATGGCGGAGGCCCGATATTCAATTTCCTATATGAGAGCGGCCGTCTTGTTCTGTTGAATGATACCTGCGGGAAAATCGACGGGGCGCTTTTCTGGAAGCGAACGGATATTCGGTAGAGTGTAAGAATATAAATGGAGATAGCAATGAATGATACTTTTCATCTTATAGACCGGACAAAGTGGGAACGAGATATTTATTTCGATTATTACTATAATCGTATCAAGTGCCGGTACACGTTAAATGCGAATATCGATATAACCGAATTGGCGGCATATCGCAAGCATCGTGGTTTGAAATTCTTTCCTACGATGCTTTATGCGATTATGAGGGTTGTGAATGCGAATAAGGAGTTCCGTATGGATTTCGACAGTAACAATAGGTTGGGTTATTGGGAAGAAGTTGTTCCGAGCTATACGGTATTCCACGATGAGACCAAGACGTTTACCGATGTGTGGAGTGAGTATGATAGAGATTTCTCGACGTTTTACGACACGGTTTTGCGGGATATGGAAACGTATGGAGGTATAACAGGAGTCGTTAAGGCTCGTCCCGGTCAGCCTCGCAATTTTTGTCCTGTGTCTTGCCTGCCGTGGTTGAGTTACACGGCCTTTGCCCAAGATACTTATGTTGAGAATTCGTTTCTGTTTCCATTGATTAAGTTCGGCAAATATTTCGAGCGGGACAGCCGTTTGTTACTGCCGTTTTCCGTATCGGTGCATCATGCGGTGGCCGACGGATACCATACTTGCAAACTCATCAATGATGTGCAGGAAATGGTGGCCGATCCGTCGGCATGGTTCAATCTTTGAGTTTTGTGTAGTTCCCGCTTATCTGTCGATGCCGTCTCGTGAAAGTACGCCTTGTGTGTAATAGTGTTTGACCTCCTGCATCTCCGTTACGAGATCGGCTTTGTCGATGAGGCATTGCGGGGCGTATCGGCCGGTTATGACGACCTCGATCTGTGGGGCGCGATTGTTCAGAGCGTCGATGACATCTTCGCAAGAAAGCAATCCGAAATAAAGGGCGATGGTCAGTTCGTCGAGAATGATTATGTCGTACGCTCCGGTACTGAGCAATGACGAGCAATGCCGCAGTCCCTCTCGGGCCATTTCTACATCGATGGCTTCGGGATCTTTGTCAATGAAACAACCGCGACCGAATTGTTCGATGCGAATATGTCCCCACAGGGAATTTGTACCGTTGAAAAGCGTTTCGATTTTTGTTTCGTTGTAACACATCGATTTTACGAATTGTCCTACAAAGACGTTCTTTCCTGCACATAAAGCTCTTACGGCCAGCCCGAAAGCGGCTGTGGTTTTCCCTTTTCCGTTGCCTGTATAAAGATGAATGAATCCTTGTTCCATGTAGGCAAATATAAGATATTTTTCGGAATATCGGAATCATGGAATTTGGAGAGGAAGTACTATCTTTGCCGTTATATGGAAGTATCGGATAAGCAGGACGGAAAGGTCAGCGCTGTTTTGAATTGGAGCGGCGGGAAAGATTCTGCTCACGCTTTGTGGCGGGTGATGCAGGAAGGAACGTATAGGGTCGATGCGTTGCTTACGACGGTCAATCGCTCGACACGGAAGTCGACCATGCACGATATTCCGCTGCCGTTGCTCGAAGCACAAGCCGAGAGGATAGGGATTCCGTTGTATATCGTGGATTTGACACCCTCGGGCGATATGGCCGATTATTCCGAGGCGATGAGCCGTGCCGTCGGTCATTTCAAGGCGCAAGGTATAACGCATTTTATTTTCGGCGATATTTTCCTGCATGATGTGCGCCGTTATCGAGAGGAACAGCTTGCGCCTTATGGTATCGAAGTGGTCGAGCCGCTTTGGGGTGCGGAATCGCCCGAAGTGATGGACGGTTTTCTTGACACGGGATTGAGGTGTGTTGTGGTTACTACGATGTACGACGGTTTGGGGCCTTCTGTCATCGGTAGGGAGGTAGATGCGGCATTTGTGGCATCGTTACCGTCAGGTGTTGACCCGAATGGTGAAAACGGTGAATATCATACCTTTTGTTATGACGGGCCGATTTTTTCGTCTCCCGTGCCGTTTGTTTTGGGAAGTTCGTCGACAAGAAGTTACGATATTTCTCTCGACGACGGAACGATTCGTAGGTATACTTACTGTTTTGCCGATCTCGGTGTAAAATGATAAACCGGAAGGGCGGAATATTTTTTGCCGAAGTGTATTCTGCCTCAGAAAAAGTTGCAAGCATAACCTGGAATCGATTACCTTTGTCTCGCTTTGCCGAAAGAATGTCGGCAGATTTTTTTCGACCGAATGCCTGTCGGTCAGATACACTGCATTATTGACACATTATGACTGGAATTGAAACTTGGGCTTTGGCTTTGGGGTTGTCGATGGATTGCTTCGCTGTTTCGATAACAAGCGGCATCATTTGGGGACGGGTCCGGTGGAAGCCTATGCTTTTAATGGCGTTCTTTTTCGGACTTTTTCAGGCTCTCAATCCGTTTTTCGGTTGGTTGGGGACTCGTTATTTTCGTTACCTGATAGAGAGCGTCGACCATTGGATCGCTTTTGCCATTCTCGGCTTTTTGGGCATACGCATGATCATGGAATCGTTCAAGGATGAGGAAGAGAAACATTTCAATCCGGCCAGCCTCAAAGTGATTTTGGCTATGGCAGTTGCTACCAGTATCGACGCTTTGGCCGTCGGTATTTCGTTTGTATGTATGGGTATGAACGATTGGAGTGATTTATCGTACCCTTTGGCGGTAATCGGATTGGTTTCGTTCATCATGTCTCTTGTCGGAGTGTTTTTGGGAGTCCGGTGTGGTCGTTACGCCAAAAAGATCCATGCCGACCTTTTAGGGGGAATCATACTCTTTGCCATCGGAGTGAAGGTGCTTATCGAACATCTCTCGGCATGATGGCTGTATATGCTTGATTGACCGAAGTTTTTTAAGAAATAAGATTTTGTTTGGAATGTATTGAAGCAGTCCGAATGAAAATAAAAAAACAAAGCACCAATTTATCGGTGCTTTGTTTTTTTATTGTTGTACCCAGAGCCGGGATCGAACCGGCATGGAAGTGAATCCACTGGTGTTTGAGACCAGCGCGTCTACCGATTCCGCCATCTGGGCGCGGTAAAGCGATGCAAAGGTAATGATTCTTTTATAATCTGCAAATGTTTTTGCGTTTTTTTATTTCTCGCTTTTATTTTTCCGGGGAGGCCGGTCGGTTATCTCTCAGTTTTTGGTTGGTTGTTTTGCTTTTCTTGTCGAGGCGGATATGTATTTGTATCCGGAAAAGCTGCCGATTATGATGTGTATTGTGCGATATAAGTTTGTTACCGATATTTTTTGCCGGGAAAATAGGGTGTACGATCTATCGAAAAGGTTGTTTTTTTACCAAAAAAATTCTTTCTGCGGGAGAGGGTGCAAAAATAAAGTAGTATATTAGCCGTATCAACTTTGATATAAATTTCTGGTATGGGAAAGAATCGATATTGTGTGATTATGGCTGGTGGGGTTGGCAGTCGTTTTTGGCCGTTCAGCCGTGCCGACCGGCCTAAGCAGTTTCTTGATCTTTTTGGCATGGGGCGTTCGCTGTTGCGAATGGCTTATGACCGTTTTGCAACGGTAGTGCCTCGTGAGAATATCTTTATTTCTACGCATGAGCAGTATGTCGATTTGGTGATGGAGCAGTTGCCCGAAGTGCCCCGTGAACGTATTTTGGCCGAGGTACAGCGACGCAATACGGCTCCGTGCGTGGCATGGGCGGCTTACCATATCCGGGCCATCGATCCCGATGCCACGATGATCGTCTCTCCGGCCGACCATCTGATTCTACGGGAAGAAGTGTTCCGTGATGCCATATTGCAAGGAATGGATTTTGTAGAGGAACTTCCCTCTCTGCTTACTTTGGGCGTGAAGCCTACACGGGCAGAGACGGGATATGGATATATCCAGATCGGCGACGAGTCGAAAGGTGCTATCCGGTCGGTAAAAACATTTACCGAGAAGCCCAATCGCGAGCTGGCCCAAGTTTTTGTCGACAGCGGTGAGTTTTTTTGGAATACGGGTATTTTCATTTGGAAAGCCGGGTCGATTATCGAGGCGATCAAGCAGTATTTGCCAGAGGTTTCTATCCGTTTCGAGGCTTGCTCAGATAGTTTCGGCCGTCCCGGGAGCGAACAGGTCGTACAGAAACAGTTGGCGGCCTGTCCCAATATCTCGATCGATGTAGGTATAATGGAAAAAGCGACCAATGTGTATGTCCTTTGTACCGACTTCGGGTGGAGCGATGTGGGTACATGGGGCTCTTTATATGCGTTGTCACAGAAAGATACCTGTGAGAATGTGGTGTTGCACGGGCGTGCCACATGTTACGACAGTCATAGAAACATCGTGTCGACTTCGGAAAAAAAACTGGTTATTCTCGATGGTTTGCAAGATTACATCGTTACTGACTCTGAGAATGTGTTGCTCATCTGCCGTAAGAGCGAGGAGCAGCGTATACGCCAGTTTGTCAATGATGCCAAGACCCGTTTCGGAAATGAATATACATAGAAAAAATCTGATAGGAGGGACTATCGAGCGGGAACGTTGCGAGCGTTCCCGCTTTTTTGTTTCGAGATGTTATTATAAGTAATCTCCCGGCTAAACAATTTTGTGATGAGTGATGTTCCTAAGAAACAACTGTTTAAGATGTCGGGATATGAAAGAAAAAGTAGGTGTGGTTTATGATTCGTCTGCGCGTGGAGTGGATATTGTTTCGATACTTGTTTCGAGATTGCCCTTGTCGCAAGAGCATGTACGACCGGTATCGGACGTTTCTGTCGGGTGGTTGCGGTCGTATGAAGTGTTGATGTTGGTTTCGTCATATTGGAGCGATATGTTTCTTCCCTGCGAGTGGCATAAGTTTTTTACAAAAATCGGCGTTTGGACGTTTTCGGGACGGACGGTAGTTCCGGTGAGCACATCGGTACCGTTGTCGGTAAGTATTGCTCCGGCATTGAGACGGATATTCGCGCCGGTATGTGTGCGTATTATTTCTCCGGTCGAAGTCTTTTTTATTCCCGAAGGGCATTTTGCCGAAGCCGGGAATCTCGACGGAGCTACCCGGCAGGTCGATGAGTGGTTGACAGTGTTTTGCAGTTACGGGCAGCCGGCCGATGAGAGTTATTGAACGGTACAGGGAGTCGGCAGGAGCGATTGATAAATTACCGATTGTATGCGGGTGCGGATATTCATATCGAAAAGTCGGGTGTTCCATCGGTGAGGATATACCCGGTTACTGAGAAATATGTAGATGATATCGTTGTCGGGGTCGACCCAAAATGCCGTGCCGGTGTAGCCGGTGTGTCCGTAAACCGATTGGGGGGCTTCTTCGCAGGTCGGACTTTTTGCCGGCGTGTCGGTATCGGGTTTGTCAAAACCGAGGCCACGGCGGCTCAAACTGCTTTTGTCGGTTGTAAAACGCAGAACCGTCGTCGGTTCGAAATAATCTTCGAGCCCGTATGTCCCGTTGTTCTGTAACATTTGCAGAATTTTTGCCATGTCTCGGGCATTGGAGAATAACCCGGCATTCCCGCTGACCCCGCCCATGAAACAAGCCAGTTCGTCATGGGGATATCCTACGACGAGTTGCTGCCTGAAAAGACGGTCGTTCTCGGTAGGCGCTATATCAGAGATAGGAAATTTCTCTCTGGGACGGAAAGTCGTGTGATAAGCCCCGATGGGTTGCAGGAGTCTTCGGTCTATAAATCGGTCGAGAGGCTCGCCGGAAACACGTTCGGTCAGTTTTTGCAGAATGACGAAATTCAAGTCGCTGTACCTGTACCGCCTGTCCGACTTAGAGACGGATAGTATTTTATGCCAAATGCTATCGGGGAGTGAAGGCGAGGCGTATAGTTCCTCGGCGATGTGCAAGGGGTAAGAGCGGCTTGTCTTGTTGTGAAAGAGCCAGGGTTTCAATCGGCAGTCTTTTTGTACGAACCAGTCTTTGTCGACTTGTATCGGATATTCGCTGTCCCGTCCCCGTTTTAGTAACGGTGCCGAGTAACTATCGGGGTCGATGAGTAACCGCCGTAAGGAGATTCCGGCCGGTAATCCGCTTTCGTGCATCAGGGTTTGCCGCAAGGTAATGGCCGATAATCCGTAATCCCGCATTTCGGGCAGATAAAAACAAAGTGGGGCATTCAGGCTTACCTGTTCATGGTCGTTGAGCCACATGATGGCCGGTAAAGTGCCCATTGCTTTGGTGATGGAAGCGAGGTCGTAAAGATCGTTTGTGCTTACGGGGTGTTTTTTTTCGTAGTCGAAATATCCGAAAGCACGGTCGTAGATGATTTTTTTATGACGGGTGATGATGATTTGGCAACCCGGGAATGCCATGCTGTCTATACCTTCTTGTACAATACTGTCGATGCGGGAAAGAATGCGGCTGTCCATATCGACCTCTTCGGGAAATGCGTGCCCCAGCCGGCATTCCGGGATAAAGATACCGCTTCCTTGCGGATATTTTCCTGTACTTACGGGAAGTTTTCCGTCGGCGGAAGTTCCTCCGAAAAGAACTTCGGCGGCACACTCTTGCATGACGGGATTGTTTTCATAGGCGACGATTATGGCTTCGGCCTCGGCGGTGAGCTCTTCGTATTTCGGGATACTATAAGGAGAAGTAAAGAAAACAAGGACTTTACCGGTTGCTTTTTTAAGGATTTTTTCGGCCAATTGTATCTCTTCTTTTTTATCGGAGAAGATGGCGATGATCGTCTGCGTGCTGTGAGAGATGACGTCTACGATACCCTTTATTTCTTTGTCGGTCGATTGGGTATTGAGGCGACTTATATTCTCTATCGGAGCATACTCTTGCAGTCGTTTTACGAATGGTTGTGCGTTTTGCTTGCCGACAGAGATGACACCGAATCGTTTTTTGTCGAGATGCGTAAAAGGCAGTATTTCTTCTTTGTTTTCGAGGACGGTAACGGCTTGTGACGAAAGTTGCCGAATGATAGTCCGGGCTTCGAGACTGTTCAAGTCTTCCGTTAGGGAGTCGATGCCTACTTCACGACAAGTGTCCAGCCCGAGTATATACTTATATTGCAGGACCTTGCGGCAGTGTCTGTCGATTATCTCTTGGGAGAGAGTTCCCTCGTTATAGCTTTTTACGATTTGCTCGAATTGTTCTTTCGGCTTCAACGGTTTCAATAAAATATCGTTTCCCGCCAGCAGGGCGTCGAGTGCGGGTGTTTTTGAGCCGGCGCCTTTCATTTCGAGGGCGTCGGTAAAAACCAGCCCTTCAAAACCCATTTCTTCCTGTAAAAGTCCTGTAACGATGTCGGGTGATAGGGAAGACGGTCGGTCGCTCGTGGTGTCGAGGGCAGGAACAAAGAGATGCCCTACCATGAGTCCCGAAAATCCGGCATTGATGTACCGGGAGAATGCCGACAATTCGCAGGAGTCGAGTTGTGCGCGGTTGCGAAGGACCGAGGGGAGCGTGAAATGCGAATCTTCGTGCGTATCGCCGTGTCCCGGAAAATGCTTGCCTACGGCCATGATCCCTTCGTCTTCGAGCCCTTGTGCATAGAGTCTTGCCTTGCGGCTCACATTGTCGGGATTCTCGCCGAAAGAACGGTTTCCGATGACGGGATTTTGCGGATTACTGTTTATGTCGAGTACCGGGGCGAAATTGACTTGTATTCCCATACGGCGGCAGGCGCGACCCATTTCCCGGCCGTAAACATAGATAAGCGAGTCGTCGGAGACGGCTCCCAATGTCATGTTTTTAGGAAAAGAGGGTGTCTCTTTCAGACGCATGGCGAGACCCCATTCTCCGTCCATCGTAATCATCAGGGGTACACGGGAGAGTGCTTGCGCCATATTGGTGAGGGTTGCTTGGTTCTCTGCTGTACCTTTCGAGAAAAGAAGCCCTCCCACATGGCATTGTTCGATAAGTGATTTAAGGAGATCTTTGTTGCGGTCGCTCGGATTGTTTTCGACCCCGATGACAAACAGTTGCCCGATGCGTTCGGGTATCGTAAGCCGTTGCATGACCGAGTCGACCCACCGGTTCATCTCCGTTTCGTCGGTTTCCCGCAGTAAGCGGGGTATTTGTCCGGCTTGTGTCGGGATAAGAAACACCAGCCCCAACAAGAGTATAAGAACGATTTTTTTCTTCATGTCGATGCGGTTTTATAGGGTTATTTGTAGATAATTCTTCTGTCGGTCGATGCGGAGACACCCCCTTCCCGTATGGTTGTTTCTCCAAAGGCTGCTGTCATCAGGTCGCAGAGACGTGTCTTCGTATCGATGCGTTTGCGGTGTCGGGTGAGCGGAGTCATTTCATCTCCGCCGTTTGCCGTAAAATCTATGGTGGTGATGTGGTAGATCCGGCGAGGTTTTATTTTTTTCCCTCCGATCGCAAGTCGTTTTATCTTTCTGTCCGGCGAGAGCGTAAGTTCGACTTCCCGGCTGATGCCCTCTCCTCCTCGGGAAGCTATGATGCGAAAGAGGCGTTTTACTTCCCGGCCCGGCAAACTGATATGGCAGATGTAGTTGTCGAAGGGATAGCACGATAGGATATCGCCTTTCGTAACAGCTCCCCGGGCAATATCGCAACGTATCGCTCCTATGTTGATAAGCCCGAAGTCGCAAGGTATCCCTTCCTTACGGGCTTGTTGCACAAGAACGTCGGCGGTAAAGTTGGAGAGAGGACTTTGCGGTCGTCCTATGGTCATTGGCCTGAGCGCGTTGCCGATGACTTCACCGGTCGTTTTTTGCATAGGTATCCGATAGGAGTCGATGAGTGCTGCCGTTACGGAATCGATACGGTTGTCGTAGCGCGATGACAGATCTATGGTATATCCTCTGCGGGTATCGCCTTTACACTCGATGACCCCTACATAAAGCCCTCTTTTTCCTGTTTGCCCTATCCATACGGTGTCTTGCTGTTTGTTGATGACGGGAATGGGTGTCGGGAGTAGGGTATGGGAGTGTCCACCGGCGATGATGTCTATCCCGCAGCTTTTTCGGGCGAGCTCTTTATCTCCTTCTATCCCCAGATGTGAGAGAAGGACGACGATTTCCGCCCCGCAACGTTTCAGACTGTCGGCCGTGCGGGTAGCCGATACGATGGCATCGCGGCAGATGATTCCCGTAACTTTTTCGGGGTCGACCGATGTTTTTAGCGCGACGCCTACACCTGTTATGCCGACTTTCCAGCCGCCGATTTCTTTGATGACACCGGGAGTGAAATATCTTTTTAACGGAGTATTCGATACGTCGTAATTGCAGTTGACGATGACAGGTGTGGCATCTTTGTACATCGTTGCAAGCGAGGCTGTACCGTTGTCGAATTCATGGTTTCCCGGTGTGATAAAATCGTATTTTAGTCGGTTCATAAGTGCGATTTCGGCTTTTCCGCGATAAGTGGTGAAGTATGGTGTTCCCTGCACGGCATCGCCCGCGTCAATCAGTAAGACGGCTTTCCCCATATTGCGCAAGCTGTCGATGACAACTTGTCGGCGTAAAGTCCCGCCCATGTCGGGTTGGGAGTCGTCGGTAGCGGTCGGCTCTATTTGGCTGTGGACATCATTCGTATGAATAATCAGCAGTTCTTTTTTCTGGGCCTTTATCCCGACGGATATAGCGCAAAAGAGCAAAAAGAGATAAAGGTATGGTTTGAGCAAATACATTGTCATGGTTACAAAAAGTTATTAGCGAAAATACGAAACTTTGCTTCGAAAAAATTCTACTTCTGCGTGATTAACATTTATTAGTCGCTTCGATTCCCGGACGTCGGAGGAACAAAACTCTCCGAAATGTCTAAAAAACCACGTTTACATTTGGTTATACCGTAAAAAAGTCGTTACTTTGCCCCGCTTTTCGTAATCTCTGGCAGGGAAAAGTGTTACCTGTTTACATTACGTTTCAATACAAACATTTTAAATAGCTATTAAAAATGGACTTGATTAAAGTTGCAGAAGAGGCATTTGCTACGGGCAAAGAGCACCCCTCGTTCAAGAGCGGTGATACCGTAACGGTAGCCTACCGCATCAAAGAGGGTAACAAAGAGCGTATACAGCAGTATCGCGGTGTCGTTATCCGTATCTCGGGTTGCGGTGAGAAAAAGCGTTTTACAGTACGCAAAATGTCTGATAACGTAGGTGTGGAACGTATCTTCCCCATCGAATCGCCGTTTATCGACAGCATCACTGTAAATAAAGTGGGTAAAGTACGTCGCGCCAAATTGTATTATTTGCGTGATCTTACCGGTAAAAAAGCCCGCATCAAAGAAAAGAGAGTCTAAGGTTCTCCGATGGACATCTATACAAAGCCCCGCCTTGTTAAAGGCGGGGCTTTGTATTTATCGCCTCAAAGGGAGATAAAGATAAAAGGTTTATGGCGGAGAAGGGAGGTATCCGAATATCCTCCCGTCATGAAGAAGTATTTCGCTGGGGGTATTGTCTGCTCTTCCTCGGGTAAAACTCTCTTACAGCACCTTATTTCGGGAAGAATTTATGCCCGGTCTATATGGAATCCTCTTCTTTTAGGAATCTCAATAAGTATTTTTCTTCGAGCTGAAATAAAAAACCTCTGTAAAATCTTACAGAGGTTTTTTGTATGGCGTGTGGAAAATTTTTTTATAAATTTTCGGGAACGCTGTTATATACTTTATGCTTTTTCAGCTTCGGATCTTTTCCTAACGGAACAGAAATACCGAAGTTGATATTGGCAGCTAAGTCTCCCAGCGGTATGTAGTCGGGGGTTACACGCATGGTCGATATATCGGCTCCGATGAAAAGCGGGCCAAAGTTGAGCACGGCCCCGAATGAGTTGGCCAAGTTCGATACCGTACCGTTTACGCCGAGCATCAGCCAACGGAGCGGTTTGAAATTGACACTTCCCATGAGTGATGTATGGGTGTTGTTGCTGTAAAAGCGGGTTGTCGAAAGAACGCCCACTGAGATATGGTTTTTGAGAAGTTGGTATTCTGCGCCTACGGTGAGTGTAGGGGCAAGCCACGTCGTCCGTTTCGATGCCGCTTTCCCTTCATTGAATTTGAAGAGAGCTTCGAGGTCATCGGTCAGGTCGTCGACCTGATCGTCGAATACATTTTGCGATTCTCCATGTTCGTCGGTATAGTCATCGCTACCTATTCCCGTGAATCCATCGTAGATGACTTCTCCTTCGGGAGTAACTCCTTTCAGGTTTTTGTTCCATGAGATAAACCCGATGTTGGTGATGGCCATCGACACAATAAGGTTTTCAATAGGGGTATAGGTAACACCGAGGTCGATACCGGCTCCGCCTCCGGCCAGACCGATACCATTGGTGTCATAATCGAATCCGGTAATTTCTCCGGTCTCCGCATCGGTTTCGAGGGTAGCTCCGGCAAGCGAAAGGTCGGCCACTCCGTAGCTTTCTATTTTCCACTGGTCTTCGGCCATTGTGAGAGTCAGTTTTTCAAAGTGAGCATCGGCCTGTGCTCCACCCAACAAGGCTTTAACTTTGGCACCGACTGTCCATTGGTCGTTGATGCGATGGGCGTGCCCCAAAGCGACTTCGACATAAGCATTGGCATTGGCCGATACGTCTTTCAGGTCATACTGCGTTACGTTTCCTTCACTGCCGTTTTTCAGAAAGCGGAATAAGTCTCCGGGCAACGAAAACGATATATTGCTGTGCAATGAAATATCGAAAGTATTGAACCCGTTCCATTTATGAAATCCAAAAGAGAGAATGGACAGGCCGATATTAGCGTTGAGCGCATTGCTGTTCCGTATCTTTTTGTCGAATTCCTCGGCAGAGACGGCCGAGCTGAGGAAAGTATTGAGTTTATCTCCGTCGGAAGGGTAGATAAAAGTCGTGTAGTTCAAGTCGGAGCTGACGTTGAACGAGATATTTCCTAATCCCGGTATGGTGAAGTAGCCTCTTTCGGGAATCAATGCAGGGTTGAGTTGATGGCGCAGTGGCGCACGTTCGAGAAAGTAGGCGCTTTGTAGGGGTTGAGCCGATGCTCCGGCGATAATAACGCTGAACAACCCTATCGTCAATATATATTTTATATAAGATTTCATATTATCCTTATTTTGGTCTTCGGTTCAGTTTATTATAAAGAATCAATATCGACTTCAATTTTGGCGATTTTTGCACTCAGTTTCATTTGCAGATATTGTGTACTGCGCAGCGCTCCGCTTTCGAGTCCTTTGGTCAGATTCCCGGCTACGCTGTATTGCAGGTGTGTGAGAGATTTCAATGCGTCCTTTTCTTTTTCGGTAAGACGTATAACGATTTTTCCCATCGAGGGAGCCGGGTCTACGAGGCTCATGTCGGTCGTTCCGGTGATGATACCTTTCCCGTTTTGGTCGGCGTTGAGTATTTCGAAACCTACATTTTTGAGAATGCGGTAATATTCGGGATATTCTTCGTCATCGTCGTCGAGAAGTTTTTCGTCGGATGGGAGACGGTTATATTCCTCGGCCGAAATTTCTTGGAGGGGATTTATCGTAAATTCCAAATCCAGAGGTAGGGTTGTCGTGTAGCTGGCGATAATGGCGGCTTCTTGTACCGATACGTCGCTGAATATATCGTCGAGTCCACCTTCTATTTCAGAGAAATTGATGGCGAAATTCTCTCCGAATTCCATGGGAACTGTAATATTGCAATCGACAGTTACATCATTGGGCTGATTATTGAGTAGGGCGATGTGTTCGATGCTTTTATCTGTACTTGCCGAAATGGTTGCGTCGAGAGATGACGGAATCTGTGTGTCGAGCAATCCTGGAAGGTTGCCTTGTGCCCATGTGTAAAGCGTATCGTTCAGCCAGAATGTTTTTTTCTCGGCGTCGACCCAGTCGTTGGTCGGTTCCCGTTGCGAAATGTAGATATGGTTTTCGCTGGGAATCATGCGATTTTCCGATTCGCTGTAAGAGGCTTGTTTGATGAAGATCGTATCGACCACAATAGGCTCGGGATTCAGGCTTACTCCCTTGTCGTTTTTGGGATCGATGGAGAGTACGGCTTTTACCGGAATACCCATGGGGTTGGCTGCATTGAGTTTGATGAACGGATTGCTCAGATCGAGGCTGATGTCGTTTCCGCTTAGGAAGTCGGGCATCGAGCCTATTTCTATCGAGAAAGACTCATCGGCCGAGGCGTCTATGAGACCAGCCACCCGTGTGATTTCGAGTTCCTCGATTATGAAGTCGGTTCTTACTTGGGTTTGTGCGGCAAGAGTGGTTCCCGGGCCTTTCAGTGCCAATTGTACCGACGCGTCGCCATTGAGAACAAATTCATTGTCGATGATGTCGAGAATATTTTCGTCATCGGTACTCGGAGTAAGCTGGAAGTTGTTGGTTCCATCGGGACGTATTTTTCCTGCACATAATCCGTAGATATTGAGCGTTATAGAGAATATACCGTTTTCGGCATTTTTGGAAGGAACATAGAGAATATGATCCCTGACAACGAGAGGATTACCCATATCGTCGGTTTCTTCCAATACCGCATCTCCGATTTTATCTGTGTTAGAAAGAATCAGCATTTGTGGCAGAGTTACCTTCATATCTGATAAGAGAAGGGAAAATTCTGCCGGGCCTTGATCTTCAAATAATTCGGTAGTAAATGTAAGTGTTGCTTGTTTGGGAGAGTCGAACATGATCGTGTCGATTCTCTCTATATCTTTTGATACTTTCAACTGGGACGGGTTGATGGGTACATCGGCCGATAAGGTGAGAGGAATAGATCCTTCGTAGGGTATACCTGATTCGATGGCTTGTTCCAGCTCTTCCGGAATAGCGATTTCGGTCGGTTCGATCTCCGGTGCCAAACCGTTGCTTTGGTCTATGATAACGCTTTTCATAGCGGCAAATTCGGTCTTGGAGTCGGTCGATTCGGAGATGTAATAAATGCTATCGCCGTTGATTTTCAAATTATCGTCGGTATCAATTAATTTCGATAGTGTGAATTTATCGGTTTCTCCGACCGGAAGCGTGATTCCGTTTTCAGCAATCGTTACATTCATGTCGATCTCTTTGTCGTAGTCTTTATCTACACAACCGGCCAACAGAACGAGACAGCAGGGAATAAGAAGTTTTTTCATAATGCTAAATATGCTAAAAAAGAATGATCCTATTTTTTTGACTAATTTTCACCCTATTAAACAACGCGCAAAGTAAAAACTATTTCTTTATATATATTGTATAGTTTAACATATAAATTTTTTGTATTAGCATTATTTTACAAACTCCCTTATAAAAATAGGTGATACCCCTGAAATTTATGGGGAATCACCTATCTCGATTTGTGTGGAAAACGTTATGCCACAGCTTCGGCCAAGCATTCGGCGTCGTGCCCCTCATATTCTGCGGCACGTCCTATTGCTTGATACTCGAACGGGATAAATTCCATGATTTGAGCCGAGGCGTATTGCTTGTCTGTGCTGATGTATATGTCGAGGCGAATATCCGAGGACTTGTTTTCTCCGAGAGCTATCGAACCGATTTGTTCGAAATTTTTTTCTTGGAGAATCTTTTCCAAACGATTTCTCTCATTTTTGCTGAATGTGAGACGCTTAAATCGCAACTTTGTTCCGGTTTCTTTGTGGTAAAACACTTTTTCCCCCATGAAGATTTTTATAAATCCGAAAATTCCTAATGCAATGCCCAAAATGAATAGGCTCATGTTCAAAACGGAGTTTTCCCCGAAAAGAGATCCTACGTAGAAAGAAACGGCAGCGACAATGAGGGTAACGATACCGGTAGCGGAGAGAGCCTTTTTCGAGGCGATATGTTCGTTTTTATAGTTGTTTTTTTGAGAAGTTTCCATAGTGTATATATATGATTATTTGATAAATGATGGATTTTATAAGAGCCGGAAAAATTGATTTTCTTCCGCGTTATCATATACTGTATTTCGGCGACAGAAGATCGTCACCGAAATACAGTATCGATATTTTTGATATAGGAGAGAAAAAGAGGCTCTGCTACATGAGCATTCGGCAGAGCATATAAAAGAAATATCCGTCGGTATGCAGCAATGCCTGTCTGATGATTTGTTCTGTATGTAACTTTTTATAGAACGTGCGGAATAGTAATATATGCCGGCTTTGCAGATCTGTCGGGGTTGTGGTGTGTTGTCGTACTTCGCTGCCGCATACGTGCAGGGGAGGGTTCTGTTGCAGAATAAACGGCTGAGATTCTCCGGGAACATCGATGAAACACGATTTCCCGTTTTGGGGGGAATCGCCTTCTTTTTGAGAAGTCGCCGGTATCGATGTCTCGGCATGACTGCCGGTAGGTATGAGATATTCTATTTCGCGTATGCCCGGCAGGATAAGGATCAGAAAGGCGGCAAGCAGGCTTCCGAGGGGCAATATGCGGTTTGGGTATCTCATAAGAAAAATCAGAATTGTTGCATGTCGACGAGATGTTTGTAATAGCCGTTGAGCTTTATCAACTCTTCGTGTCGACCCGATTCTACGATTTCGCCATCGTGCATGACACAGATGAGGTCGGCATCTTTGATAGTTGACAAGCGGTGCGCAATGACCAGTGTCGTGCGGTTTTTCATTAGGTTTTCGAGAGCTTCCTGCACCAAGCGTTCCGATTCGGTGTCGAGGGCCGATGTCGCTTCGTCGAGGATAAGGATAGGCGGGTTTTTGAGTATGGCGCGGGCGATGCTTATGCGCTGGCGTTGCCCTCCCGAGAGACGGCACCCCCGGTCGCCGATAGAGGTGTCGTACCCGTTTTCCGTAGCCATGATGAAGTCGTGTGCATTGGCTATGCGGGCGGCTTCTTCGACTTGTTCTTTTGTGGCGTCGGTAACACCGAATGTGATATTGTTGTAGAAGGTATCGTTGAAAAGAATGGCTTCTTGATTGACGTTTCCCATCATCGACCGCAGGTCGAATACTTTCATGTCTTTGATATCGATGCCGTCGATGTATATCCCTCCCTTGTTTACATCATAGAAACGGGGTAGAAGGTCGGCCATAGTCGATTTGCCCGACCCCGATTGTCCGACGAGAGCGACTGTCTGCCCTTTCTTGATGGAGAGATTCACTCCCTTGATGATCCAGTCTTCATTGTATTTGAACCAAATGTCCCGGTATTCGATCGAGTGGTTCAAGGCGACGTTGCTTACCGGGTTCTCGGGGTTCTTTATGGGATTTTCGGTCGAGAGTATCTTGTCGACACGCTCCATGGCCGCGAGACCGCGCTGTATGGTATAAGCCGCTTTAGTAAGGTCTTTGGCAGGATTGATAATGCTGTAAAAGATGATAAGGTAATAGATGAATTCCCCGGCGTTGATGACGCTGTTTCCTTTCAATATAAGTGCGCCGCCAAACCACAGGACGATGGCGATGGTCGTAGTACCCAGAAATTCGCTCATGGGGTGTGCCAATGCTTGCCGGCGTCCTATCCGGTTGGTCGTACGGTAGAATTTGTCATTTATCGCAGCGAAACGCTGACAGATACGGTTTTCGGCGTTGAAGGCCTTGATGATGCGCAACCCGCCGAGGGTCTCTTCGATTTGGGCCATCAGGCCACCCCATTGTTGCTGGGCATCGAGTGATTTACGCTTCAATGACTTACCCACCCGTCCCATGACAAAGCCGGCCAGCGGCAATAGTACCAGCACGAAAAGCGTAAGCTGCCAGCTGAGGATAAACATCGTGGTGAGGTAGCTGATGATCATGATCGGGTTTTTGAATATCATGTCGAGCGAGGTCATGATCGAATTTTCCACTTCGGCCACGTCTCCGGTCATTCGGGACATGATGTCGCCCTTACGCTCGCTTGTGAAAAAGCCGATCGGCAGGCTTACCACCTTGCGGTATACAAAGTTGCGAATGTCTCGTACCACACCTCCGCGCAAAGGTATGATGCAGGCCGAACTCAGGTATGCAGTCATGGTTTTGGCAAAGGTCATGACGATGAGCCATACGCCTAATAACATGAGGGTCCAAATGGCACCGTTGGTTTTGATTTGCTCGGCTACAAACCAATAAAAATTATTAATGACAATATCTTTTAGGTCGCCTTCATTCCAGGGAATAAAAGTATAGGTCGCCTCGCTTGTCTTAAAAAGTATTTCCAGTATGGGAATAATTAGCATGAACGAGAAAATACTCAACAATGTCGATAGAAGGTTGAAGAGAATATTGAGTATCAAGTATCTTTTATAGGGAGGGACAAATCTTAACAATAACTTGAACAGGTCTTTCATAACGTCGACTGGTTTTTTTGCCGGGCAAATATACGATAAAATATTAGGATTAAATTCTTTTTTCGATTTCTCTTTTCCTCCTGTCGATTTGTCATTTGGGTTTCAAGAAAATTTTATTGTCAAATCGTGGGTTAAAGGATTTACCATATTCTTAAAAAATATTTTCTGCTGTAACCCGCTTGTCTGCTGTGGCGTCTAAGTAATTACTTTTGTCGGGCTATATACAATATCGGGTCGGTATGGAATATTCGCAGGTGTTACATTCTGTTAAAGCGAAATAAAAACGGAGTGATGAATTAAACCTTCGGCGGCTGCCTGAGTCAAAGCAACAAAACTCTTATACATAAATAAAGAATCAAAAGACGAATGAAAAAATATATTTTTCTCGGCCTATTTCTGTTGTGGGGAATATCGGGTTTTGCTCAATTTTACGGACGGCCGCCTATGCGGCCTGCTGAGAACAGACCGCAAGAGGCCGATAATCAGTCGGAATATTTTATATCGGGGCAGGTTTTTGATGAAAAGAACGAGCCGATGGTGGCCGTCTCCGTGCGATTGTTGGCTGCTGCCGACAGCTCTTTGGTTGCGGGTACGGGTACGATGACCGATGATAACGGAAAGTTTATCATAAAAAATCTGAAACGTGGAGAATATCTGGTAAATATTTCTTTCTTAGGTTACAAAGGAGTATATAAGCCGGCGAAATTGCTAAGGGTACAACCCTCGGTCGCTCTTGGTTCCATAAAGATGGAGCCCGATGCTGTATTGCTGGGTGAGGCTGTTGTTTCGGCTGTTGTTCCGCCGATAGTCGCAAAGGAAGATACGCTTGAATATAATGCCGACTCGTATAAGACGCAACCGAACGCTGTCGTCGAAGATATGTTTAAGAAATTGCCCGGTGTGGAAGTTGATGAAGATGGAAAGATTACCGTACAGGGAAAAGAGGTGAAAAAGATTCTTATCGACGGGGAAGAGTTCTTTACCGATGATCCCAAAATCGCTTCCAAAAACTTGCCGGCTAATATGGTCGAGAAGATACAAGTTGTAGACCGCAAATCTGATGAAGCGCGTTTCTCGGGGGTCGATGATGGCGAGGAGGAGACGGTGATAAATCTTACCGTAAAAAAAGGTATGAAACAAGGTTGGTTCGGAGTAGCACAGGCCGGTGGAGGAACTCAAATGAACGAATTCGACGGTATGTATGAAGTCAATGCCATGGCCAACCGTTTTGTCGAGAACAACCAGTACTCTGTTCTCGGGAGTCTCAATAATACGAATAATCAAGGGGCGACAGATTTGGGTGCATCGATGTTTTCGGGTAGTAGCCGCATGATGACCGGGGGAAATCGCGGTACAGGAAGTGCCGGAATGTTGGGTGGAAATTTCAATGTAGGAAATGAGTCCAAGACGCTTCGTATAGGTGGTGATGTGGGTTATATGGGCAGCGACCGTTATTACAAGAGTCGCAGCGAACAACAGAATTTCTTGACCAACGACAGTTCTTCTTTTGTGAATCGCAATGGGGAAAATATCAATCGCGGCCATAATTTCAGTATGAATTTCCGTATGCGTTGGGAAATCGATACGTTGACGACGTTGGAGTTTATGCCGCGTTTCGGATTTAACAAGTCGCATTTCGAAAACAATAGCTATTCCGAGACGATGGGCGGATACCGTGATTCCGAATTGGCCGATCGCGACAGTGTCAACGATCAGCGTTCTCTCTCGCAGAGCGATGCTCACGGATATAATTTGTCGGGTCGGTTAAGTTTCAGCCGGGCATTTAAAAGCGATCCTCGTCGTCGGCTCAGTTTCAGTTTCAATTATAGCACTAACCGCAATGAAGAAAATGGCACGTCCAACGATGTGTTGAATTTCTATCGTACCGGCATACGCGATTCCGTCCGTTTGCAAAAAGACGATAATATCCGATCAGGAGCTTCTTATAACGCACGGGTTACTTATGTGGAACCGTTGTCGGATCATTACTACTTGAATTTTGTATATCAGTACCGTTACAACAACAGCAATTCCGATGCCTATACCTATAATATAGACGAAAACGGAGAATATGTCGAGCTCGATTCTTTGGGTTTGCCTGTCGCCGATGAAAATTACAGCAACGTTTCGCGCAGCCGGTATCAGACCCATCGGGGTGAAGTTTCTTTGCGGGGCGTGTATACCAAAATGAATTTTAACGTGGGTATCAATCTCGAACATCAGAAGCGCGAGACCCGTTATCTTTTCGGTCGCAATACTGCGAATGACATCACTCAAAATTCGCTCAATTTTTCGCCGACTTTGCGGTTGCGTTACCGTATTACGAAACATAAAAACCTCCGCCTGAATTATCACGGTAATACGTCGCAACCGTCGGCACGGCAATTACAGGCGACCCCCGATATTACCAACCCGCTGAACATATATATCGGTAATCCCGACCTGAAATCGGAGTTCAGTCATCGAGTGTGGTTGCGGTACAACTCTTATAACGTCGATACCTATCAGTCTTTTTCTATCGGTATTGACGGTCGTGCGACGCAAAACGGTATCGTGGAGAAGACGATATATAATCCCGACGGAGGTCGTACCCGTACTCCGGTGAATGTCAATGGCGAGTGGAACGCTTCTTTGTGGGTATTTTATAACATGCCGTTCAAACGCAACAAGAAATTCAGTTTCAATACCAATACCAATTTCGGTTATGAAAATGAGGTGGGTTTCGTGTCGTTGAATCATGATGAGACGAGCGTAAAGAATATTTCCCGGAATTACGAGATCAGCGAAAATCTGTCGTTGCGGTACTCGTCGGAGCTGTTCAATGCGAGCATAGGCGGAAATTATTCTTACTCGTATGTGAAAAATACTATGCAGACCGACAATAACCAGTCGACGATGAATTTCGGTGCGCGGGCCGAAGTCGATTGGTTTCTTCCTTGCGGTGTTTCGATAGGTACGGATTGCCGTTATCGGGGCACATCGGGGTATGCCGAGGGGTATGACCAGCATCGGGTCATGTGGAATGCTTCGGTGGCTTATTCGTTCTTGGAAAAGAAAAATGCTACCGTGCGGTTTAAAGTGTACGACATACTTCAACAAAATACCAGTATCCGTCGTTCGGTAACCAGCTCGTATATTCAGGATCAGGAAACCAATTCGCTCGGAAGCTATTGTATGCTTTACTTTGCCTATCAGTTCAACACGATCGGAGGCAAAGGCGGAGAGGGCGGCGGTCCTCGACCCGGCCCCCGAGGTCCGCGGGGATACGGGCATTTCTGATCGATATGACATAAACCTTGATTATGAAAAAAGAAGGCCGTGAAACTTTTTGAAATCACGGCCTTCTTTGTATCTTTGTTCATGTGCTGTCGTTCTGATACGTGTTTGCGGAAGTTCCCGTGAAAGCGGATTGATGACAGGCCGATGTTCAATCAGAAATAGGAAAACATATGAGAAATAAGAGAGGGTGGCTGGCTTGCGTATTGTTCGTGTCGGTTTTTGCGGGTATTGCTGTTTGGCGGCAGTGCGGTACTCCTGCGGGTATGGTATATCGGCACAATGAAGGGGTTGTTTTCAATACGCTATATCATATCGTCTATCAGTCCGAAGAAGACTATCAATCGCAAATCGAGGAAGAGTTGCGGCGGTTCGATGCCTCTCTTTCCCCTTTTAATCCGACCTCGATTATTTCACGATTTAACCAGAACGATACTTCGGTGGTTGCCGATATGTGGTTTTCTCGGGTATTCAATCGTTCCAAAGAGATATGGCGCGATACCGAGGGAGCATTCGATCCGACGGTTTCTCCACTGATCAATGCATGGGGGTTCGGGTTTAAAAACGGTGTGCCGATGACGCCCGAAATTGTGGATAGCTTATGGCATCTGGTGGGAATGGAACGCGTGGAACTTCTCGGTGGGCGTCTCTATAAGGACGATCCTCGTATGACGCTCAATTTCTCTGCGATAGCCAAAGGATATGCCGTCGATGTTGTCGCTTCGTTTTTGCGCGGAAAAGGAGTGGAGAATTATTTGGTGGAGATCGGTGGAGAGGTCGTTGCCCGAGGAAAGAACGAGCGGGGCGAGATTTGGAGGGTTGGAATCGATACCCCCGATGAGGGAAATGTGGCCGGCGGAGAGATCGATGCGGTGGTGATGCTCGATGATGCGGCGTTGGCTACATCGGGGAATTATCGGAATTTCCGTATCGTCGATGGGCGTCGTGTTGCCCATACGATAAATCCAGCAACAGGTTATCCCGTGCAACATAGCTTGTTGAGCGCGACGGTATTGGCCTCCGATTGTATGACGGCCGATGCCTATGCCACAGCGTTTATGGTGTTGGGAGTAGAAAAAAGCATGGAAATTGCCTCTCGGCATCCTGAGATGGAGGTATATCTCATCTATGCGGTCGATTCGGTAGACGTATCGGTCGTTATGACGCCCGGTATGAGGCAATATATCTTCGGAGAATGACAAAATGTTTTCGATTTTACAAAGAGGGCATCTTTTTGTTGTTTTCTTCTCTAAAATGGTATAAAATTCTTTATAGAACGAATATTCTTTATATATTTGCAGTCCGGAACAATTCAAAAACTTAGAAAGATGAATCAAGTATCAGATCGTTTGGCAAGCCTTTCTCCGTCGGAGACACTGGCTATGTCGCAGAAAAGCAACGAACTAAAAGCGCAAGGTATTGATATTATCAACTTGAGCGTGGGTGAACCCGACTTTTTTACCCCCGAGCATATCAAGGCCGCTGCCAAGAAAGCCATCGACGATAACTTTTCGTTTTATTCGCCGGTGCCCGGTTATATGGATTTGCGTAAAGCTATCTGCTCTAAACTTAAAAATGAGAATAATCTCGATTTCACACCCGAGCAGATAGTTGTTTCCAATGGAGCCAAACAGTCGATATGCAATGCGATACTTTGTATCGTAAATCCCGGCGATGAAGTTATCATTCCGGCTCCGTGCTGGGTGAGTTATGTCGAAATGGTGAAGCTCGCCGAAGGAAAGAGTGTTGTCATACCGTCGGGTATAGAAAACGATTTCAAGATAACTCCTGCACAATTAGAGGCTGCTATCACCCCCAAAACCAAAGCGATAATTCTCTGCTCGCCTTCCAATCCAACAGGTAGCGTATATTCGCACGATGAATTGAAGGCGCTTGCCGATGTATTGGCAAAATATCCGCAGGTGATTATCTTGGCCGATGAGATCTACGAGCATATCAATTATATCGGCGGCCATCAAAGCATCGCCCAGTTTGAGAATGTGCGCGAGCGTGTCGCTATTATCAACGGTGTTTCCAAAGCTTATGCCATGACCGGTTGGCGTATCGGGTTTGTTGCCGCTCCGTTGTGGCTGGCTAAGGCCTGCAATAAGCTCCAAAGCCAATATACTTCGGGGCCGAGTTCCATTGCGCAAAAGGCTTCTGTGGCGGCTTTCTCTGGCGACCAAAGTTGTGTAGAAGAGATGCGCCGGGCTTTCGAGCGTCGTCGTGATTTGGTTGTGGAACTGGCTCGTCAGATACCCGGTTTCAAGGTGAATGTACCGCAGGGGGCATTCTATCTTTTCCCCGATGTATCGTATTATTATGGCAAGAAGTTCGGTGATAAGGTGATTGAAAATTCAGCCGACTTGGCCATGTATCTGCTCGAAGAAGGACATGTTGCTACGGTAGGTGGTGCTGCGTTTTGTGCCCCCGAGTGTCTGCGATTCTCTTACGCTACCTCCGATGAGAATCTCAAAGAGGCTTTGCTCCGTATCAAAGAGGCTTTGGCCAAACTGAAATAATGATACAAATATATCCCGATGAAAAAAGCGGAAACCTTAAAAAGGTTTCCGCTTTTTTCATTATCCAGCATGGTATATGGTGTCAATCTTCCGGGTCGGTAGTAAGAATCGTGCTCAACTTATGGCGGTTGAGTAGCTGTATGCCTTGTGGAGAGTAGGAGATGATTTCTTCCTCGCTCAGTTCGTTGAGGGCTGTCATGAAAACCGACCGTTGCACGCCGAAGAAAGTATAGAGGTCTTTCAGTTTGCAGATGATCTGTACGTCGGTGGCGCTGCGTTGCGTGAAGCTCAGAATCCAAAATGCCAGCCTTTCCTTGACATTGCCCGAAGAGAGGGCCAAGAAAGTTTCAAGGCTCTTTTGTGAATGCCGAGAAAGAATATTCAGCAAGTTGATAATGAATATGGGACTTTGTTGAATGAGGTTGACAAACGATTGTTTGTCGATCTGCATGATTCCGCAGTTTTCTTTGGCGGTTACCTCGCAGGGGTAAGTGGTGTTCCGCCCGAAAAGATGGTTGGGATACAATATATTGGGTGCGTGCAAAGTTTCCGAAACACGTATTTTGCCGCTTATATTTTTTAACTCCGACCGGGCACTGCCCGATACGATAAATTTCATGTGGGTACACTCTTCTCCTCGATGCGCGATGATTTCATTATCTTGATATTTTAAGAAATGAAAACGGGTCTTTTCTATGATTTCCGACATTTTCATGCGACTTACCCCTTGAAAAAGAGGAAGCTGCAACAATACATCATACATGCTGTCCATGACGTTCCTTATTTTAACAATTCAAAAATATAAAGAATTCTTCAAATCTCTAACGAATAAACATAAAATCAAATTCTTTGTTTAGAAAGAATTGTGTTCTTTCTTTTTTCTTAACTTTGTAGTCGATACGATTTAACCTAATCACCGTAATTTTTGTCGCTTTATGGAGAATTCATCTTTTTATTTCGATTTGCAAGAGATAGTCAGCGCCTTTATGGTGTTGTTTGCCGTTATTGACGTTACGGGGCTGTTGCCGGTTTTTATCGATTTTCAGAATAAGGGTATGAAGATTTCTCCGATAAAGGCTGCCATATATTCTTTAATTGCCTTTGTCGCTTTTCTGTTTGTCGGCAATGGTATTTTGCAGTTATTTCAGGTCGATATATCCTCGTTTGCCGTCGCCGGTTCTTTGGTGATATTTGTGATGGCTGTGGAGATGGTGTTGGGAATAGAAATTTTCCATAATGATGGTCCCGGCGGTTCGGCAACGTTGGTGCCTATTGTTTTTCCTCTTATTGCGGGAGCGGGATCTTTTACAGCTTTATTGTCGTTGCGAGCTTTGTATAGCCTGCCCGATATTCTCATCGCGCTGGTGTTGAATATCGTTATCGTGTATTTGGTTTTGCGTTATGCATTTTTGGTCGAGAAGGTTTTCGGGAAAGCGTTTGTGTATGTGTTGCGTAAATTGTTCGGTATTATATTGTTGGCAATTTCGGTACGTATGTTCGTCAGCAATTTGACTAAATTGTTGGAATCTTTTGTGCAGCAGTGAGAAGAAACAACGTTTCTGAAAAATAATAAAAAAGGCGGGAAAATAAAAAATCCCGCCTTTTTTATTATTATATATAAGGTACTTATCTGTTTTGTAAAACACCAATTTTCGTCCAAAAATAATAAGAAAAAAGAAAATATCCAACAAATGAGTATAATTTTTCATTATAGAAATGAAAATATGGAAAATTATTATTTTGAGGAAAAATATCTTTTATGAAAATTTGGAGCATTGGGAATCATTTTATATATTCGGAAATCAATATTTGAGGATTTTATTACAAGGAATAATATTTTGATATAAGATATGAGTTATTTGAAGTTTGATAAAAACATAATGACCAATCTGTCGCAATCTCTCCCCAAAGAGATGTTGCGTACCAATCGATCGGGAGCTTACCATTGTACGACGATTGTCGATTGTAATACTCGCAAGCAGCATGGGTTATTAGTGATTCCTATTCCCGAGATGGACGATGATAATCATGTGTTGCTTTCGTCGTTCGATGAGACCGTTATACAGCACGGGGCACCCTTCAACTTGGGATTACATAAATATCAGGGAGATTGTTTCAGCCCCAACGGGCATAAATATATACGGGAATTTACATGTGAGACGGTACCGAAGACGACTTATCGCGTCGGGGGAGTCCTTTTCAGTAAAGAGAAAGTCTTTATATCGCATGAGAACCGCATTCTTATACGATATACATTGCTCGAAGCCCATTCCGATACGACATTGCAATTTCGCCCTTTCCTTGCGTTCCGCAATGCCAATTCCTTGTGTGTGGCCAACGGTATGCTCAATGGTCATTACGATGTTGTGGAAAACGGTATAAGTTGTTGCCTTTATCCCGGTTATCCTACGTTGTATATGCAGTTCAACAAACCGGTGGAGTTTGTTTCGCAGCCCAACTGGTATAGAGGAATAGAATATATCAAGGATCAAGAGCGGGGTTATGATTATAAAGAAGACCTGTATGTGCCCGGTTATTTTGAGCTGCCAATCAAGAAAGGCGAGAAAATCATTTTTTCGGCCGGTACGAGTGAGATAAAGACCCGTTCGCTCTCGTCGCTTTACACCAAAGAGATGGGGGTAAGGACAAGCCGTACCAGTTTTTTCAATTGCTTGAAAAACTCGGCGCAACAGTTCTATTATAAGCGCGGGAATGAAAATTATCTGTTGGCCGGTTATCCGTGGTTCAACGTCAGTGCGAGAGATATGTTTGTCGCTTTGCCAGGCTGTACATTGGCCATAGACGAAGTGGAGATGTTCCATGCGGTGATGAATACCGCACAGAAAGCATTGAGGCGGTGGGTCGAGCAAGGCGAACGCGATGCCGTCATCAAGGATATAGATAAGCCCGATGTTCTTTTGTGGGCGATTTGGGCATTGCAGCAATATGCCAAAATGGTCGATACCGATGAGTGTCGGAAGCGGTACGGCAATTTCATCGTCGATATGGTCGATGCCATCATACGAGGGAAAGTGGCGAATCTTTTCCTGCAAGACAACGGGCTGTTATATGCCAATGGACGTGAGACCCCCATATCATGGATCGATGCCGTCGATGCTTCGGGACGCCCGATAACCGCGCGGACAGGATATTTGTCGGAATATAATTCTTTGTGGTATAATGTACTGCTGTTTACGGCCGAACAGATTCTTGTCGCACCCGAGCAAGTGGAGGTAGCCGACCGTTTGAAAAATTTGGCTGCAAAGACAGCTGCTTCGTTCAAGGAAATGTTCCTTAACGATTACGGATACCTTTTCGACTACGTCGATGCCAACTTTGCCGATTGGAGTGTGCGTCCCAATATATTGTTTGCTCTTTCGCTCGATTATTCCCCTCTTGAAAAAAGCGAAAGGAAGAAAGCTCTCGATGTCGTTACGCGGGAATTGCTCACACCGAAGGGGATTCGTACGCTCAGTCCCAAAAGTCATGGATATTCTCCCATATATGTGGGTAACGAGGATCAACGGGCTAACGCCTACTTTCAGGGATCGGCTCGTCCGTGGCTTATGGGGGCTTATGCCGATGCTTATCTTAAACTCTTCGGCATTAGCGGTGTTTCTTTCTTGGAGCGCATGCTTATCGGTTATGAAGAAGAGATGTCGAATACTTGCATCGGTACGATCTCCGAGCTTTTCGATGGGAATCCTCCTTATGCCGGACGGGGAGGCATAAGTTTTGCCGCCAATGTAGGTGAAATATTGAGGGTATTGAGATTGTTGAAAAAATACAACCATATATAATTAGATTAAAATTACTGATATACACATGAAAGCACTCATGTTCGGTTGGGAATTTCCACCGCATATTCTGGGCGGTTTAGGTACGGCGAGCTACGGCCTTACAAAAGGTATGGCCGAATGCGGCGATATGGATATAACATTCGTCATACCCAAACCTCACGGAGATGAAGATAAAAGTTTCGCTCATATCGTCGGTGCGGGAAATACACCGGTCGCATGGCGCGATGTCTCGTGGGACTATGTCGCCGGCCGGTTGGGGTACTGCATGGATCCGCAGGAATATTTCAATTTGAGAGATCACATTTACGCCGATTTCAATTATTTGCATACCAATGATTTGGGTTGTATCGAATTTTCGGGGCGTTATCCCGACAATTTGCTCGAAGAGATAAATAATTATTCGATTGTGGCCGGTGTGATAGCCCGTACCTATCCCTGCGACGTCATACACTCGCACGACTGGCTGACGTATCCAGCCGGGATACACGCCAAGCAGATTACGGGAAAACCTCTGGTGATACATGTCCATGCAACCGATTTCGACCGCAGCCGGGGCAATGTCAATCCTACGGTTTTTGCCATTGAGAAAGACGGAATGAATTGGGCCGACCATATCATTACGGTAAGTAACCTTACCCGGCAGACGGTTATTGAAAAATACGGTATCGATCCGGCCAAAGTTACGACCGTGCACAATGCCGTAGAACCACTCAGTCCCGAAATTATGGCGATACAGATGCCTCATAATCCCAAAGAAAAAGTCGTTACTTTTCTGGGCCGTATCACCATGCAGAAAGGACCCGAGTATTTTGTAGAGGCGGCCGCGCAGGTTTTGCGTAAGACCGATCATGTGCGGTTTGTCATGGCCGGTAGTGGCGATATGATGAATAAGATGATATGTCTGGCTGCACAACGCAATATTTCAGACCATTTTCATTTTACGGGATTTCTCCGGGGAAAGCAAGTCTATGAGATGCTCAAAGCAAGCGACGTGTATGTGATGCCTTCGGTTTCGGAACCCTTCGGTATCTCTCCGCTCGAAGCCATGCAGGTAGGTGTGCCGTCGATTATTTCCAAACAATCGGGTTGCGCCGAGATTCTCAATCATGTCATCAAGATCGACTATTGGGACGTGCAAGCGATGGCCGATGCTATATATTCGATCATTACTTATCCAGCGATGTACCGACAACTCAAAGAAGAGGGTAAACGAGAAGTCGATGAGATAAAGTGGGTATATGCCGGGCAGAAAGTTATCGACATTTATCACAAAGTCATGCAGCGATAAGAATTATTTTACTTGGAAATAAAGATTACTATATATGAAAACCATCTGTTTTTACTTTCAGATTCACCAGCCGTTCAGATTGAAACGTTATCGCTTTTTCGATATCGGCAACGATCATTATTACTATGATGATTATAACAACGATGAGATAATAACTCGCATAGCTCATCGTTCGTACTTACCGGCCAATCAGACATTGCTCGAAATGATAAAGAATTCCAACGGGAAATTCAAAGTGGCATTTTCTATTTCGGGCGTTGCTCTCGAACAACTGGAAATTTATGTCCCCGAATTTATCGATTCGATGAAAGAACTTGCCAAGACCGGTTGTGTGGAATTTCTTTCTGAGACGTATGCGCACTCTTTGGCTTCCCTGCGTGATCCCGACGAATTTGTGTTGCAGGTTAAGGAGCACGATGATAAGATCGAGGAATTATTCGGACAACGGCCTAAGGTTTTCCGGAATACCGAGTTGATTTATTCCGACGAGATTGCCTGCATGGTTGCCGATATGGGCTTTAAAGGCTGTATTACCGAAGGAGCCAAGCATATTCTCGGTTGGAAAAGTCCCAATTATCTCTATTGTTCCACCGCCGTACCTAAATTGAAATTGTTGCTCAAAAATTATAAAATGAGCGATGACATAACTTTCCGTTTTTCCAATTACGAATGGAGCGAATACCCCCTTACCGCCGATAAGTATATGGGTTGGATCAATGCGATTCCCGAGACCGAGCAGGTGGTGAACCTTTTTATGAATTACGAAACGTTGGGCGAGTTGCAACCTCGTGAGAGCGGTATTTTCGAATTTATGAAATCTCTCCCCTATTTTGCCGAGCAGATGGGAATTACGTTTTCGACGCCTACCGAGGTCATTTCCAAATTGAAACCTGTCGATTCTTTGTCGGTAAGTTATCCTATTTCGTGGGCCGATGAAGAGCGTGATACCAGTGCTTGGTTGGGAAATCTTTTGCAAAACGAGGCGTTCGAGAAACTTTATTCCGTCGGAGAACGAGTGCGTTTGTGCGATGACCGTCGTTTGAAACAAGATTGGCATTACTTGCAGACCAGCGACCATTTTTATTATATGTGTACCAAATTCTTGTCCGATGGCGCCATACATAGTCATTACAGTCCATACGACTCAGCCTATGAGGCATTTACCAACTATATGAATGTATTGAGTGATTTCATCGTCAGAGTGAAAGAGCAATATCCCGATACGATAGAGAATGAAGAGCTCAATTCATTGATTACAACTATTCGTAACCAAGCCTCGGAAATAGATGTGTTGAAAAAAGAGTTGAAGATTGCTAAAGAGGAACGTGCTGCCAAAAAAGTTACTGCGCAGCCATCTAAGCCGACTGCTCGCAGAGCAGCTGTGAAAAAAGTTTGACCATTACTCAATCTTATCCTCCTAATTGATTTTTTGTGAGAAAGGCCGTCATTCGACGGCCTTTCGTTTTTTCTTTTTAGCAAGGGAAAGAATACTTTTATGCAACCGGTTCCCAGTCGAGGTAAAGATAGTCGTAATGTATGAACGGTTTGGCCCCTTGTTTACCGATGAGCGTGCGAGCCTTTTCGCTGTCGCAACTGATGCGCCCAACACCGATAGCCCGACCGTCGGGTGCGCAGATGCGTACGATGTCGTCTTTCTCGAAATCGCCTTTGACATCGGTTACACCTATGGGCAACAGGCTCACGGCGTGATGCGAACATAACTTTTCAGCGGCTCCGGCATTGATGCGTAATTCGCCTTTGGCAAAGCCTTCGGAGTGCGCAATCCATTTCTTGATACTCGATGTCGTCTTTTTTGCCGGAAGAAAACGGGTGCAACATACGTTCCTTTCGTTGCATAGCAGGTCGGTGAGTATGCTGTCTCGTTTACCGTTGGCAATGATTACTTCGATACCCTCTTGTGCGACTTTGCGGGCGATGTTGCATTTGGTGAGCATACCTCCGCGTCCGAACGACGATTTCCCCGATTGTATGTATTTCGAGAGTTCGGTACGGGTTTCGGCCGATATTTCGGGAATGATACGACTGCCGGGATCGTTGGGATTTCCGTCATATATCCCGTCGATGTTGCTGAGGATTATCAAGGCTTCGGCTCCCATCATGGTAGCGATCATGCCCGAGAGTTCATCGTTGTCGGTGAACATCAATTCCGTTACCGATACAGTGTCGTTCTCGTTGACGATGGGTATGACGCCGTTTTCGAGCATGACTTCCATGCAATGCTTTTGGTTGAGATAGTGGCGGCGGGTGGCGAAATTTTCTTTCATCGTGAGGACTTGTCCGCAGGCGATACCGTGTTCCCTGAACAGTTCGTAATATCGGTTGATCAGTTTGGCTTGCCCCACGGCCGAAAAAAGCTGACGTGCCGACACGGCGTCGAGCCGCCTGTTGTGCTCGATGCCCAGCTCGCTGCGTCCCGATGCCACCGCGCCCGAAGAAACCAAAATGACTTCGATATTTCGACGGCGCAAGTCTGCAATTTGGTCGACTAGTGCTGAGATGCGGGTTACATCGAGTGTCCCGTCGGGGCGGGTGAGGACGTTGCTGCCTATTTTTACGGTGATGCGCTTATAACAGGGCATGGGAATGAAAAAAATTATTGGTTCGATTTTTCACGTATTTCGACCCGTCGTATTTTCCCGCTGATGGTTTTGGGCAATTCGTCTACAAATTCTACGATGCGCGGGTACTTATAGGGTGCGGTTACATGCTTTACATGATCTTGTATCTCTTTGGCAAGTTCTTCTCCTGCGCGATCTTTATACTCTTTCGATAGCACAATCGTTGCTTTCACCACCTGCCCGCGAATTTCATCGGGAACGCCGGTAATGGCACATTCCACTACGGCGGGGTGGGTCATCAGGGCGCTCTCTACTTCGAACGGACCGATACGGTAACCCGACGATTTGATGACGTCGTCGGCACGGCCGACAAACCAGTAGTAACCGTCTTCATCGCGCCAAGCAACATCGCCCGTATAGTAGATATTGTCGTGATAGGCTTCGCGAGTTTTTGCTTCATCGCGATAATATTCTTTGAAAAGACCTGTCGGTTTTCCCTTATCGGTACGGATAACGATTTGTCCCTGTTCACCGTCTTCGGCCGATCGGCCGTCGGGAGTAAGCAGATCGACGTCGTATTGCGGGTTGGGTATGCCCATCGATCCCGGTTTGGGCTCTATCCATGGATAAGTGGCTATGGTGAGGGTGGTTTCGGTTTGTCCGAATCCTTCCATCAGTTTGATTCCCGTGATGCGGTAGAACTCTTCGAATACTTTCGGGTTAAGGGCTTCTCCGGCTATCGTACAATAACGCAACGACGAGATGTCGTATTTCGATATATCTTCGCGTATCAGGAACCGGAATACCGTAGGGGGCGCACAGAACGAAGTGATATGATATTTCTCTATCATGTCGAGAACGTGGGCCGGAACGAATTTGTCGAAGTCGTAGACAAAGACATTGGCGCCGGCGATCCACTGGCCGTAAAGTTTTCCCCATACGGCTTTTCCCCAGCCGGTATCGGCGAGGGTGAGGTGTAGACTTTCCTCATTGAGGTTGTGCCAGTACGAGCCGGTAACGATGTGCCCCAGCGGGTAAGTGAAGTCATGAGCGACCATTTTGGGATTGCCTGTCGTGCCGGAGGTGAAATAGAGCAGCGAGGTATCGTCGTTGGTATTGGCCAGTGCCGGACGCTCGAATGGCGCAGCGGCTTCGATACCTGCGTGGAAATCGAGCCAGCCTTCGGGAACTTCGGGGCCGACCGATACGCGGTATTTCAGTGTGGGAGAATCGGCTATCGAACGATCGATATGACCGATGACGGGTTCTTCGCCGACTGCAACGATCATCTTTATATCGGCGGCATTGCAACGGTATATGATGTCTTTCTCGGTAAGCAGATGGGTTGCCGGGATACATACTGCGCCGATTTTATGCAGGGCGATGATCGAGAACCAGAATTCGTAACGGCGTTTGAGTATAAGCATGACCATGTCGCCCCTTTTTATTCCCAATGAGAGGAAAAAAGCGGCGGTTTTGTCGCTCTCGCGTTTGATGTCGGCAAATGTGAAATCGATGTGGTGGTCTTGTTCATTGGTCCAGCAAAGCGCTTTTTTCTCCGGGGCGATGCGGGCCCATTCGTCTACGACATCGTATCCGAAGTTGAAATTTTCGGGTACATTTATACGGAAGTTTTTAATGAAATCTTCTTGGGAGGAGAATTTCGTCTGTTTTAGAAATTTCTCTAACATAGGTTCGGAGCTGATATTTAAAATATGATAGCGAGGAATTGCACTCGTTTCCCGTCGAGGGCTTTCATGCCGTGCGGACGGTTGGCATCGAAATAAAGGCTGTCTCCTTCATTCAGGGTCAGTTGTTTATCCCCGATTTGCAAGGTCATACGCCCTTCGAGTATGTAGTTGAACTCTTGCCCGGGATGGGTATTGAGATAGATGGGGGTTTTTTCGTCTTTGGGTTCGACGGTAACGATGAAAGGGTCGGCTTTACGGTTCATGAAACCGGCAGCGAGCGATTGATATTTGTATGCTTGGGTTCTCTGTACGCTGGCTCCTTTCCCTTTGCGGGTGAGGAAATAACTGTTCATGCGGGGTTCCTCGCCAAACATCAGAGCCGTAAGATCTATTTCGTAGTGGGCTCCGATTTGGTGCAAGATACTTACGGGAATATCTATATTGCCCGATTCTAGGAGTTCATACTCCCGAGGTTCAATTCCGCATACGGCGGCGACATCGGCGGTCGTCAGGTCAAGGACTTCTCTCAACCCTTTCAACCGGGTGGCGATTTGTTTGATTTGTTCGTTCATAGACAGTATTTTTGTCGCATATCGTCGGGAGGAGGTTATCTGTTGCCCGATTGTAGATGTTTATTAATTGCAAAGATAAAAAATAAAAGTGAGAAGTGAATAAAGTAAGCCGGTTGTAATGGCTTTCGATAAAGTGGAAATAAAAGTAATAATGCAGGTAAGTACGGTGGTAAAATCGAAAATGCCGGTTGCATGGGGTTGGTTGTCAGCATATTTCTTTGTTAGGGTATATACGTGTACTTTTGATTCTTTTTTATTTCTTTTGGCTATGATTCGCTATGTTTTTGGCTAAATTTGTGTGTGTTAATAATCAAAATTTTATGACAGTAGATTTGTTTCAGGAAAAAATAGCTCGTGGTGAGCCGTTGGTTGGAGAGGAGATGATTGAGTTTATGCGCGAACAAAGCGATCTTTCCCGTCGTATATTGTTCGAACTTAATGGACGTTATCATACACCCGAAGAAATTTGTGAGTTATTCTCGCAAGTTATCGGACGGCCGGTCGATAAGAGCTTCCGATTGTTTCCTCCGTTTTATACTGATTTCGGTAAAAATATACATATCGGTAAAAATGTTTTTATCAATGCCGCTTGTCTGTTTCAAGACCAAGGTGGAATCTACATAGAAGATGATTGTTTGATAGGTCATAATGTTGTACTGGCGACTTTGAATCATGGTTTTGAACCTTCCGATCGTCAGAATTTATATCATGCTCCTATACGGATTGAAAAGGGAGTATGGATCGGTGCACATGTTACAGTATTGGCAGGGGTAACAATCGGACGGAACGCTGTTGTTGCGGCAGGAGCCGTTGTTACAAAAGATGTCCCCGAAAATATGATAGTAGGTGGTGTTCCGGCAAAAGTTATCAGAAGTATCTATCCCAATAAATAGAGAAAGTATGGAATATACAGCGTGGTGTGATTGTGATTCCTAAGATGCTTCATAGAGGGTGAGGGGAAGAGGGTTGTGATATTGGGAACTTTTATTTTGACTCTGAGAAATGGCACAGATTGTAATACTTGGTAAGGACTAACTTTCGATACTTGATGTAAATAAACTCAGAGAATGAAATGCATGTATGTGTATTTGTACAATCTGGTGTTAACCGCTTTGAAGTAGTGATCGGTATTTTATTCGCTGACGGTTGGCCATTGTGAATTTGTATCTCTGCCGAATATCTTCTACCTTTGTAAAAAAGTTTGCACAATATGAAAAGAGTCCTTTGTCCCCGTTGCGACGGATATGTGGCTTTCGATGAGCGGCGTTGCTGTGCCGGGGAATCGCTTTTTCTGGTATGTTCGCATTGCGGGAAAAGTTTTTCGCTTTCTTATGAAGAAATTATTCGTCAGCCCGATACGACCGATTGCGGTACGCTTGTTGTGTTGGAGAATAATTGTTGTGAGCGACAGGAGTTCCCGTTTGTGCTTGGCGATAATGTGATAGGTCGTCGTAACAAGGGTACCGATGTGGATATTGCTATCGAGAGCAGCGATGCCGATCTCGAACGCCGGCACTGTATCATCCATGTCCGCCGGAATAAAAGCGGAGAATTGGTATATACCCTTCGGGACTGTTCGGCCCGTTCGGGGACTTATCTGCGACAAGAACGTCTTGGAAAAAGGGATCAGGTGCGACTGGAAAATGCCGATGTCGTTTCGATAGGAGGAACGACTTTTATCGTCCGTTTTCCCGGTTGCGAAGAAGAATAAGTTGTTACGGTAACAGCGGATTTCCCGGAAATATGTCCCGAAGGAATTCGTATCTAATAAAAGAAGAAATATGAGAAACATCGTTCTTTTCGATTTACCCGAGGTACATTGTGCCTGTCTGCCCATCACGTTTACCCGTGCGGTGAGCGATGTGAGGGTGGGTATTCTTACCATAAAGGAAAAATGGCAACATTATGTGCCGGGCGACTATACGGCCCTTACTGCCGGTTATTTGGCGGTGATGTATCCCGCCGTTCCCGATGAGGCTCTTTTCATAGCGGGCAATGTGTGTCCCGACAGCGGCTTGGCTGCTGCTATCGGTTCTCTTGTCTCCGGAGAAGCGCTGGTCGGTGCCGACGATGGGGTATTGGCTTTTTTAGGAACCCGCTCCGATTTCGAAGCCCGACATTTTTTGAAATCGACGCTTTATCGGGAAGAGTATGTTCGGATAAATGCTTCGTATGACATTTTTCGGGAGAACGGCCGTGAAATGGAAAAGGATTTCCGGGTTCTTACAGCCGGTCGTGTTTCCTGTCCTCTGCCCGATTCCTGCCGTCTTGTCGGCGATGCGATTTTTCCCGACGGCACGCCGAAACTGTTTATAGAGGAGGGGGCCAAACTCGAATGTGTGATTCTCAATGTCAATAATGGCCCGGTATATATAGGGCATGATGCCGAAATCATGGAAGGTGTGTGCATACGTGCGCCGTTTGCCGCCTGTACCCATGCCACGGTGAATATGAACGCCAAAATCTACGGTGCGACGACACTCGGCCCCTATTGTAAGGTGGGTGGCGAGTTGAGCAGTGTGGTGATGCTTGCCTATTCGAATAAAGGCCATGACGGGTATTTGGGAAATGCCGTCATCGGAGAATGGTGCAATCTGGGGGCTGATACCAACTGTTCGAATCTTAAAAACAATTATGCCGAGATTAAGTTGTGGGATTATGCCTCTCATCGGTTCAAGGCTACCGGTATGCAATTTTGCGGTTTGATTATGGGCGATCATTCCCGTTCGGGTATCAATACGATGTTCAATACGGCTACGGTTGTGGGAGTGGGAGCCAATATCTACGGGCCGGGCTTTCCCCGTACGGTTATCGATTCATTTGTGCAAGGCGGGGCAGAAGGGTTTAAGGAAGTGCCTGTGTCGCGCGTGATAGAGATGGCCGAGCGTATGATGGCTCGTCGTGGTAAGAGACTTTCCGATGCCGAACGGCAAATCCTGCAATCGCTTTTCGACAATCCCTATCCTCATCAAGTGTGGATATAGGAGACAAGGTATAGAGATAGAAAAAGGTTGCACGGGAATTCCCGTGCAACCTTTTTCTTTTTTTCTGGTATAAATTTCTATCGATTTATCGGGCAAGGTCGAGTTTTATCGTGATGCCTATGTCGCTGTTGAGTGTGGGATAACTGCTCGAAGATATGAGCGGGGTGGAGATTTGTAGGTCGTAGTAAGCTTGCAACGTGATATAACGGCTCAATTTGTATTCGGCCGAATATTTCATATTGATGGCTTTATTCCCTGCCGTTGCTTGGGTATAGTCTTGCTCGATACGACGTATGAGAGAGTGGGTTTTTGAGAAAGAAAAATCTCCACGTAGATTCAGGTCGTTGCTGAAAGTTCCTTGTTTACCACCTTTTCCCGAGAAAAATCCTTTCAGACCGGTAAATTTATAACCGACGCCTACGGTTATATCTTGTGTAACGGCCTCGACGATTTGTACCGAAGATATGCTCAGGTTGAGATTCCTGCTGTTTTTATAGGCGAGGCTGCCCGATAGATTGTTTTTCATAGTGAAGTCTATGCCCAACAGCGGAGAGAAACTTTCGATGAGGGTTACCGATGAAATATCGTAAGGTGAAGATGGAACAGGATTTCCCGTTTGCGAATCTTTGACATATCCCATATCGCCACCTACTCCGACCCAGTTGAGGTACGATGAGAAGCTGTTCACATTGTAGGTACACTTATAAGCGTGTGAGATGATGAAACTCTTGAAATGCTTCTGCATCTTTTTCAATTTCGACAGTCCGTCGTATGTAACTTTCCAGTTTGGAATAAGTTTTCCCCAAGACGGGAATGCCGTAAGATCTATCTCGTCGGCATCTTTTCCGGTGTAGGCCGAAATGAAAGCCGGAATCATGACATCGGCCGAACTGGCATTTACGCCGCCGTTTATACGGTTATAGGGCTGTCCCACAAGGTCTGCTTCGCTGATGAAGTCGGCTGCGGGGTAACGGGTATTCTGGTATTTGCTTTCGATTCGGTTGGCGATGATCTGCCGGTTTTGTAGGAAGCGGTCGAAAGCGTCGGATTGGTATCCGTTTTCGGCCGATAATTTTCGGAAGGCCGTAGATATGGCCATGTGCGTCATGGTAAAACTTCCGCCTTGTATCGTAGGCATATCGTCGTACATGAAATATATCTGGTTGTTCTGGCTATGGCTGCGGGCGATATTCAGTGTGATTTTGAATCCTTTCAGAGGTTCGAGGACGATATCGGCCTGCATATCGTTGGTTCGGTTGTGGATAGCCGGGCTGATGAGCGACGAGTCTTGCGTCATCAGCCAGTTGTTGTCGACAGCATTGTTGATATAGTCGGTTCCTACGGCAGCAAATGCAAATCCCAGTCCCGGAGCCATTGAGTTGTAACCGGTCGATTGCCCGAAAATATCACCGACAGAAGGTTCGAACGACGGTAGGGTCATCGAGCGGGTATTGGTATATTGTATGTTGATGCTGCGCAGCATCATGGCGAAACGTGTTGCATACATTCCTACCTGATACCATTTGTTTTCTTCGGGACGTTTTCCCGGTAATACGGTAACGATGATGCGTTGGTCGTCCCGGGTTTCGATGCGTATTGTATTGGCATCGACGACTTTGTATTTGATGGGATAGGCTTCGCCTTTGAGGGTGGCCGATACGACCGGTTTTTTACTGCCGAGGTTGTGTTTTACGAGTGTCGATGTGTCGGCGCGTAACGTAACGGTTCGTTGGTATCTGTTGCGTTTTTGCGGAACTCTACTGTTATTACCCCGGTTATTGAATTTCTGATTGACCGATTTCAAAAATTTCGACTTGTTGTAAAGTGTTTCAAAATTGAATCGGCCGTTGACCGAGAGCCGTCCTTGATTGTTGATGGTATTGCCGACCGAAGTCGTATCGTCTATGGTTGCTCCGCGATTCCAGTTGTAGGTGGCGTTGTATGACGAGGTGAGGGTCATCCAGTTGAGCGAGGGTATGTTGTTGAGCGGGACGTTGAGGGTCGCGTTGAAGCTCTGCTGGTATTCCCACGGCGTACCGAAATGACGCAGGCTATTTTTTACCGAGTCTTTCCATATCGTATATTCCTCGGCAAAAAGTCGCTTGTTTACGGCTCCCGACGGTTCTTCGATGCGGGCATTGGTAGCTGTCGACAGGTTCATGGAAAGACTTTGCAGGAGATTCCATTGTATGGCAAATTGCCGGTCCCATAAGAAACTCTTGCTTACCGACACCGGTAGTGTAACGTCGGTCTCGTCGATACTGCGCAGTTGCTGCTCGTAGTAGTAACGCGAAATGCTGGTGCCGAAAGAAATATTGTTCGGCAGGTAGTTGATACCCATTTTTTTGAGTATGTCGAGGCTTTTCGATTTCGATTTTATTTTGTCGAAAGGTTTCCACGGTTTGATGAGCGGCGAGTAACTGTATATGAGGTTCCCGTTATAGGTGTTGGTATTCTCGTAGGCGGTTGTCGGGTCGTTCTCGTGTTGCTTGTTTTGCGAATAGCTGAACGTGAAGTTTCCCGGGTCGTAAGGCATCGGGTTTTTGCTTTTGATGTCGACCTTGAATCCCGATAGACTGAAACTCTTTACGGTAGATTGGGTAACGGAGAGTTGCTTTATCGAGTCCCGTGCGGCGTCGTTGGCTGCTGCTTCAAGTGCATCGGATAGCAAGATGTCTTGGTCGAGCGGGTTGTATTTCGGCAAGGACTTTTCCATCGAGTAAGAATAGAAAATCGGAGCTTTGATTTTTGCTTTTTCCGGGAAAAAGCGTCCCACATCGATCATAGCGGCGAAATTGTATTGATACAGGTCGTCGAGTCGTCGTTCACTCAGGCTTTGGTCGATACCTCCGAATCCGGTCGTTTCTATCAGCCCACTCATGTTGAGGGTAGCAATGTCCGATACGGCGAGGTTGAGGTTGCCTTTGGCAGCCCAGCCACCTTCCTCGTTGAATCCTTTCAGCCGCAATTCGTTGATCCATACGGTTGCGCTTTTGCGGCGTCCCGAGTTGTTGCGCACGCCGACGAGTATGGTTTTGACATTCGACAACGAGGGATTACCCATGACCGTGATTTTGTTGGTCGGTTTGTCAGGGTCGTAACTCGAATAGGGTGTCGTGCTGCTGACACCCGAGCCTTTGGTATTTTGGGCGATGTTACGCTCCTGTTTCAGTGAGGTGAGCAATTCGAGAGGGAAATCGAACATATTGGCTTCCGGCCATACTTTTTCTTGGTCGGCCGAGCTGTAAGTATTGTAACGTCCGGCAGGTGTGAGTTGCAAGGGAATTTCGTATTCGTAGTAATTGTTGCAGTAATCCGAGCCCAAGCGTATGAAGACCGACAGTTCTCCGTTTTTGAGGTCGGTATCGTCGTCGATGAGTTGCTCGGCGTGCGTGAACATCTGCAAGGTTTTGTAGTTCCGCATATCCGTACCGGCGGTCTTATATATGGCTCGGGCGTTTTTCGAAGGTAGGTCTCTGATGGTAAGCGAAATGGCTTGTTCGTTGAGTTGCGTAATCTGCGATTGGTCGGGAGATATGATACGGGTTACGCCCGGAGGTAAAACGTAATTGACAGGTGTCTGTCCGGCATTTTCTTCGATATTTACGACCGATACGTCTATGTCTCCTTCGGCGGGAGCGTTGCTGCTGCCGCTTATGTCTGAGTGTAATTTATATTCGTAAGTCCGCCATTCTCCACGTACCAGTTCGAGGGTGGCGAAACGCAGGTGGGTTTCTTTGTTAAATCCGGTGAGAAAAATCCGGGCAAAACGTATGCTGGAAAAATCCTGTATCGAACCGACGGTTTGTCGGGGTTCATGTGAACCGTCATCGCTGTCGTCGCGTAGAGGAATTTTGAACTGGTACCATCGTACGGTCGAGGATTCGCCGTTGCGCAACTGTACGGTTACTGTGCGCATGTCGGTGATGTAGTTGCTTCCCACTTGCAAGGCTTCGGGGGTGATTTTTACGGCGTATTGGTAATAACGTTCGTACTCATCGAGCGTGTTGTCTTGATTGATGTCTTCGACGTCGGGTACACTGCGCGATGATTGGTAGTATTTGTCTCCGGCTTCGTCGGCAGAGAGGGAGTTCCCCTCGGTTCCGTTGTAGTATTTGTATCGGGTGAGGATATCGGTTTCTTCTTGGTTGAATCTTTCGCTTAGGAAGTACTGGTAATTATCCCGGGCGGGGTCGTTCAGCGGCGAATGAGGATCGGCCAGCATGCGGTTCAATGCTGCGTTTGATAATTTGGCGCGTAAGCCCGCGACGAATCCTTGATAAGAAGAGAAGTTGAATTCTTCGTTATTGGAGAGACCGTCGAGGCCCACATCTTGGCGTACGCGGGCACCGCTGCTGTTGTCGAAAGCATATGTGAGCGATTGTTGGCGCGAAACTTTTCCCCAAACGGTAGTGGTAAGATAGGTCGTATCGTTGTTGATAGGCAGCCCATTCTCGTATGACTTCATACCGTCTTTGAGAATATCTTCCGATACTTCTCCGAAGTTGAAGTAGAGCATACCGCCCTTATTGCTGCCGTCTTCGTTATAGAGGAAAGGATCCATGAGCCAAAATTGCAGATATTCGATATTGGAATTGTCGAAATCGGTGATGTCCATTTTTCGCATGATACCTCCCCAGCGCTTTTCGGGATTGAGAAGGCGACCTTCATCGTCGATATTTTCGGCATCGGTATTATAGGGACCGTGTTCTTGGGGATAGTAAGAGAGGTTGAGCACCTGCATGACCGAGGATTCTCCGTAATTGAGTTCCTTGTTGGGAAATACCTCGGTGTATTCGACTTCGCGTACGTAATGGTTCGACAGTTGTTCGAGGTCGTTTTTGATATGTGCCGGGGTAGCGGAGGAATTTCGTTGCGTGAAAATCCGGTCGATGTAGTACCATGCCAATAGTGCCCGGTTTTTCCCGTAATCGAGATTGTTCGACAATGACGATTCGATAAACATCGAAGGGGTTGCCGACAACGACCATGAGTAGGGCGTGCGTATATCGATGGTCGTTTGAGATCCTTCGAAGTCGTCGAGGTAAGAGAGGGACGAAGCATTTTTCTTTTCACTCGGAATGAGCTGGGCAAATTCGGCGGTAAGCGACAATCTCGACGGGGCTGTGGCCGTTACGGTGGGTATCTTGTTGAGCCAAGAAGTGAGCCATTGAAATTCGGTGTTGTAAGAGGTGTTTACACCCCACAGTGTATTGTTGAGGACTTCGCTGCCGAGATTCACTTTCTCGGTAAGAGCCTTTTCCTTCATGTGCATGAGGGTAAGTCCCAGATTGAAATCCGGCGTAAAAGCGTAATTGAGGTCGAGACCTACCAATGTCTTACGTTGCATACTGAGACTTTGGTTCTCGAAGGAGACGTCGATACTGGTACCCGAGTCGATATAACTTTGGTTGAGAATCGTTACGACTCCCATGTTGTAATCGACCGTATAGTCGACGTTTTCGGTAAGTGTTACACCGCCGGCCGTAACCCGAACCGAGCCTCGGGGTATGTTGAATGCGTTGAGATGTATCTCGGAACTGTATGATGCCTGATATTCTCCTTTGAGAATGAATTTGTTTTTGTCGGCAAATTGTTTGGCGACGGTGAGTGTGGAATCGTACAGCTCCTGATAAGCATAGGTCGAGGCGTCGGGCGTGCCGATCGCTTTTTCCAAGTGCGAACCGAAAGGCTCTACGACAGGGAATATGATACGTCCCGACGAGGGGAGTATCGTGTATCCCGATACGTAGTCGAATATTCCGTCGGAATTGGTTTCTTCGTTATTGTCGAGCCGGTCGAGGTTCATGACCTGTAACAATGTTTTTTCTTTGATGTTTCCAGCCGGCAGATAGGCGGTGTTTGTCCCCGCCGAATCGTTTTGATAATAGATGTTGAGTCGGAAGTTTTCTTTTTCTACTTGATATGCACCCAACGAATAGACGTTTTTCATCATCAGATGCCAAATGGGTTTTTTGTTGGTGATGGTCGATCCTTTCAGCATCTTTACGTAAAGACTTTGTTCGGTATCGGTAATGTCATTCGAAAATTCTCCGACTTGATAGGTCTGTCCGTTTTTAGTGTATTCAAAGGCTACGGCGAGGACTTCGTCGCTTGTTAATTGACTGTTGAGCGAGACATAACCGAGTTGGCTGTTGAGCGTATATTCCGATGAAGACAAAAGTCGGGCACTTTCTATTTTTGCGTAATCTTCACCGCCGTAGATGCCATAGTTTTCGAGTGGACTCAGCGCTTGTGTTACCTGACTGATATAGCGGGCGTCGGGGTAGGAAGTGATGATTTCGTTGTAGAGGCTGTTGGCCGCATTGGCGGGATATTGAGCGCCCGTTGTCGTCCAATGGTCGCTAGCGAGATTGCCAGCAGAGGTTTCTCCCAAGTCGGCAAATGCGACGATATTGCGGGCATTATCGTATGAGCCCTGTTTGTTGGTAACCCATATTTCTATGCGGTTGATGGTGATTCCCGAGGTGATGTAAGGAAGACGGGAAATGAATTGGTCGTAATTGTCCCGAAAGTAATGGGCGAGAAAAAAGTGCCGGTTCTGGTCGTAGGCATCGACGCCGATTTCGAACTCGGTGGTTTGGGAACCGCCTTTACTGCTGACTGTTTTCGAGTCGGTTTCTTGCTGGGAAACAAGCCCGGTAACGGTCAGCTTCCCGAATTGCAGCGTAGTTTTCAAGCCGAAAAGCGATGTTCCTCCCCGAATCAAGGACGAACCGGTCGTCATGCTTATGTTTCCCCCTTCGATGGTTTTGATGATTTGGTCTTCATCTCCTTCGTATTTGAGGCTCATTTTCTGCGCGTCGAAGTCGAATGTGGCGTCGGTGTTGTAGGTCATGTTGAAACCAACTTTCGTGCCGACCGACGCATTGATGGTTGCCTGTATTTTTTCGTCGAAGTCGAAATAGGTCTTTTTTCGGGCACTTTCCGAAAGAGCCGGATTGTCGATTTTATTGGTAACGAGACTGAGGGTGAGACTCATCGAACCGCTGGTTTTCAACCTGACGCCTCCCGGGCCGAATACCTTATCAAGGGCCTGCACGTTGAATTGCATATCGAGGAAATCGAATTCGGTCCCGCCCTTGGCGAAATTCTCGGCGTTTTTTGCACGGTAATATTCCTGCATCGATTTCTGGAAAGAATAATCGCTGTATTCGTCGGCCGTGAGCATAAAGGGGGTGGAGACCTCCATATCGCCGACTTTGGTGCGTATGACGTAGCAGTTGGTTTTTATGTCATACTCGACTTCGGTACGGACGTTTTCGGGCGTTTTCAGGTCGGCAGGCGGCAGGCTATGCAGGTCGTCGAAAGTCTCTATCGTGGTTTTCGCTACGGGAAAACGTGTTGGGGTGCGGGGAATCGTGTCTTCGGGAACTGCGGTGCGTGAGACGTTTACGGTCTGAGATGCGGCAAAAGCGGAATAAATGCTTATTCCGCTTATAACTAAAAGAATATATATCGCATAAAGTCTCTTTCTCATCATCGGACGGCCGCCTGCGGGCGAATCGGTTTGTCTCCACCCGACCGTCGATATGCGTAATTACAGCATTTTCAATGCCGTTTTTATCAGGCTTTCGACTTTCAGTGTCGGGTTTTCTTTTACCAGTTTTTGCACGACCTTTTGAGAGGCGGCTTGGGGGAATCCTAGCATCACCAGTGCGGCGACGGCCTCGTCTTGTAATTCTTGTTGTTGGGTCGTATGGCTTATAAGTAACGTATCACTACCCCCTTTTATTTTATCTTTGAGGTCAACAATTATTCGTTCGGCGGTTTTGGCTCCTATTCCTTTGACCGATTTGAGCATATTTACCTGTCCCGCAGCGATAACCTGTTCGAGTTCGGTAGGGGAGAGGGACGACAGAATCATACGGGCCGTATTGGGGCCGACACCCGATACCGAGATGAGTAGCAGGAAAAGTTCCCGTTCCCGCCGGTCGATAAATCCGTAGAGCAGGTGGGCGTCTTCCCGTATGGCTTCGTAGACGTAAAGACGGGCTTCCCGGCCTATGGCGAGCGTGCTGTATGTGGTAAGTGAAATGTTCAGTCCGTAACCTACTCCTTGACAGTCTATGACGGCAAGTGTCGGAGTAAGTTCGGCGACTTCGCCTCGTATGTATTCGATCATGAGAAAACGTTTTTATAAGATTTTGTATCGGTAGCATGAGAGATTGTAACTGCTCCCATTGGAAAGTCGATATAAAAAATCAGAGCGGTCTGCAATGCCGACGGCTCTGTCTGTGATTTTTCCCGTCGGGAAATAGACCGGAGAATATGTCAATCTATCTCGACGGAGTTATTTTCCCTCTTTTCCGGCCCGTTTCGAGTCTAGCATCTTGCAACTGCCGTTGAATACGGCTTTGGGCTCGATGATCAATACTTGCGTAGCAATGTCGCCCTCGATGTTCGACGTGGCTTTCAGGGTGAGAACATCTTGTATGGACAGGTTTCCGTTGACTTTTCCGTTGATTTCGGCGTTGGCGGCGATGATATTGCCTTGAATGCGGGATTGCTCGCCGATGATTACTTTCCCGGCACATTCGATATTCCCTTGCAGTGAGCCGTCGATGCGTATGTCGCTTGCCGCGTTGATATTGCCTACAATGGTGGTGTTGACCGAGAAGTTGTTATGGATCATTCCGTTGGGTGTCTCTTTACTCATGTCGTTCGATTAATCTGTTGTTTGTATGCAAAAATACAATTTCCCGACAGAATAACATGCTTTTTCTCAAAAAGATTTACATTTGTAGAAAATAATTCTTCTGGAATATTGGAATATGAAAACATCGATCGAATTGAATCGTATACGTTTTTTTTCTTATCACGGTGTCGCCGAGCAGGAGCGTCGGGTCGGTAATGATTATGAAGTGTCGTTGCGTGTCGACTATCCGCTGGAACGGGCTATGGAGAGTGATTCCTTGTGCGATACGCTCGATTATGCTGCTCTTTATGCTCTTGTGTCAGCCGAGATGTCGGTTCCTTCGCAGTTGCTCGAACATGTCGCCGGCCGTATATGGCGGGCGATTTCCAGACGGTTTCCTTGTGTGGCCGGCGGACGATTGCGCATTGCCAAGCTCACACCACCGATTCCCGGAGAGATAGGTGAAGCGGTTGTAACGGTGGAATGGTGATGTTTGTCGGGCGTATATGCACATACACATGTCGGTTCGCCGGTTCATAAAATCGGAATAAAGGATTTCTTATGTGTCGTTTTTTATTGTCGTTTTTGTTTTTATTTGTCGTTGTAACCGGCGGGTCGGCTGCAAGGCCTTTCCGTACGGAATCTTTCTACGGCAACGTGCGCACGTTGCAGGTGCGTCTGTCGGGCGACCCGCTTGCTCCACCGGTCGCTTTGTTAGGCCATGACGAGGGTATCGTCATCTCTTTCGATATGTTGGCTGACGACCCAGAGTATCTCTATTACCGTATCGTGCATTGTAATGCCGACTGGACTCCTTCGGGCCTTTCCGATGTGGAGTATATCGACGGCTTCAATGAACTTCCTGTCGATGATTACTCATTGTCGTTCAATACCTATCGCAATTATGTGCATTACCGCATTGCTTTGCCCAACGAAGAGGTGCGTTTCCGCCTCTCCGGCAATTATGCCGTACTGGTCTATCCCGAGGGTAATCCAGACAGTTTGTTGCTTACGGCCTGTTTCTCGATAACCGAAAATCTGGTGGCGCTCGGTTGCGAAATAACGACTCGTACCGATGTCGATTACAACAAAGCGCATCAACAACTCTCTTTCAAGGTGATGTACCCCCGGTATGAGATACGCAATCCGCGTGAGGAGTTGAAGGTAAGTATCACGACCAATGTCGGTTATGACGACGGTGTGACGGTGTCGCAACCGCTTTACGTCCGGAATCAGGAATTGGAGTATGCCCATACTCCTCGGCTTGTATTCCCGGCTGGGAACGAATATCGCCGTTTCGAGACGGTTTCGCGGCATTACAATACGATAGGTGTGGAGAGTATGCGTTATTTCGATCCCTACTACCACGCTATACTCAAAACCGACTATCCTCGGGCCTCGGGGGCGTATGTCTATGACGAGACGCAGAACGGACACTTTTATATTCGTACCGACGACAGCGAGGAGGCCGATACCGAGGCCGACTATTTTGTCGTGCATTTCATGCTTGCTACCGGTGCGCTGGTAGAGGGTGAAGTTTATATCGACGGAGAGTTTACGCATGGTCGGCTCGACGAGACGACCCGTATGACCTATAACCCCGAGACACGGGCCTACGAGAAGGATATGTTGCTCAAACAGGGAGCATATAACTATCGTTACCTCTTGCAACGACCCGGGGCAAAAGCCGATGCCGCGCCCATAGAAGGAAATTTTTACGAGACTCGTAACGAGTATCAGATACGTGTCTACCACCGCCCGCAGGGCGCCCGTTACGATAGGCTCATCGGCTACACCCGCTGCCGTATGTGAGGAGTACTGTTTGGGGTTGGAATAAGTTGCGGACGAGAAAATCAAAAAGATTTTCTCGCTATTTTGGAGATAAATTATCTAATTTTTTATGGTAAAAAGCTTTACTGATCTCCGCCCTTTACACTTCTAAGAAACGGTTAGGGATTGAGGAAAAAGGCAAAAAACCATGCAAGGATACCTTGCATGGTTTTTTGTGGTGACCCCGACAGGGTCAAGATTCTATTTTATAAAAGTTTTATTCTTAAATATTTGTGATGAATTTTAATAGCTTGGTATCACAACGGTACTTATGCGACGTGCAAAGAGGCCAATTCCCGTCCAACAGAACGGATCGATTCCAAAATCTCTTCCATTCGTTTTGCAGAAGGCGTCTTTGTCCCGCTGATGTATTGGGCAAAAAGGCTTTGAGATATGCCCAATCTCCGGGCAATCGCCGAAGCGTTCAGTTCAGGGTGAGCGATAAATAAGTTATATAAAGTATTTGTCTTTTTATTTGCAAAAAAGCCCTCAAAACTCAAATCTTCGTCAATATCATTCCAATGTATTCCGTCTTTGCTCAGAGTGAAGTTTAAACGCTCCTTTTGTGTAGCGTATTTTAGTCTTGGAAAATCTGAAAATTTTTCGCAAGCCTCTTTCCCCTCAACGGTGCGAACCCATACCGCCGAATCTGTAATCCAAACTTTTTCTATTACAATACTTTCCATAACCTGTTATTTTGCTTTATTGAAGAATGCATTCCAATGTTCCGATATTATCTCTTGGTTTTCTTCTATCACAGATTCGACAAGTTTTATTTCCGACGGTTTTAAACCATTGTTTTTTATCAATTCGACAGGAAATAAAGAGAATTTCGCACTTATATCGCCTTTTATCACATGAACATGAATAGGCTCATGGTCGTTTGCGTAGAACATAAATCGAAAACCAAAAAGGATAAATATTGTAGGCATAAATTCTCGATGTTTATTATCGTATTGCAAATATAGGTAATATTTTTATTACCTGCAACAATTTGGTAATTTTTTGCAGCTTATTTATGGATTAATCTTTTCAAAATGTTCTTTTAAGGATTGTAACTTTCATAATAGCGCGGCACGACCACACGGACGTTGGCCATAAGCCATTAAGCAGGGCACAAAAAAAGTGAGGAAAATTTTCCTCACCTTTCTAAACGCATCGAATTCGATGCGTTTAAAATCAGGGTTATCCTTCGGTCATATCCTCGTAACCCTCGTAATAATAAGAGGCGTTTATGCCTTTGAAAATTGTTTCGCGATCGTTTACTCTATCCGTTAACGCCGGAAACAACAGGGCACGCAGCTCCAAATCATTAATCGGGCTACGTTCCATAGCTTGCAGATAGGCTGCCTTATCCACCTCCGACCAATCAACCACGCGGGAGAGGTGTTTTTTAAGCATCATATCAAGCCAAATACGCCCGGCGCGTCCGTTCCCCTCCATAAATGGGTGTGCGATATTCATTTCAACGTATTTTGCTATAATTTCCTCAAATGTATTTTCGGGCATTCTCTCGATAACAGGCAGAATTTCGTTGAGGTATAGGGCATTCGCAAAACGGAAACCGCCCTTTGCTATATTGAGGTTTCGCACCTTACCCGCGAAGTCGTACAAGCCTCCGAAGATATAGGCGTGAATATCACACAAGCCTCTCACCGTTCCCACCTCGATACGGTCAATATCGCCCGATGAGAACAACGCCCGTGCTTTTTCGATGCTGGCCGCGTCTATTTGGTACGTCTTATTCATGGTATTATTCTTTTCTCTTTGCTTTCGGTTTCAAAATTACCTCGAACTCTTGCCCACAGTTGGGGCACGTTGCCGAGTGTTCGCCGTTCTCCCGCAATAATTCAGAGACAGAAATACCGATTATAGAGGCGATTTCCCGCAATTTATCGAGAGACGGATTCCCGTTGATGATTTGGGATAAAGTCGGTTGAGATACGCCCTTTTCCCCGTTCTTGTTTGTCATAAGGGCGGCCACTTGACTAATAGTAAACCCCCTTTCTTGGATCTTCTCTTTTATACCCATGTTTATATATGATTTAAATTATACCACAAAAATAGATATAACCCCGAAATTCTGCAAGTTTTATTGTATATAACCAATATTATAATGCAAATAATAGGATTTAATACATATAAACACTTGTGTTAATAATAGGTTAAACGCTATATTTTTTATTTCGATATAGGATAAATCATATATCTTTGTGGTGTCAATCAAAAACAATAAACCGATATGAAAAGTCTCGAAGTAAAAGCCGCCGAATATGTTTACGCTTCAATTGCCGACGGATATTTCAGCAAGGAAGTGAAGAACGGCAACGAAGTGATCTTCGTAAGCGGGCGATATGACAAGTACGACAATGAGGTAGTCATCGACGAGGCTTATCTGCTGAACCTCGAAACGGAGGAAAGTACCGACCTTGACACCTGCATGATCGAGGAATATTTGAACGGTGTTTTGGCCGCATAAAAAGGACTTTAAAATATAGACGATATGGAAACAATGAAGAACGAAAACAATGCCTTACGCATGATTATGACAACGGCATGGCAATTTGTAAAAAGAAACGGTTACAACCTCTCGAAAGCATTAAAATGCGCATGGGCAAATTACCGTCTCCAACAGTCGATGAAGATTGGGATCGTCCGATTCTGTTTCCGCAAGATTGACGGGACGATAAGAGAGGCCGTAGGCACATTGCTCGATAATGTCGTACCAACCCCGAAAGGAAGTGCACAAGGCAAGAAAACAAACGATGAGATACAAGTGTACTTCGATACGGAGAGAAGCGAATACAGGAGCTTCAAAAAGGCCAATTTGATAAGTTTCGCGTAAATTACCACTAACCACACATAGAAACGCCGAAAGGCCGGGGAAAGGGGCAACGGGCAAAAGCCCGTCCCCTCCTTTTTACAAAAATCAAAAAACAGTTTTACAATGAACACGTATCAAAAATTTGTGCCGAATGTCTATTTGGCAAAATGTGAGGAAAAACACGAAAAAGGAGATGAGATCCTCGTAACGACCAAGTACGGGAAAGAGAATGAATGTATCGTTTTCAATCTCATTTTCGAGCGGGACGGATTCTATTACTATTCAATCGTCCGGGCAGACGGCTTCAACGTACAGGAATGGGCGCGACGCAAAGCGGAACGCCGCCGTGAATGGTCTGATGCTGCGGAAAGAAAAAGTGCCGAGTATTACAAGAGGTCGAACAAAGATGCCGACTTCCTTTCTCTCGGAGAACCTATAAAAGTTGGGCATCATAGCGAGAAGCGACACCGCAAGATGATTGAGGAGGCTTGGAACAATACTGGTAAGTTTGTGGAGTATCACGATAAGGCACAGGAACATGAGACCAAAGCCGCTTATTGGGAGGCGAAAGCCGCCACGATCAACCTTTCGATGCCGGAAAGCATAGACTTTTATGCCCATAAGCTGGAAACGGCGAAAGAATACCATGAAGGGCTGAAAACGGGGAAATATCCGCGAGAGCACTCCTATTCCCTGACCTATGCGAAGAAAGCCGTGAATGAGGCTCAAAAGAACTATGAACTGGCCGTTAAATTGTGGGGATAATATTATGGATAGGGCTGTCGAGTTTAAATTAAAGGCCATTAAACAAGAATTTTCTATAAGGAAAATAACTTGTGTTGAAGATGTTGTGAGTATTGCCAGACGGTTTTACGGTGATGATATAATGATATATGAGAGTGCATTTATCATCTTGTTGAATCCTGTTGGATCGGCGATAGGTTATGCAAAGATTTCGCAAGGAGGTTTGCAATCGACAAGTGTCGATGTCCGCATAATTGCAAAATATGCCATTGAATCATTGGCAACATCGGTTATACTTGTACACAACCACCCTTCTTCTGAATGTAGGCCGACCGGTGTCGATATAAAACTTGCAGCGGCTTTGAAAAAGGGTCTTTCTCTCTTACACATACAACTGTATGACAGTGTAATTATCACAGAAAACGGTCATTTCTCAATGAGAGAAGAAGGATTGATAGGTTAAACCCACCCTAATGAAATCAAAAAAGCATGAGAATATATCTTCTCATGCTTTTTTATTAATTTGCAACGATACAATTCATTGTTTACGGCCTTTCTTCTTGTAGTCTTTTGTCCATACGTTCATTATTCGTTTAATTGAGAATCGGAATCTGCTTCGGGCTTATCATCCGGGTTTTCAATAGTCGGCTGGATATAACCTTTATTGTAGGCGAAAAGTTATCTTGAATATATTCCAGAGCATAATTATTATATATATTTAATAGCCGCATTAATAATTTGCTGGGTATAATTATAGATGTCATCGATTGACGTAATCTTATTATGTTGTTCTTTCTTATCTTCACCTATAAATGTGATTCGTTTGTTTGTAGGGGAGTTTAAATAAAGCCTACAAATCGGTTTTCGGTTATTATCATCGACAAGAATAGAGAAATAAGTTTGGGCATCACGGTAGCCTATCCTTTCAAATGGCAATGTATCTTTTAAAATTGATTTGATTATATAAAACGCTTCTAATTCTTCTTGGGTTGTTATTATTTTATTTTCGGGTTCTTCGTTTATGGATGTGGTTTGTTGTGTTTTTGATTCTTCTGTCGAGTTGTCTTTTATGGCCGCTTTCAGACGATCGGAGATCATGTCATTGATAAGAGAAGATATGGCCCGTTTTGTCAATATCGTAAATTGTTCGACAACATTAGGTTTAAAATTCCCGTCGTAAACTTGTTTTCCTAAAAATTTCACGAACTCGGGCGACGGATTAGAAAATTCTTTATTGATTATTGTTCGTAATTCTCCCATGTATTTTAATTCGCTGGCGGAGCTTAAAATGGTTTCGATGTCGAAATAGGAGCGGTGGAATTTTTTCAATTCATCTATTTGAGCATCTTTTAAATCGGTCATATTTATTTCCAAAAAAGGCTTTTCGTCCATTTTGTTAGGTTCTTCGAGGTCTGTATAGAACCGGTAAATGATGCCATTTGTCAAGACACCGAATTTTGCTTTTGAAACATTGAAATAACGGAGTAATTGATTATCGTGTAGGTTCAAGTCTTGCTGCCAATGCTTGCATTCTATGAGCATTATGGGTTCTCCGTCCTTCATTATTGCATAATCTATTTTCTCGCCTTTCTTTGTTCCTATATCGCATGTCATTTCGGGGAGTACTTCGAGAGGATTGAACACATCATATCCAAGTGCGCTTATGAAGGGCATGACGAAAGCGTTTTTGGTTGCTTCTTCTGTGGGCAGGTTGTCTTTTAGCTTTTCGATTCTTTCCGATATTTGTTTTATAGAGTCTTTGAAGTCCATGATATTATTTTTTTAGGTTTTTCTATTGCTTATTTTGATAAAATATCTTATTTTCGATATGAATTTACTATATTGTGAAATATTTTTATGTAGTAGATTTATTTTTTATTATGTTCATTTTTTAATATTGATATAGTTTCGTCTTTGGCTTCTATTATTTTTTCAAGTGATGAAATTTCTCGTTTTTTAGATTCCAGCTCAACCATAGTTGCACGAAGTTGCTCTTTCAGATCCAACAGTTCTTGTAAGCTATGGTTAGAGGTGTATGTCTCCACCGTTCCGTCGGGTTTAATAATTTTTACGCTTCCAGAATTTGGAGCAACGACATTAATATTATTTCCTCCAATGTATCCTAAATAATTATTGTCTCCAATACTACTTTCAGAAACACTAACATTATTTACAGGCTCTTTCTTTATCATTTCTCCTATTCCAGCTAAAAGCCAATCTATATTATATTTAGGAAAAGCCTTGACTATTTTTTCACATGTAGCTCTTGATGGACTACGGTGTTCATTAATTATCCTCGTTATTGTAACATTATTAGATAATCCGATAGCGGCACTGAATGAATTTTTATTTAATCCCTCCATTTTCATTATGAGTTCTAATCTTTCCCAGCTTTCCATAGAATACTAACCGTTGGTTAAAATATATTAAATACTAACTTTATGATTGTCTTTATGCAAACTGTTAGTATATTTGCATCGTAATCTTAAATGAAAACACAATCGAGTTTTAAACGACTACGTGTAATTGCCAAAAGTAAAAAAATAAAAAATAAAAAGCAAGGGTTGATGAGAAAAGTAAAATACATATCCATAACGCCACAACAGAAGAAAGAAATTTCGGCGGAAATAGGTTGCTGTTTACAAGCTGTATATAATGCTTTAAGCTATAAAACAGACGGCGATTTAGCTGGACGTGTCCGTTCCCTCGCCATGAAAAAAGGTGGGTTTATAGCCTATAAAAATGTGTGATTAAACTGGAATAGCCATGCCAAAGGGACTTGTAACCATCGATCAAAAAGCGGCGAGAGCCATTGCCGGAGAGCTATTCGCCCTTATGCGAAAGGAGTTGATGCGTATCGACGTGGCAGCCATAATGCCCGACGAATACCTCAATATCAAAGAGGCGGCCGTATTTCTTGGTTGTTCGGAAAGCGCACTTTACAAGAAGGCAAAGAAAGGTGAAGTGCCCGGAGCGAAAGCCGGCGGCTCATGGCGTTTTCCCCGCCGTGATCTCGAAAAGTATATGCGTCGCGAGCCGGTAAAGCATTAGGCCACATATACAGATAGGTGATAAGTATTCAAGGGAAACAATACGCTATGACGGCGTAAAGAGACCGGTTCGATTCCGGTATCACTTCCACAGAAAACATCGTTCATTGACATATTGGTTCATTACTTCCCCAACGGACGGGAAGTAAGCAATCCGGGCAGCAGGGAACACGACAGCCCTATCAAGTACAGTACCGAATTACGTGGTCGGAAGAAGGACAGCGCACCCGGAGAAACAGATAACAATACAGGCAATGGCCGCCGCAAAATCGTCCATGAGCAGTAAGCACGGGAGTTGGGCGTTCCCGCCGTAAAGCCTGAAAAGATACAAGATAACAAAGAACTCCGAAAACAATCCTCCATAATCAGTAAGCATACAGGCCGGGGGTCTGTACGGTTCTTTCAAGATATAGGCGTGTGAAGATGCACGCCACACAAGCCGTCCCGGCGATACAAGCACCATAACTGAACTACGGTTCGCGTTGATCGGCTTTATCGGCCTATGCTTCGATGCAAGGGCGGCACAAATCACCGGCAGTAAATTTCCTTAGTCTTATGCAAATGAACCGTGCGGCGGCTTCCCCGCCCCTGCCGGTGATGACCCATAAAAAGCCCGTGAGGGTGCAGCGACATAGTAATGTACCATATCTCCCGCAAGTCCTAACCGGGGTTACGCCACAGGCACCGTGCCGATACTGCGGGACAAAAAGGTGGACAAGGAGAGATGCTTGTTAGGGAGGAACCTCCAACAAGCAAAGTGGTTCGATTCCACTTTCCACCACAACCCATGAGAAGGAATCGAGGATTGGGTAGCAGAAGCACATTCAATTACGGGGTTGGCGGATATAAACCGTCTGACACGACTGAAAGAAGCCGAATGTTGAATGTGTGCCCCTTCCGAGACAGAGAAGCTCCGCAAGCACGACGGCCGATGCTTTGATTTATGAAGATGCGGGGCAGGCAAGAATGATCGATACAGGCGATCGTCCATCTCCTTTAACGGAATGGAGCGGGTTCGATTCCCGCACTTGCCACAATTCCCGGCGGAAAACGAGAAAAGTCATCATGTTTTTTCGATCGTATGGATTAAGGTTTTCAGATAGGAACCGCCGGGAATTATTCCATACAGGGGCAGTCCGCCGGCAGCGGCAGACGGGCGACCGGCAAACAAGGAAAGCCACTTACGGCATTCACACATCGCAAAGCACATACGGCAACATCCTTGCGACCGGGGTTCGATTCCCCGGTGCCCCGCACTCACATATCCGGCTGTTTCGGAAATGGAAACAACCCGGTTTTCAATCCCCACACAATGACAAAGCGCATCGACAAAGTATATCAACGGTATTTCTCCAAGAAAACCGGCAAATACCATGTCCTCTACCGCACAGGCAAGCGTGCCGACGGCGCATGGGACGTTCATCTGGGAATGTACGACACCCTCGCCGCCGCCGAAGCCCTCACAACGGGACGCCTTATAACGCCACAAGACGACAAACACAAAAACATACGCCCATGAAAACCCTCGAAGAAATCCGCGTCATGGAACGCGCCGCCCTCGAAGCCCTCGCGCTCTCCCTCGACACCCGCCGGGCATTGGCCGAAGAACGCGCCACCGTCGCCGAATGCTGGTACCAAGAACTCTACAATCTCATACGGCAAAGCGATCTTCTCTCCGGGCTTCCCGCATACCACCGGGAGAAAGCCCGCCAATATTACGATTACATCGCAGAAAAAACACTCAAAACCCAAGAGCCATGAGCACCGCATATATCCTGCACACCCTCATTTGGGCAGCCGTTTACGCCTTTATCATCGTGGCTGCCGCCCGCATAGCCTACCACGCATTCAAAGACTATTTCAAACCATTCATCAAAGATCTCACCGGTCATGGACTTTCCCGAAAGCATTAAGCTCTACGACAAGAGCATATACCGGCAATTCGTCGAGCTTGTCGATACCCTCGACGGCGAAGATACCGACCTTATCGGGCACGTCATCGAGAGCGAAACAAGCGAAGCCCGGCTTATCCTCGACGGGGAAATCACATTCGATCGGGAATCGCCCGATCCCTCCGTCGGATTTCGTGGCCGGTACGTTCCGTGCTTTACCCGCCTCTCCGCCACCTTGCAGGCATACGACGAAGAAAAACACACATACATCACCCTTATGAAATACTACTGATTATGGGCATATACCAAAAACTACACCAAATACAACAATCCGTCCGGGGTCTCGGGAAAGACAAGTCAGGAGGACAATACCAATACGTTTCCGGGTCAAAATTACTCCCTATCGTCCGTGAACAAATGGACAAGCTCGGCGTACTCCTCAAACAAGAAGTCATAGGCATAGAAAACACCCGTCAAGACTATACCGTAGGCAGGGACAACCGCCCCAAGAGCGAGATCCTCTCCAAAGTATCCATGCGGTTCACATGGATCGATGTCGAGACCGGAGAAAAAGACGAAAACCTTTTCGCTGCCAACGGGCAGAACGATTGGGAAAAAGGCCTCGGTTCCGCACTCACATACGGCGAGCGGTATTTCCTGCTCAAATACTTCCACATACCCACCGACGAAGACGACTGCGACAACATCGATCGCAAAAAAGAACTTCAAGGCACGCACGAAAGATCACAGGACACCCCACAGCCGGGCACAGACACTGCACATCAAAACACAGATACCCGTAAGGTGCTGCCGCATGCGCGGTTCAATGACCCCAAGTTCATGGAGTGGATAACAAAGAACGTCGGCGTAAAAACCGATGCCAACATCACCTACCTGCTCGACCACTCATTCCTGAACCTCACCCCCGAAAACATCAAAACCGTCATAGCAAACTATCGCAATTATGAACGAACCCATCACCCTCAACAACCTGCCGCCCAGTAAATCGGCCATATCGGCATACGCCGAGCGCACCATATCCGAGCTGCTCGACAGCGGCCTGTACTCCCCCTTCGAGATCATCACCCGGGCCGCCGTTATGGATGAAGCATCGAAAAAGTTGCGGGCCGACGATGCCCTCCGCGAAGCCTGTATCGCCGAATACGAGAAATACGGCACGCGCGAAGCCATCACATATCACGACGTAAAAATCACCGTCAAGGAAACCGGCGTTTCCTACGACTACGAGCCGTGCGGCGACCCCGTGCACGCACGCCTCCTCCAAGAAAAGGAGGCCATCGACGCCAAGCTCAAAGAGCGGGAGAAGTTCTTGCAACACCTGCCCGTCGAAGGGGTCGAAACCATCGACGAGGAGACCGGCGAGATCACCCGCATATATCCACCCTCCCGCACCTCAAAGACCGGTGTACAAGTAACCCTGCCCCGATGAAATACGACCTCTCCAAGAGCATAGACAGGGAACGGTTCAAACGACGGTGTAACGAGCTTTTCGAGAAACGGTCGTTCGTCGAGCTAAAAGACAAAAGCAGCCGCACACTCAGCCAGAACAAATACCTGCATCTCATCATAGGCTATCTCGCTTCCGAAGTGGGTGTCTCGCTCGAATACGCCAAAAGCGAGTACTACAAGAAAGCCGCCAACGGTGAAATCTTCATACGCACCATGACCGACCCGGTAACAGGACGGGAAACACAAACGCTGCGCAGCAGTTCCGGCCTTACCGTCGAAGAAATGAGCATAACCATAGACCGTTTCCGGGACTGGTCATCTGCCGTCGCCGGCATATACCTGCCCGAAGCCCGAGAAGAACAATTCCTTCGGGAAATAGAAATCGAAATACAACGAAACAACAAATACCTATAACGCTATGAACAACAAAATCACATTCACGGGTCGCGTCTCGGTCGTCCTTCCCGTCGAGAGCGGTACTTCCGCCTCCGGTAAAAGCTGGAGCAAACAGACGATCGTCATCACCGAAGAAGATGTACAATACCCCGGGTCCATTGCCGTAACCCTTTTCAAGCCCGAACTTGTCGGTACGGTGGCCGCAGGCGAAACCATCACCGCGCACCTGTCGGTGCAAGCGACCGAATATAACGGCAAATACTACAATAACATTTCCGCGTGGAAGATAGAACATGTCGGCTCGGCAGCACCCGCCCCATACACCGGGACACACAATAACACCCCGTCCGGGAACACCGCCAACCCATATCCGGCCGCACCAAACGCGCCACAACCCACACCACAGCCCACAGGCGGGCAAGACGACCTCCCTTTCTGATGAACAACCCATAAAACAAAAATACAATGGAAAGATTCGAAGAATTTAAAACAACAATACTCGAAAGGGCAAAAAAAGAATGCGCGTGTAAAGAACAATACTCACGGGCATTGAAATCCGACACATTCGAAGATCTCATGTCGGTTATAAAGGATAATTTCTTGTGGGCCACAGAAAATAAAATAATTGACCCTATACTTATAAAGGAATATAAAGAAGAGTTTCACGGAAATGGCATTTGTTGCAACGAAAATATTTGTAATGGATTTCTGCTGGCAACCGGTAATGCCACAGTGGAAGCAACCGGTAATGCCACAGTGGAAGCAACCGGTAATGCCACAGTGAGAGCATACGACAATGCCACTGTGAGAGCATACGACAATGCCACAGTGAGAGCAACCGGTAATGCCACAGTGGAAGCATACGGCAATGCCACAGTGGAAGCAACCGGTAATGCCACAGTGAGAGCATACGACAATGCCACTGTGAGAGCATACGACAATGCCACAGTGAGAGCAACCGGTAATGCCACAGTGGAAGCATACGGCAATGCCACAGTGGAAGCAACCGGTAATGCCACAGTGAGAGCATACGACAATGCCACTGTGAGAGCATACGACAATGCCACAGTGGAAGCAACCGGTAATGCCACAGTGGAAGCATACGGCAATGCCACAGTGGAAGCAACCGGTAATGCCACAGTGAGAGCATACGACAATGCCACTGTGAGAGCATACGACAATGCCACAGTGGAAGCAACCGGTAATGCCACAGTGGAAGCATACGGCAATGCCACAGTGGAAGCAACCGGTAATGCCACAGTGAGAGCATACGACAATGCCACTGTGAGAGCAACCGGTAATGCCTATATTTATTCTTATTACATTATCGAATGTAAACTAAAAGACAATGCCGTTTACCGATTAATTTCTGAAAACAAAATCTTCTATCCGGAAGAAACGGCAATTAACATCGAAAAGCAAACAACCCATAAAACACAACCACAATGACACTATTATCCAATATTTCAATTCTCGTCCTCATACTCGCCGTCATCGCCATATCCATGCTCTACGCCCGACTGTTGAAACGCTGTATGAAAGAAATAGAAGAACGAGAAAAAGAAATCGCCGGTCTGGTCGATAAAATAAGGGCTATGCAGGTGGCAGGAAACAAGACTTCCACCACCCCGAAGAAAACCCGTAAAACAAGTACCGGAAAATGAAACCGCGCATCAAAGCCTCGACACTGCGGGAGGTAATCACTCTGATAGATGAACGCATCAGCTCGATACCTCCCGACAGTATCAGGCACCGCAACCAAAGAGAAAAATATCTCCGGCACAAAACCGAAATAACCCGCTACCTCAATGACCTACGAAGAGTACCTGCAAGAACAAAAGAAGAAAAAGTCGCGCCGCCCTCCCCGGGACGAAGAACATAGGCTGCAATGCGGCTGCGTGAGCTGGTTCTGCCTCCAATACCACGCATTGCGGGGGCTGCTTTTCGCAGTCCCCAACGGCGGACGCCGGGACGGCATCACCGGGAAGAAGCTCAAAGACGAGGGAGTGGTACCCGGAGTCTCCGACCTCCTGCTGCTCTACCCCTCCGGGAAATACCACGCCCTCTGCGTCGAGATGAAGACCCCGAAAGGCCGGCAGTCCGAAGTACAGAAAGCGTGGCAACGCGCCGTCGAACGGGCCGGGTACAAATATGCCCTGTGCCGCTCACTCGACGATTTCATCACCACCATAGAAAAATACCTTGCCCTATAATCATGCCATGCGAGAAACCATTATCGAGACCATACGCCGCATCACCGCCGACAAGCGGCAGCGGGGCATCTTTCCCGCCGTCGCCACCCGTGCCGAGATCATGGCCGAGGTGCAGAAAGAAGTCTCCGCCACATTGAGGACCCTGTACAAGCAAGGAATCATCGATTACATCGAGACCGTAAACAGCTACGCCGGAAAACTTAAACACACGCACACAACAAATGCCAAAGAAAAATAACACCCCGAACTATTTCCCGCACGACAGCAACGCACGCAACTCCGACAAGATGATCCGGTTGCGTATGGTGCATAAGGCCGCCGGATACGGGGTATATTTCATGATTCTTGAACGGCTTAGGGAAGAAGCCACATACATGAGTGTCAGAGATTACAACATGATAGCCTTTGACCTTCGTGTCGATGCCTCCCTCGTAAAGTCCGTAGTCGAAGATTTCGGGTTATTTGTCGTTACCCCCGACGGGAACTACTTCTACTCCGAGAGCTTCAATGAAAGGATGGCCGTCAAGGACGAGAAATCGAGGAAACGGGCAGAAGCCGGGCGAGAAGGAATGAGAAAACGGTATGAAAAAGGCGAAGATGTAACAAAACCCTCCGAAAACGGTAACAATGTTATAACAAACCTACCCCAAAACGGTAACAAGAAAAGTAAAGAAAAGGATATATATCCCCCCTTATATATTCCCCCCTTACAAGACGACGAGGAAGAAACGCTTCCCCCTAAACCACCCGAACCGGTAACAACGGGACATATCACCCTCGACGAGTTCCGCCGGCGTATAACCGGGAATCCCATGTCAAACGCCATAAACGAGGAACTCCGGCGCGGATTGGGGCTGGGAGACGATACCGCCACGCTCGAAAAGTGGATCGATGATTACATCGCCATACAGACGGCCGCCGGAAATACCCGGAATTATTTCACGGAGTACCGGAAGCACTTTGTCAACTGGGCGAGAATAAAGAAAAGCACCCTCGAAAATGGAACAAAAGAAGAACCCCGGCCGCGATATTACAATCCGTTATGACAGCCTCTACGACAAAGAAGCCGAAGAAGCCGTCTGCGGGGCGATAATACTCGAAAGTCAAGCCATATACGAGGTGGCCGACATACTCACACCCGAGATGTTCGGGAATCCCAAGTGCGCCAACCTCTACGCTGCGGCCATATCCCTTTACGACCGGTCGGTAAAAGTCGATATGATCACCATTCTGGAAGAAACACAGAAAAAAGGATTGTCTTACGACGACTACGCCCTTTTCATAACTGAACTGCTCGGCTGTGTCGCTTCGTCGGCGAACATTATCCGGCACGCCCTTTATATCAAAGAATCATACGTGCGCCGGCTATACCTCTCCCGTATGCACCCCCTTCTCGAATCGGCCTCCGACAAGACCATCGACATAGCCGACCTGCTCGAAGAGACGGGAAAGACCGTAGATTCCATATCTTCCGGGCTTGACCCCGGAGACGGGTCGAAGCCTATACACGAAATATGCAATGAGGTCTACAAGGCATATAGCGGACGGGTCGAAGCCGCAGCAAGAGGAGAAACCTCCGGCATAACGACTGGGCTTCACAAACTCGATGAAGCCACCGGAGGCTGGCAGCCCGGCGACCTCGCCATACTCGCCGCACGTCCCGGCGTGGGAAAGACCGCCATGATGCTTCACTTCGCAATCTCCGCAGCAAAGGCCGGAATCCCCGTAGCCCTGTTCAGTCTCGAAATGACAGCCCGGTCATTGGCCGAACGCCTCTTTGTCGGACTCTCCGACATCAACGCCGACCGCTTCAAGCGCGGCATACTTTACACCGAAGAAACCCTTCGGCTCGAGCAGGCAGGCGACCTCATTTCCTCCTTACCGATAACGATTGTCGACACCGCCATACTCTCCATGCGTAAAATCAGGAACAAGGCCATGAGGTTGCACCGGCAGGGAAAATGCGGGGCTTTGTTCATCGACTACCTCCAATTGGTCGACATGCGCACCGACAACGGCCATTACAACCGGGAGCAGGAGGTAGCCGCCGCTTCACGCATGGCAAAGATCATCGCCAAAGAACTCAACATTCCCGTCATACTGCTTTCCCAGCTCAACCGCTCAGTCGAGACAAGGGCCGCCGAAGGAGGTATGCGGCGGCCGATGCTCTCCGACCTGCGCGAATCCGGTGCCATCGAGCAGGACGCCGACATAGTACTGTTCATTTGCCGGAGCGAAAACGCCGGAGAAAACAAAGGCGAACTGATATTGTCCAAGAACCGCAACGGTCGTGTCGGGATCATCGAATTCCGGCACAACGAAAGCCTTACACGCATTTATGACGACACATTCCGATACCCCGTACCCGCAACCTCCGACGAACGCCCGTTTTGACAAAACATGTCAAAAAGAAATCTTCGACGAGTTGCGGGAGAAAGAAGGCGTAACCTCACGGCGGTACGCCCGCATGGCAGCCCGCCTGCTAATACATAAAATAGAAAACGGCACAGCCACAATCAACCGAAAATAAAATACGACAATGAAAGCGATAGTAACATTCAGCGGCGGCAAAGACAGCCTCGCATCGCTGCTTTGGGTGCGAAACAATCTCACGAAAGATTTCATCACCGTCTTTTGCGATACAGGCTGGGAACACCCGCTTACCTACAAATACATCGAAGAAATACGCGACCGGCTCGGCTTGAACCTCGTCATGCTTAAATCCAAAAAGTTTGACGGCATGGTGGACTTGGCAAGGAAGAAAACCCGCTGGCCGTCTTCACAACGACGGTTCTGCACATCGGAGTTGAAAACAATCCCCATGATTGACTACATACTCGACGAAGTAGACGATGACATTCTGATGATACAGGGCATACGCGCGGCAGAGAGTGCCAAACGGGCAGAGATGAGTAAGCAATGTACCTATTTCAAATATTACGTGCAGCCCTACGGCAAGGACAAGAACGGCAAGGACAAATACCATACCTACCGTCGTAAAGACGTGTTGGCATTCCGGGCAAACCATGCCGACGACCTTTTGCGCCCCGTGTTCGATTGGTCGGCCGGGCAAGTGATAGACTATATCCTTGAAAACGGCTTGCAGCCCAACCCGCTCTACCGCATGGGTTACAAGCGCGTAGGGTGCTACCCGTGCATCATGGCATCGCAGCAAGACATCTACAACATCAGCGTCCAAGACCCGGAACGCATAAGTTATATAGCGGATCTCGAACAACAGCTGTCGAGCAGTTTTTGGGGCCCCAACAAAATATCGCCCAAATACTATAAAGGCGAATATCCGCAGATAGGCGATGTCGTTCGCTATGTACAAGCGAAACGCGCAAGAGGAACGCTATTCGACGACAACGATGTCGCCACAAGCTGCATGAGTTACTATGGCCTTTGCGAGTGAACTACCGCTGTATATGATTTTTAACTGATAAAGTAAAGTAATATGAAACCACTTTTAGAAATAGCTATTGAGAAGATACCGGACTCGTTCGATCCCGATGAAATACTTCCAGCAAGAGCAGGTCATTTGGTAAATCTTGAAAGGCGTGGATTTATCGCAGGCGCACAATGGCGCATCAATTCCGTGTGGCACACTACGGCAGACAAGCCTGATTTTATGAGGCAATGTTTGCTATACCTGCGCGACCCAATGAGAGAGGGGTGGCACATAGGAAGAGTAGAGAAGCAGGGAACGAACAAAGGCAAATGGAATATCTATGGATACTTTACCCCGGCGCTACACAAATATGTCGCTCGTTGGGCATACATCGAAGATTTATTACCCGCAGATAGCAAATAAAAACAGAATGGAAAGAATAGTACAACTCACCGATTACGAATATAAACGTCTTAAAGAACAAGCCGAAGCCACACAAGCCACAATAGAAGAAGGCATAAGGGAAGGGGTAAAAGATGCTTGTAATTTAACTATAAGCCTTGAAATGGAAATAGATAGAAGTTGGAATGACATCGTTACGATCACTCCGTGCGTATATATAAAACCTGCTTCCTATCAACTTTCTTCAAAAGAAATTATATATGCCATATCGAACGATGCTTGTCGAAAGATAAGAGACCATGTAGGAAAATGGTTGGACCAGCAAATACGAAAACGCTATAAAGTCGATGTAGACACGATTAACAAATATCGCGACCGACTGTCGAACCAGTGGAAATGGAATGTGGTGTTCTTGATTTTGTCTTCAAGCGGTTGGATTGCAGCTGTACTGACGTGGATATTATGAAACAAAAAATGTAAAAACAATGCTTATTTCAAGACAAAAACACCCCTCTGAAAGCACCGAAAATATAATAGTATATAAACATTTCGTTATCAAGGATTCCGGAATATTTACCCCTGCGCAAGAGTATAATTGCACAAACGAAATATTTCGGGGAGTCTTTAAAGCCGTTGAATCCGAATATCATAGAGGCCCACAAATTTATCCCATTTCAGATTATCGTTGGGGATATGATATAACAGACGGTTATATACATGCCTATACGGAGACAAGCAGGGTTGTACATGAGTGTGTATATTGTAATGATGTAGTCATAAAATGTATCATTCCACCCGGGACGAAATACTATCAAAGTTATGACCGAGATACCATTTGTGCACAAACCCTCATTATACCGAAAGAATCAAGACGTTTCATTATCAGAGAATTGAAAAAGAGGATAGGATTATTAAAAACATGTAGATTGAAACTTAAAGCATTCGGCATGATATGACCTCCCAAAACAAACTCTCGAAAATCTCCCGCCGCCACCATTGGGGCAGAGGAAGATGCTTTCTGAAAAGTACGACAAAGCTCAAACGTGTGGCTATGTACAACTCGAAGATGAGAAAACAAATCAATTCATATTATGATTGTACCAGTAGATAACATGTCATTTGATGAGAGCGAATATCATCGTGGCAATAATGTATGGAAAGCGAAAACACTTTATGAATTTGCAAAGGTAAAAGGATACCCCATTCTCGATATGCCCCTATGGAATATCGATTTGACTGCGGATATATTTGATAACGGACAGATTCACAATTTCGTATTCCAATGTAAGCGTGTTATAGCGTGTTCCCTTGAATATCCAATTATACTTGATGATTTCGGACAGATAGCCGATGGTTATCACCGTTTGTGCAAAGCCCTATTGGAGGAGAGAGAAACGATAAAAGCTATCCGCTTGTTAGAAATGCCTGAACCCGATAGGATTGAGAAAGAATAACGAAAAAGAAGAATAGCTATGAACATAACAAAACAAGTATTGTCTATCAAGCAGATGCAGTATCTCGTAAATCTTGGACTTGACACAAGCGATGCCACCATGTGCTGGATAAAAACACCCAAAGGCCGGGACGTGGCATTCAATGACGATTGGACAGGTAGGCGCGAATCCCTTTTAGAACCTATACCGGCATACACCTTGCAGGATCTGCTCGAGAAGTTACCCGAATTCATAAAAAATCCCGACACGGAAAATTCATACGAAGGACTGGATATTTTCCCCGAAGGTAACGATTGGATCATACACTATGGAATCTGTGAAGTAACACGGAATAAAAACCTTATCGATGCTGCCTACGAAATGCTATGCTGGTGCATCGGGAAAAAACACATCAAAAAAGAAAGGAGAAAACAAAATGAACCGAGAAATAAAATTCAGAGGAAAGCGTATTGATAATGGTGAATGGGTGATTGGCCTTTTGGTCAAAATGTGGGGTGAATGGCATATCATCGATTGGAACGATGAGAATATAGCCTATCCTATCAAGACAGATACCGTAGGTCAATTTACAGGACAGAAAGACAAGATCGGCAAAGAGATTTACGAGGGAGATATAGTCAAGACAAAGGAATATGGCAAATTTTTAGGAGATAAGAATTTCTCGGGATATGACCACTTTGAAGTCCATTTCAAAAATGGAGGATTTCGTTTAGAGAATGAAGAACGAATCTTTAATTTGACTAACAATAGTCATCTTGAAGTCGTAGGCAACGTCCACGACAACCCATCACTACTGAAAGGAGGTGAAGAATGAAAGCAAAGCTAATAAAATCATGGGATTTTTGCAAAGTAAGTATTAAAGAAGGTACAGAAGTAAACATCAAACAAGAAATAGAGAAGTTATAAAAGCCTTGGGCGGCGTTATAAAACCCATTTACAAATGAAAAAATATATTGGAACAAAACAAGTTGAAGCTATGCCTATGACATTAGGCGAGTACATTAAAAAGAGTGGACGTAATCCGTATGAAAAAGACGGGAAAATACACGCAGAAGATGAAGAGGGCTACCTCGTAAAGTACAAAGATGGATATGAGAGTTGGTCACCAAAAGAAGCGTTTGAGGAAGCGTACAAATGCTCAGAAACATTCTTAGACCGCTTGCATATTGAACACGATGATTTGTTCGACAAATTTGAAAAATGCGCAACATTTGTAGATTCAGACAAATTTCGTGTGGTTATAAAAGAAGATTACCCGGCTTTCTTGCTTTGGTTGCAACGTGAAATTATGGGAAGATACGCTGCAATACTCGAACAAAGGATGGGTATCGCAAGTGGGGAGAAAGAAATTACTACTTTTCCACGTATGTCTTTCGGAATTGCTATACAGGCGTTAAAATTTGGTCTTGCTATCCGTAGAAGTGGTTGGAACGGGAAAGGGCTATTCGTTATCAAACAAGTTCCAGCACATATTGAAAGCGAGATGATTCCAAAGATGCAATCGCTTCCGCAGTCAGCCAAAGACCTTATCTTGAAAGGAAAGAGTTTCATTGATTACACAAGTCAGTGTCTTATCTACAATGAGAATACTGGACGTGCTGATTCGTGGGTACCTTCCATAAGTGATGTTTTCGCAGAAGATTGGGAAGTAATAGAATAGTATTAAAACGAATGGGCCTCAATGAATAGAGGCCCTATTCTTATCTTTTTATATGAAAAGTATAGAAACTCTCCGCCGGAAGTACGACTGTTTTGTTCGTTCCGGAAATCACGTCAAGGCATTGCAAGTCATGCAGGAAATCGGCCGCCTCTCCGCTTTGAGCGAAACCGAGCAGCAAGTAGCCGTTAGAGACTTGTTCGGCTCGTTCACCCCCGAAGAAAAACAAAAAGCCACCGACCTTTGTACCGGGGTCATGCTATATGCCGACCTCCTGCAATCCGCCGCCGTCGACCTGCAAGAAATCATACACCGGGCCGACCCCTCGGCACGGCTGCTTCTCATGGAGGACGTAAAGCAGATAGCCCGCCTCTCCAACAACATCGTCCGCAACGTCGACGCATTCCATGACGACGAGTTCTCCGCCACCTTCGGCGATCTGGCCGACCTCGTCGCCCTGAACGTCCGCAACATCATCTACACTGAGCGCGCAAAAGAAAAACGAAAAGCGATATGAAAAACATACAACTCATCAATGATCATTTTCAGAATTTCAAATCCTACGGTATACCAAAGGCGCAGCTTATCATCGCCGATCCACCCTATAATCTTGGAGTAAACGCCTATGCCAGCAACCCCTCATGGTACGTCGACGGCGACAACAAGAAAGGAGAAAGCGACAAGGCCGGGCGGGCATTCTTCGACACCGACAACGATTTCCGTCCCGCAGAGTTCATGCACTTCTGCTCCCAAATGCTCGTCAAAGAACCCAAGCAGACAGGAAAATCACCCTGCATGATCATCTTCTGCGAGTTCGAGCAGCAATTCAAGTATATCGAACTCGGTCGCAAATACGGATTCAAACATTACATCAACCTCGTATTCCGTAAAAACTTCTCCCCCCAAGTCCTCAAAGCCAATATGAAGATTGTCGGCAACTGCGAGTACGGCGTCCTGCTCTACCGCGACAAACTCCCCAAGTTCAACAACGACGGGGCGATGATCTTTAACTGTTTCGACTTCCCCAGAGACCCCGCGACACCCAAGATACACCCATGCCAGAAACCCGTCCCCCTGCTTGCCCGTCTCATCGAGATATTCACCGACCCCTCAGATGTCGTCATCGACCCCTGCGCCGGTAGCGGAACAACCTTGCTTGCCGCCGCAAACTGCGGACGCCGGGCATACGGCTTCGAGATAAAAAAGGACTTCTACCAAAAAGCCACCGACATCGTCCTCAGTAGAATACAACACCGCATATTCATTTAATCCCGCCCCGACGGGCGACGGAAAACGAAAAAAATAATCACTATGAAAAAGATAATGTTCAACGATCATTACGGCTTGACGAGAGCCGTGTTACAAGGACTGAAAACACAAACAAGAAGAATTTATAAATTACCAAAAGAGTCATACGGAAGACTGGAAATAGAATCAAACAATATAATAACATTTGATTTTGACGGAAATGAACTAATAACCAAGCCGAAATATAAAATCGGCGAGATAGTAGCCGTAGCGCAAAGCTATCTTCAAATAGCATCAGAACTTGAAGATCCTCAAAATGCTTCTTGTGCGGAGCATTTTGAAAAAAACGTTGATATGGCAAGTTGGTATTGCTGTGCCGACCACCCCGGTTTTAAAAATAAAATGTTTGTGTCGCCAGAAGAAATGCCCCACCAAATCCGCATTACAAATGTACGCGTTGAAGAATTGCAAAACATAAGCGATGATGATTGTGAAAAAGAAGGCATTGAAAGACGAATATATAGGCATCCTCCGGAGGATTGGGTTGTAACATGTCCGACAAAACAGTTTGTGTTTAAAGGGAAAAATTTTGGCCATGACACAGGCGTAAATGAATATTGCTATAAGCATTTCCATACAGGACAGAAGGCATTTGCTTTTCTCATAGACAAAATATCCGGGAAAGGTACATGGGAGGATAATCCCTATGTTTTTGTCTACGATTTTGAACTTGTAAAATAAAACAAGACATGAAGAAGAAAAAAATACAAGAAATCTACAATGAAATAGCAGAATACGAGAATAAACGATTCAAAGAATATCAAACGGCTTTGGAGTACTTCAAAAACAATATTGATTATCCCTTTGACGAAATCGAAGAAGTATTAGAAGCCGACACATTGTGCCATATAGGCTATTGTGATATAGAAAGAGATCACCAATATAAAAGTTGGGAATATCCTACCCATGAATTTTATCGGCTGACAGAAGATTCTTTAAAAGAATACCCGTCTTTGAGATACAAGAGATTCATGCTTCAAGATAAAATGCCTTCCGGCTCGCACAATCTTGTTTGGCAAGAAACACTCTTTGAAGACTGTTATCACGGATATATATTGCTTCCGTTAAAAGACGGAAGATACTGGATTGTCGAATATGAATGCTGACTATTAAAAGTTCAAAAAATAATAAAACCATGTACGGATCACACAACACATTCACTGCATACCCCGTCCGCCGGTGGTATATGCACATTTTACAACCCTTCGCCCGCTGCCAGCGGACGACCATTGAACAACAAATAGCTTGTGGCGCACGCGCATTCGACCTGCGTGTGCGTTTCGATGGCAAGGGCGGCCTCGTAGCCTGCCACGGATTGGTCGAGTACAAGGCCGATGTTCCGGCCGTTGTGGCAAGGCTCGAAAATGCAGGGTGTTGCTACCGCATCATTCTCGAAAACGTCATGGGAGGCCGTAAGGTAGCCTCCGACGACCTCGATCGGCTCAAAGCAATATTCCTTACAAAAGAATTTCCGCATTGCCTCTATGTAAGCGACAAGCGGTCGTGGAATACCACATACAATATACATTGCAAGATACGCCTTGGTGAGCAGAACCGGCACGGCGGCACGGGCTGTATCATTCCCCGCCTTTGGGTCAGAAAATACAAATACTACAAAGCCCAGCACGCCGCAAACCTCGATACCGAGACCATTCACTACTATGATTTCGTAGACATAAAATAAAACCATGACAAAAGAGCAGTTCGAAAATATATTAAAGAGGAAAAATATTAAATGGGGCGAATTGGTTGAAATTATAATATTAAATCCCAATTATAAACGTTTCAGCAGAAGACCTAAAACAATATTGTTTTATGGAGCCCTTTCATACTACATCGATTCACAAATTGTTGGATTGTTTACGTCCATATTTATTGGATCTTTTGAAGATGTTTATGATGTATATTTTGATTTCAAAGATATAATAGGAATTAAGAAAGCAAATAGAGAGGGAAATAAAAAGTATGGTATATGAACACACTCATTAAATCGCAAATAGCACGATACGAGCGGGAAATCGGACAAATACTCTCGCATTACCCCCGCATCGCCGAAACACTATTCCCCAGAATCCTCGCCGACCGCCGTCGAAAAATATTAAAACTCAAAAATTTATCAAAGCAATAAACAAAGTGGCAATGAATATAAGTATTTTTCAAAATATATTGCTTTATCTATGAAATTCCATATATTTGCCATATAGATACGCGATAATGCGTATTTGAAACAACTATAAGAGCGCATTTGCGCAACATTCATTTCAAAGCCTTATCTGGGAATAACCCGGATAGGGCTTTTTGTATTTAATTTTTAATTATGTTTTATGGTAAAGAAAGTAAGTATTCCATTATCTGCTCTTATTTCCAATGTCGGTCAAATAACGGGGCTACCGCCGAATCCGCGTTTGATTAAAGACGAAAAGTTCGAGGCGTTGAAAAAGAGCCTGACCGATGACCCGGAGATGCTCGACCTCCGGGAGTTGATCATATATCCGAACCCGGACGAAAAAGGGACGTATGTCGTCATCGGCGGGAACATGCGCTACAATGCGGCCAAAGAACTGGGACTTTCGGAATTGCCCTGCAAGATTCTTCCCGAATCCACGCCGGTGGAGAAGATGCGCTCATTCATTATCAAGGACAACATCGCCTATGGAGAATGGGACATGGACCTGTTGTCGGAAGAATGGGACACGGAGGAGTTGTCCGACTGGGGACTGGATTTGCAGCCCTATTTGGAGGATCTGAATATCGATGATTTTTTTGGGGAGGAAACAAATCAACGAAAGGAGAAAAAAGCTGTCTATTGCCCTCATTGTGGGAAGAATATCAATGAACCTCCGACAGAAGAAAAGGAGGTGGAGCAATGAAAAGAGAAGTCATTACCTACAATGCGGTGGAAGGTTTCCACCGGTATCCGAACGCTCCGGAATATTGTACCTATCTATCGGACAGGCATCGGCACATCTTTGAAGTCCGTTGCCGGTTTGAAGTGTCTAATGATGATCGGGAAATAGAAATCAACCGAATGCAACAGGAAATTTCTCGATACTTTCATTCGAGGTACGGAACGCCATGTGAGTTCGGCGGTCGTTCATGCGAGCATATTGCCGGAGAATTATTAAAAGCGTACCCGTCGATGACATCGGCGGAAGTATTGGAGGACGGCTATGGAGGCGCTTCACTTACCCGATAATATCAAAGTACATTTTGCCGCTTGCGAGGTTCAGAATCAGTTTGTCGGGGTTAACGAACTGGGTGTGCGGTACGGCCTTTATACGGCTTTTCCGTTTGTAGAACGCATGGTATTCGGTAAGTCGTCGAAATCACCTATAATGCCGTTGTCGTGGCAGAAAGACGATGTATTCAAGAAAATACCGGCTTACATTATGGAAAACGAAAAACACGTCATTCAAGACAGCGGCCTATTTACATTGATGTTTGGTTCACAAAAAGGAAAGAAGGGCGAATCGTTGATGATACGCTGGTATGATGCCCTTGTTCGTTTTACTCGGGAAAATGCGCCGGGAGTAACATGTGTAGAAGTGGATTGCCAAAAGGTTCTTGGCGTATCAAAGGCATGGGAGTTCCGGGAGCGTATGAGGAATGATTTGCCGAATAATAGAATCATTAACGTGTTCCATTTGGAGGATGGACGGAAAGGCCTCGATCGTCTTATCGAATTTTCTGATTACTTGGCTATCAGTGTTCCAGAACTTCGTTGTGCAGGAAAGACCGGCGGTACGGTCGAGCTGGCGAAATATATTAAAAGACGTAAACCTTCAATAGACATTCACCTGCTTGGCTGTACGGAACACAAGCTGTTGCGTCAGTGCCGTTTTTGCACAAGTGCGGATAGTACCACTTATGTCGCGGGAAAACGATATGGTTTTCTTAAAAATCGACACATCAGTCGGATAAAGACACCAGAGATACAACGTCTTGTAGGTATTGAACGCTGGGCACGGATTCGGGAATACAACAACGAGACGAATACGAACTTTCTTTGTCTTTCCATTGAAATGTTGAAACGTGAATACGAAAAGAGTTGCGGGAACCAAGATTACAAACAATATGAGACAAACCTATAAAAACGATTAAACGATGTACTATGTATCAAAACGAATGGAGATAGCGGGCAGCCATAGGCTGAACCTATCGTATGAAAGCAAATGCGAAAATCTGCATGGGCATAATTGGGTGGTAACTGTCTGTTGCCGGGTTAAAACCTTAAATAGGGATGGTATGGTTTGCGATTTCAAACATATCAAAGACCAGATACATGGCTATCTCGATCATGGCAATTTCAATGAGTTGTTGCCCTTTAACCCGACAGCGGAAAATATAGCTAAATGGATCTACGAACAAATACCGGAGTGTTACAAGGTAGAGATACAGGAGTCGTCTGGAAATGTAGCTGTTTATGAGGAGGATTGACAGATGAAGATAAACGAAATATTTTACAGTTTGCAGGGCGAAGGTTTTTATACCGGAACAGCTGCCGTATTCATTCGTTTTTCGGGTTGTAACCTGAAATGTCCTTTTTGCGACACATCGCACGAGCAGGGATGTGAAATGACGGAAGAAGATATTTTTCAAGAGATAACCGGCTATCCTTGTCGTCATGTTGTCCTTACCGGAGGAGAGCCGATGTTACAACTGACCGAAAGACTTATTACTATGTTGCATAATGCAGGGAAGTTTATCCAAGTGGAAACAAACGGCACGATTCCTATCGAAAGTCATCTTCCTATCGATTGGGTAACGTGTTCTCCAAAGTTTGACTTTTGCAGTCGAGGAAAACTCCGACTCCAACGTATCGATGAATTGAAAGTTGTATATCAAGGCCAAGACATGTCCGTATATGAGGGCATCGATGCTAAGGAGTACTATCTTCAACCTTGCGATACGAAAGACGCGTCAGGAAACTCCCGAATAGTTGCCGGGAGCATCGATTACATCAAAGGCCATCCTCAATGGCATTTATCTCTTCAAACACAAAAAATAATCCATGTAAGATGAAAACATCGATAAAAATAGAACGCCATATAGAAGGCATATTGAATTGTATCGGGGAAGATCCTTTTCGTGCAGGTCTTATCGGTACGCCGGAGCGCATCTCTCGTATGTATAAAGAGATATTCAGGGGGTACGATCCTGCTCAACACCCCCAAATAACGACATTCGATAATGGTGCGGACGGAATCATTTACGACAACATCATTACCGATAGCGGCAGTTATTATTCAATGTGCGAACATCACATGATGCCGTTTTTCGGGAGATACGTGTTCGCTTATGTTCCTAACCCGTCAGGAAAGATTATCGGCTTGTCGAAAATAGCCCGTGTTGTGGATTACCATTCTGCCCGCTTGCAAATACAAGAGCGTTTGGTTTCGGATATTGTCGGCGATATACGTTCCGCATTGGGAGAAAGTAACCCACCATTGGGAATCGCCCTTGTCATGGAAGGAGAGCATTTATGCAAGTCAATGCGAGGTGTTAAGAAGTCGGGAAAAATGACAACCTCCTATCTGACGGGTATTTTCAAGGACGGCCCAGCACGTTCCGAGTTCTTAGAAATAGCTGGGCGGCTCTTGAAATAGTATCATTTTGTCAGAAAATCGGGGCGGAAATGAGGGTATGCCAAGCGGACGGACAAAACAAAATGACAGCATTATGAGAAAAGAAGGCAGAAAAACGAAATACACACCGGAGTTGGTGAAGCGCATCTGCGGCCTTGTCGAAAAGGACACCTATACCGTATCCGAACTTTGCGAATCGGTCGGCATTTCGGAAACGACATTTTACGATTGGAAAGTCAAGTTTTCGGAGTTTTCGGACGCTATAAAAAAAGCGGAAGAAAGGCGGCTGGACAATTTCGTGGTGGAAGCGAAAAGAAGCCTGCTGAAAAAGATACAGGGCTACGAGGTGAAAGAGACGCATACTGTAACCATTCCGGGCAAAGAGAAGGACGAGGAAGGAAAACCCAAGCCGATTATCAAGGAGCAAAAGACGATCAAAAAACATATCCAGCCGGACACGGCGGCGATCATCTTCGCCCTTACCAACCTCGACCCGGAACACTGGAAAAACCGGCAGCAGCTCGACGGCAACATTCAGAGCGATGTGCGTTTTACCGGATTCCGGTCGGTATTGCCGAATGTCCCGGGTATAGAGGCTCTAACGAACAATGTCCGGGAACGAAGCCGGGAAAAGTTTCTGAACGAGGATAACGAGGATGAATAAGGTGAATTACGCCCAACTGCTGGCCTACCGCTACCTCTCCGACCCGAAGATAAAGGTAGTCGGTTACGGAGGTGCTGCTGGCGGCGGGAAAACGGGTCTCGGTTGCGAATGGCTCATGCGTTGCGGCTGGGCATTCCCGGGCACCCGTTGGTTCGTCGGGCGTAACAACATCAAGGACAGTAGGGAAAGCGTGTTGGTAACATTCGACAAAGTGGCCTCGTATCACGGGTTCAAGGAATACCGTTTCTCGAACGACGGCATCGACTTCCGGAACGGCTCGCGCGTCTCGTTCCTCGACCTGACCTATTACCCGTACAAAGATCCGATGTTCACCCGGTTGGGATCAAAGGAGTACACCGGCGGCTGGGTGGAGGAGGCGGGAGAAGTCCACCGTTTGGCCGTCGAGGTTTTGAAGACCCGTATCGGTCGGCACATGAACGACGTTTACCGGTTGGAGCCTAAACTACTGCTGACCTTCAACCCGGCGAAAGGTTATCTGTACGATACTTTCTACAAGCCCCACCGGGAGGGGCGTATGCCCGAAGATACGGCTTTCGTGCAGGCGTATGTCTATGATAACCCTTTCATTTCGCGGGCTTATGTCGAGATGCTCAAAAACCTCAAAGACCCGGTCTTGCGGAAACGGCTGTTGTTGGGAGAATGGGAATACGAGGACGACCCGTCGGCCTTGTGCGGTTACGATGCCATATCGGACATGTTCACGAACGATTTCATCGATCCTTACGGGGCAAAGAGTTGTTCTGCGGACATCGCGGGGAAAGGACATGACCGCTTTATCGCCTTGTCGGGTGTGGGGAATGTTTTCCGGGTGGCGATCGATGAGGTCTATTCCCCGGGCCGACAGGTGGAAATGCAACTCCGGGATTTAATGATCCGGGACGGCATACCCCGTTCCCTGACGGTTGTAGATGCCGACGGCGTCGGGTCGTTCTTGGAAAGCTACCTCACGGGGATAAAGGAGTTTCACGGCGGCGGCAGGCCGCACGATTCCCGGTACAAGAACCTCAAAAGCGAATGCGCCTTCCTGCTGGCGGACATGGTGAACAACCGGAAGATAAAAATCATCTGCACCCCGGAGCAGCGGGAACGCATCACGGAGGAATTCGGGGTACTCAAACAGGCCCGCATCGACAACGACACATCAAAGAAAGCGATTATAAGCAAGGAGGAGATGAAAGCGATATTGGGCCGCTCTCCCGACTATCTCGACGCTTTCATCATGGCGATGTCCTTCCGCCTCGTATCGGCCGGCAGCGTACCGGAAACGAAGGTGTTTTCATTGCACGACTTACAACAACATTAAAACATTCGAATATGAAGAAACGAAAAAGAAAGCCCGGTTCCGGTTACACGTTCAAAGAACTTGTACTGTTGACACCGGTCATTCATAAGGTAAAATTTGAAAGAAGTTTGAAGCAACCGGGCCGTCCTGCGACGTTGTGCGGCGTTCCTGTCCCGAAAGACCTCGGCACGGCCTCTTACGGTATGATAGCCGACCTCGGAAATCTCGGCGAAGGAAATGAAGTGCAAACCATTCTCGCCATCTGCCGTATCGTCCTCGGCGTCGATGAGGCGGGCGTGTACCGGGAAAGTGCCGATGCCGTCCTCGGCTTCGTGAACTTCGTAAACGGGGAAATGGACAAGATCAACAAGCTGTTTGAATCGGTCAGTATCCAGCCCACGCCGGAGGAAGAACGGGCGGGCGTGCAAGACCTCTCTTTCGGCACGTTCGGGGTTATGGACTGGTACGCCCGGAGAATGGGGATTACCAACCAAAATGATGTGCGGGATATAAGTTGGACACGTATTTATCGCTGCCTCCAAATGGACAACGAAACCGCGCTTTACGAAAGACGTTTGAACAAGATATATTCGGAAAATAAAAAGTGAAATGACTATGACGGTACAGGAAAAAATCAAGTCGATAGCCACCCGTATAGAGGGAACGGCCTATCTGTTTATGAACTGGGCGCAGACAAACGTCGCCCTCGACACGATCGACAAACCGACGATCGTCTATGTGTTGCCTCCTTCGGGAACATTGAATGTGAAATATGCCTCGGTAACGGATTCCCCGTTGACGCAGATCGCCTTTCTCGACAAAACGGATTTCGATTTCGATTCGACGGAGAATGATGAGGTCATCGAGCGCATGAAGGGAATTTTCAACGAGTTCCTCCGGGAGTACAACAAGGGAGAGTATTTCGAGCCGATAGAGGGCGACATACCCTACCAAGTCGTTTATGACAAGCTCGACGTGAATGTAACGGGTATCGTGGTAACGCTAACCCTTGTAGAACTGGAAGGTTCGGAGATATGCTGAAAGAGATACGCGGGCATATCAGGGATTGTCTCGAATCCGTAAAGGAAAGGATAAAACGGAACATCGAAGATAAGGGCCGGACGGCCTCGGGAGGTACGGCGTCCTCGTTGTCGGTCTCTTTCGGGAACTTGGGCGGCACGCTCTACGGCAGCAGTTCATTTCTTGCCATACAGAGAGGTCGCAAAGGCGGGAAAGTTCCCCGGGGATTTGTCGGGATAATCCGCCAATGGATCATCGACAAGGGTATATCGGTCCGTCCCGTACCCGTAAAAAGGAAGTCGAAATACGGAGATGAGGAACGGGCACAGCTTTCGGCGGCAAGGGCTATTGCCTACACGATCATGAAGAACGGGACGAGCCTCTACCGGCGTGGCGGTTACGATGACATCTACGACACGGCCATAGAGGAGGAGACGGATAAACTGCGTCCGAAGCTGCTGGACGTATTTTATATAACGATAAGGGACATTAATAAAAACATGAGAGATTATGAGAAACGGAACAATCGCAAATAACAGCGGGCAGATGTTGGCACGGGTGGAATACCCGGCGCGGTATGCCTTTGCCTTCAATCCCCTTTTGATTACGGTCGGGGAAGAAACGACCGGGTCGCTTCAAAAGGCGTATATAAGAGCCGTAAAGCGTTACGGCGGGTCAGATGACTATTATCGGGACGAAGCGGACTTCACGGACGGAGAAGCGGTCTTTGACATAAGCATGTTTTGCCGGGGTCTATTCGATCTCGGGAACATAGCGGACAATACGGAGCGGATCATTACGGTGCAGTTCGCCGTCGGTGTAACGGACAAGTCCGGAACCAACCACGAAATGCACAGCGGAGAAATTTCCGGGCAGTCGGTAATGAATGTCATTTGGGGTGCGATCGCTCCGACAGAGGAATACAACGGCCTCACCATGTTCCGCTGGTTTTCCCGTTTTCCGATGAAACTGGAATTTTTCGCACAGGCCGGCGAAAAGGTTTACAAGGAGATAGACGGCAAAGGGACACATACGCTTGTCTCGACGGTCTCGGACATGGGCATAGTCTCGATAGACCTTTCCGGGGCATTCGAGGGTGATACGGTGGTGAAGAAAGCCGCCCTTTCGGTCGGCGACTTCGTGAACGTGTTCGATGAGACCTTTGATTTTACGTTCGCCAGCTATGAGAGCGAATGGGAAATCACGTTGAAGAAAGATGATAGCCCCTGCGGCGTGTTCCTGCGCTGGATAGACAAACACGGTTTCATGCGATATTTCCTCTTTTCCGAAGGCGACGAGAGTACGGAATCGGAGGACTACGGCGACCTGCTCGAACAAAAGTACAGCGCATTCGGACGGTACTATCCGAATATCTACCGGCAGCAGGGCAAGAGCGTAACGAGGAAAATGAATATCGCCGCCTTGCATCTGACCCGTGAGGAATACGAATATGTCCGTTCGGTGGCATTCTCTCCGGTGGTGGATATGTACATGGGCGACGATGAGGGAACGGCCTCATGGCTTCCCGTACTGGTATCGTCCGGGGACACGGGCCGGGAACAAAAGAACTTGGAGGATATGGAGATAGAACTCTACTACAACGAAGCAACACAAAAGTATTAACCATAAAACGACAAAAGTATGGCAACAGAAAAGACGACCGCGATATTGGAAATAGAAGTCGATGCGGGCGAAGCGATCAAAACGATAGAGCGTTATAAGTCCCAAATACAGGTTTTGAAGAAAGAGCAGCAGAACTTACGGGAGGAATTGAAAAAAGGAAAAATATCACAGGAAGAATATACCAAAGCGAACACGGAAGCCGAAGTCGCCATAAAAACAACCCAAGAAGCGATGAGGCTTACCGGCCGCGAATTGAAAAACCTGATTACCTTACATGGGGAAGAAAAAGATTCTTTACTATCCTTACGTGCCGAATTATCGAAAGTAACCCTCGCCTATGACCGACTGTCTGAATCCGACCGGAATGCGGCAAAGGGGAAAGAAATGTTGGAATATATCAAGAAACTGCAAGACCAGATCCGCCCGCTCGAAGAATCTACGGGACGGTTTCAAAGAAGTGTCGGCAATTACCAGCAGTCGATAGTAAACGCTGTTGCCGCCATGAATCCTCTGGCCGCGAAATTATCCGGGTTTGTGGATTTTTCCGATGAAGCTGCCGGAGGCTTCACCAAGCTAAAAACAAGTGCGCAGGCATTCGGCAAAACCTTATTGAGTTTGGTTAAAAACCCGGCTTTTCTTGCCATTGCCGGCATAGCGTCCGTCGGTAGTGCGTTCAAGCTCTGGTATGACTACAACAAAGGATTGATCGAGGCTACCCGTCTGACAAAACAATTTACCGACCTTTCCGGAAATGAATTAAAAGCGTACAGAAATGAAGTGCAGGCCGTTTCCGACACCTTCAACAAGGATTTTGTAGAGGTATTGCGTGGTGCGAATGCGTTGCAAAAGCAATTCGGCATCACCTCGCAGGAAGCTATCGAATTGGTGAAAGAAGGCTTTATTAATGGGGCAGACGTAAACGGGGAATTTTTGAAAAACGTAAAAGAGTATTCGACTTTTTTCAAAGAAGCGGGTTTGTCGGCCGAGGAATTTGTCGCCATTAACGCCCAAACAGAAAAAATGGGTATTTTCTCGGACAAAGGCATTGATGCTATTAAGGAGGCGAATATCCGCCTACGGGAAATGACGACCGCCACGTCTACGGCATTGGAGGGTATCGGCATATCCTCGGAACGAGTACAGGAAGAATTACAGAACGGCAGCAAGACGACATTCGACATCATTCGGGAAGTATCGGCCAAGTTGAACGAGCTGCCCGATTCGGCCTCGACTGTTGGAGCGGCATTGGCCGACATCTTCGGCGGTCCGGGTGAAGATGCGGGACTGGCCTATATCCGTACCCTTAGTAACATTTCCACGAGCTTATCCGATGTAAAAAGCAAGACCGGCGAACTTGGGAATTTGCAGCGGGAGCAGCTTCAAAGTCAAATCAACCTTGAAAATGCCATATCCGCATTGTTCGACCAAACAGGTGGCGGATTTGAAAAAATGACGACACAAGCCAAGATATTTATCAATAATGGGCTGTCCGGAATAATCCGGGGAGTTATTGATTTAATAAATTGGTTTATAGAGCTATACAACAACAGTGTGGCTATACGGGTTGTTTGGGAAGGATTTGTCGGACAATTCAAAATTATTATAGCCCAGATAGGAAACTTATTTAGTCTTTTTATCGATCAAGCGAAAGCGGTAGGAAAGGTGTTGGAGGGGACGTTTACACTTGATTTCTCGAAGATGAAAGAGGGGTATTCCGATTTTGCCAAATCCTATTCCACCCTTGCCAAATCGGTAGTTTCCGATTATAAGGATATTTTTGTGAAAGGAATAAACGATATAAAGAATGGCAAGATAGAACCTATAAAAATACCGATCGAGGCCGATACAGAATCGCTCGGGGGAGGAACGGGAAACAGCGGATCCGAGGGAGGAACGAACAATGGCGATAATACTCCCAAGCGAGACATTAAAGCCGAGGCCGAGGAAATCGAAAAGGCCGAAGCCGCAATGTTGAAGGTGTTAGATGAGGCATCGGCGGAATACAAAGCCATTCTGGATAAACGCTACAAGCGGGATAAGAAGGCCATTGAGGATAAAATCGCCTTATATGAGGAAGATAAAAAGTTGACCCCGAAAATGCAAAAGGCGTTGAACGATCAACTGGAAGCCCTCGAAAAAGAACATGCCCGTGATATAGCCGCGATTAGTAAAAAGGCGACCGACGACCAAATCGCCGAGCAGGAGCGGTTAATCAATTTGAAACTGTCCGTTGCGGAAAAGGGGTCTCTCGAAGAATACAATTTGCGTCTTGCCAATCTCGAACAACAGAAGCAGCAGGAGATAACAGCCGCGAAAGGGAATGAGGAAGAAATCGCGTTGATCAAAGAGAAATATCGTATAAAGGAAGCCGAAGAAGATAAACGTTTCAAAGACGACCAAGCCAAACAACAGGCAAATGTGGCCAGACAAGAGTTGAACGAACGCAACCTTGAATGGCAGAACAAAATCAACGCTGCCAAGCTGAACGGCGAAAATTATTTACAGTTTATGGTAGACCAGTCCCAACAAGAATTGGAAGCCATAAAGAAGGCCGGACAGCAGGAATGGGAAACGAGGGCGCAATACAACGCCCGGCTATTGGCCGCACAACAGAAATACAATGATTCTGTGAAAGCCAAGAATGATGCCGAAGTACAGATGCAATACGCGAAGGCGCAGGCTATCGGATCAATCATGGGATCTCTTTCAAGTATGATAGGAGCTTTCGGAGAAGAAAACCTTGCAGCCTTGAAATTATCGAAAGCCATTGCCATTGCAGAGGTCGCCATAAATCAAGGCATCGCTATATCCGAAGCTGTAAAAAATGCAACATCAGACCCTAAAAATGCTCTTGCTCCGTGGCTTATTCCCGTAAAAATTGCCGCAGCTGTGGCCGCAGTTACTACAACCATAGTAACTGCCGTGAAGTCAATAAACGATGCAGAAAAACAAATCGCCGAAGCGGAAGCGCAAAAATCAAGCGGAAAAACGGGTACAGTAACCGTGAAAGGCTACTCGACGGGAGGTCTTGTCAAAGGTGAAGGTACGGGTACAAGCGATTCCATTCCGGCGAGACTTTCGGCGGGAGAGTTCGTTATCCCGGCCAAGACGTACAAAATGTTTTCGCCGGTCATAAACAGCATTTATCGGACAGGTCAGAATTGGAATGCCGCAAACAGAGTATATTCCCCGGCCTCATCAAATTACGGGAATACGATTTCCGAAGATATGCTCTCTCGGGTAGTATCTAATGCGGTTATTTCTGGTATTAAAAACTTGGATATTCATTCTGCTGTTTCTGTTGTAGACATAAACAAAGGACAGAGAAAGGTCGATGTTAAAGAATTAAGAGCACAAAACATGGTAAAAAAATAAGGATATGAAAGAAGAATTGTTTATAAAGAGTACTTCCGGGAAATGGGAAAAAGCGGACTTGTCTGCACAAAGTAACATAGTATTAGCCTATAAGAACAATTTGCTGGGGACTATTGGTAAAATACAATCCTCATACAGTTATACCGTATCTTTACCGAAAACAAGCAAAAACATGCGGATTTTCCAGCTCTGCAATCTCCCTTCGGTAAGAGTGATAAATGGGACGAAAATCATCGGAGAGCCGTTTCAAGTCCGTTACCGGAAGGAGGGTATCGACATACTGGGTGATGCCGTCGGGTTTCTCGACGGGGTAACCAAAGAGGCTTTTGAAATAGGTTTATGTTTCGGCTTTCTCGGGGCTTTCAGTGATTGGATAGAGGAAGAAAAAACATTGAACGATTTATCTGCATATTCCGGCCAGCTTGCAATCACAACCACATTCGACAATAATCTGACCGATTATCCTGCGTCTGAAAATATCGACGATTTACCGGCCATATTCAAACCTTACTATGACATAGGGTTTGATCCCTCTACTGCAAAACCGGAGATTGCCCGTTTGCCGGCAGTGAGAGTTCCCTATCTTATCGAGCAAATAGAGGAAACAGTAAATTGCAAATTCTCTTTTCCACAAAACATTGCAGAAAGGCTGAAATATCTTGCTATTCCTCTGTCCTCGAAAAAGGCATTTTACGACAATTCCGAACCGCGTGTATTTTATAACGCCCAAATAGTGAATAGCACTGTCCCTAAAATTGTAAGCTGGAAAGATAGACATCCGAACGAAATTGTTATGGATAAAGAAGAATTTGTAAAAGAGCTTATTGATGAAAAGTTCGGTCCATTTGCGGGGATTAGTTTCGATATGTTTGACCCTAACGGGATAGAAGGGGTTTTTTCAACAGGTCTTGCAGGGCTGCGAGCATCTTCCATTGCAGGGGAGGGTGGTTCAAACAACATGCTTACGGTTGCGGTTATTGTACCTTCAAAAAAAATCTCATTGAATAATATGTCTTTATCTGGGAAATTCATGGTGAAAATGGGGAAAGACAGTTATTCGGCTCCGGGCAGTATAGTCTTTTATAAAATGGCTCAATTAGGAAATGATTCTCAATTCGATATTGTCGAAGCTATTCACACATGGAATTATGAATATTCAAGAGATGAGGAGCTGGTAACTGTTTCATTGCCTCCCGATACTGTATTTAAAAAAATAGAACTTGAACCGGGATTCGTATATGGTTTTGTCTTGAATTTTTGTGCTTTTTCTATCAGTGGAACTAATGCAGGAGCCGATAAATTGGAAGCTGCGGAGTATTCCGGATCTGAAAGTGCACGTATGAAATTTTCCTTTCAGACAGAGAGTGGACTTTCCACGAACGATGTTGTATTTGGCAAAGATTTACAAATGAAAGGGAACATGCCGGATATTTCGCAAGTGGATTTTATTCAATCCTTGTGTTACATGTTCGGAATGTTCCCTATTATTAATCCGATTCCCAAGAAAAACGATGAGACAGGGAAAAGAACCGTCGAATTTATATCGATCGATACTTTATTCAAAAATAAGGTGTCAAGGTATGTTTACGGAAAAAAGTTCAATGACTGGACGGGTCGCCTCATTACCGACCCGAACGACATAGAAATATCCTTCTCGAAAGACGGGTATTATCAACGTAATTATTTACGTTATACGGAAGATGATACGGTAACGGGAGACTATGACGGATATTTCGATATTCCCGATAAATCGCTGGATAAAGAAGGCGATTTAACAGAACTTCCTTTTGCAGCCTCTGACGGAGATAAAATAATGATGTTCAGCGAAGAAAAAGACGATGACGGAAATACTACATATTCTTTTGAAGGCTTTGAACCCCGTATAATGAGCGTTATTAAACGAGACGACGGAAAATGCGGTTTAACTTTCGACAGCTTGGATTTCAAATCTCTTTTGTCGAAGTATTACAGCCGTTATATAGAGTTGGTGCAAGATATGTACTTGATTACCGTAACCGTCGAATTAAACGCTTTGGATTTGAAAAATATCGACTATGCCTATCCCGTTTATTTCAAGCAATTTGGACGGTATTTCGGGATAGTCGATATACAAGCCAACTCTAACGACGATAATTGCGAGGTAACGTTAATGAGGCTTTCGGCGGGATAGCTCTTAATTCATCATTTTAATGCGTTCCTATATGGGCGCATTAATTTTTTTTGATATAAAATTTGTTTTACAAGAATATTGATATATTTTTGTAAAACAACTATAATAAAATGATTATGAAAAAATTTATCTTGTTTCTGTTTTTTATGCCTCTTGTAATGGTAGGAAATGCACAGGTTCTGACGGAAAGCGATCTTGCAAAAATTGATATTAAAGCATACGACAATGGTAAAAATTATAGCAAGGCCGCATCGGTTATTGCAAAAGATTATCCACCGGATAAAGACGGCAACCTAACAAGGATATTTATTGTTGAGAATATAAATAAAACAAAAGAACAAATATACATAGCTACAAATAACTGGTTTATATCTACATTTAACGATGCAAACTCTGTCATACAACTGAATGATAAAGAAGCTGGTACGATTATAGGAGTTGGATTGGTACCCAAAGTTGAATCTTCGTGGACTGGAAGCTATACCGATTCAAGAATATTAGTTCGAGTAGATATTAAAGAAAATAGAGTACGCATAATTACTCAAATTCAAGAATATGACGTATTTTTCCCTTCGTCACAATACTCCCCATCACATCGGGTAAAATGGGATCCAATAGAATGTTATCCTTTTACCAAAACAAACAATGTAAAGAAAAAATCTGACTCGAAAGCCTTCGTCAATAGCCATATAGCCTGCTTAGGTATGATTTCACGTTTGCGAGATGCAATTATCGGAAATTCTACAAATACCATAGAAGCAACTGATAATTGGTAATAGGTTTAACTATGTCATTTCTCAACTTAAAATTAAATGAGTATGACCCGCCATTCTATTTTACTCCCGCTTTGAATGAAGAAAGTATCGGGTTCTCTTTTATGAAAAACTTTTGACAAGATCCTCGGCGATTGCCGGGGATTTTTTTACTCTTTCAAGTTTTTCATGGCGTGGAAACTATTTCAAAAAGGAAAACAGATCGTATTTGCATAACCTCACCATTTTGCTGATGTCCGAAAAATGGTATAACCTTATTTATTTACGAAATTTTGACCGTAAATCATTAAGTCTTGCAAAAAGTGTAGAAAATTTTCCTCACTTCTCCGAAATGCACTCTGTTGGCAGCCAAAATCCCGGGAAAATCTTCCTCAAACAATGTTTCCCTCTCTTTTTACTTATACGTCCGGTGTTAAATGATATTAATTATCATATCATTTATCTGCATTATATTTGATATTAAAATTAATATCATTATATTTGCATTGTAATAATCAAACAAAAACAAAATGAAGTACAAAGAACTCGAAAGGCTTGTAAAGAAAGCGGGCTGTTACGATATAGGCCGACAACAAGCCGGACACCCTTTATGGTACAGCCCAAAGACGGGAAAAATGTTCCAAATGAGCAACCACGGATCGGAAGAAGTAGCAACCGGAACACTAAACAAGATTAAAAAGGCAGCGGGGATTTAATCCCCCTGCTTCCACCATAAGATAAAAGGAGATAAAGGAATGGAAAAAAGAAAAGTTACCGCAGTGATAGAGCGCGCCGGAGATGGGACATACAGCATTTACATGGACGCCGATGACATGGGTTATCTTGTAACAGGGACGGGAAAGACCGTCGATGAGGCCATGACGATGTTTAAGGCCGGGTATGACGATATGAGAAAATATCATGCGGAAGAAGGAAAAGAGTTTGAAGAAGTGGATTTCGATTACAAGTACGACATGGCATCATTTCTTTCTTACTACTCGAAGATACTTTCTCTTGCCGGCATGTCGCGCTTGACGGGAATAAATCAACAACAGTTGAGCCATTATGTTACAGGCAGGAGAAATCCTTCGGCAAAAACCATAGAGAAAATGCAGGCCGCCATACAACGTTTCGGCAAAGATTTAAGCACTGTACACTTTGTTTGATTATTACACGCCCTCAAAGGCAGTGCCGGGCATACTCCTTCTGGGGTATGCCTTTTGTCTTTTTATAAAATAAACGGGAATAAATTTGGAAAATAGATAATTGTATATATCTTTGTGTCGTACTATTGGCTAACAAAGTGTATGTGCTTGCTTGATTGTGAAATCACGTGAGCACTTTTTTGTTTTTAAACGAGGTAAAAGAGAATTTATGAATGTGTATGAAGCAATGAGCAGCATAAGGCCGATGCTTGAGAAGTTGCAAAAATCAGGCGTCGACTTGTCGAATATAAAGAACATCGACATGTACGAAGAATACAGGGAGATGAGCAAGGACGGCGAGAAGAAGATGTATATCGTATCGTTTCTTGCGGAGAAATACAAGATGAGCGAGAAGTCTGTATCTCGTGCCATAAGAAGATTTTCCATGATATTATAAAAGGCTTTGAATTGTTATAGGTTTCAGGCGTGTCTGTGCGTGAGCATGGGCACGTTTTTTTTTATATCGATAAATGGACATTCAAGTGTCCCCCCCTTTTTCAGCGATTTTTTCCCGACCTCATTTCGACTGTCTACCTTTGAGAAAACGCAAGAAACATGGCACGACTGAAAATATACGGAGACATTGTGGACAGCGAGGAAAATTCCTTCATGCAGATGTGGGGTATCGACAACGGCGTTACTTTCCAATCGATAGATGATTTTCTTTCCTCCATTTCCGAAGACGACAAGACAATCGACATACATATACACTGCCGGGGCGGAAACGTCATTGAGGGCTGGGCGATATACGATGCCCTCCGGCACTCGGGCAAGGAAATTTCGGCCACCATAGACGGTGAATGTTCGTCCATGGCGACGATCGTTCTTTTATCTGCTCCCAAAGAACGGCGGAAAGCCTACGCGAACGCCCATTTCTGCATTCATAACCCGTCGGCAACGACGTACAATCTCGATTGGTCTGAATCCCTCACTGCCGACAACATCGAGAAAGGGGCAGCCCGGCTTTCAAAGCAGGCGGAGCAGTTACGTGCGGAGCAGGATAGGATTCTCGACCTTTATGTGGAACGCACCGGGACGGACCGGGAAACCTTACAGGCGGTAATGGACAAAGATGTCATCTACGGCATGGACAAAGCCATTGAACTTGGCTTCATCTCGGAGGTTCTACCTCCTATCACGGCGAAGAGGCAAACACCCAAAACACAAAACAATATGCACAACGACAAAGAAGAAGTACAGGTAAAGCGGGGCATTCTCGACAGAATCCTTGCGAAAGCGGGCTTCAAAGCCCTCGAAGATGTAAAAATCGTGGACATGGTAGTAACGGCAGCCGACGGTTCCGAACTGACGATCGAACGGGAGAGCGGCGATCCGCAGGTAGGTGATTCGGCCAGTCCCGACGGAAGTTTCGTCATGGAGGACGGCACGACGATTGTCGTGTCCGACGGTGTTATTACGGAAATCATACCCCCGGTAGAAGCGAAAACAGAAGAAGAATTTGCCGCATTGGAGGCAGAACTCGAAGCATTGAAAGCTGAAAACGAGCAACTGAAAGCCGATAAAGCCGCATTGGAAGAACGTATTTCGGAACTGGAAAGCCAGCTCGGGGAAAGTGAAGCCAAAGCCAAAAACGAGGAAGAATCCGCCATCCTTGCCAAAGTAAAGAATGCGGGCGGCGTAGCATGGCTGGATAAGATACTGGCCATGAAGTCAACCTTCCATGCGAAGAACACCCGTACACAGGTGCGGACTGTCGAAACGGAAGATGAAAGCCCTATACAGAAAGCCAAACGGGCATTGGAAGAAAAAATCGAAAACAGAAAAAAACAATAAAAACAGGAGGAATAGAATATGAGCCAATTTGCAGGATTCACCGTAGATAACGGTGCGATAAAAGATTTGCGCGAGCTGCTTTTTGCGACGCTGTACAAAGATCCGGACCTGAATATTACCGCAACGCCGGTAACAGGGGTTATCAACGGTCAAAAACTGGGTTACATCGACCGTATGGGTGATGTCGGGTTGAACAAGTGCGGTTGTAACCCGACATATAGCAACGTCGATATAACCGGAAGCGAGAAAGAATGGGAGCTGGGCTGCTGGCAAATCGCCAAGCACATTTGTTACACGGAGTTGGAGAACACCATCGCCAAAAATTCACTGAACAAAGGCACGGACATCGCCAATCTCATAGGCACTCCTTACATGGAGTTCTTGACCCCCCTTTTACAGAAAGCCATAACCGATATGTTTTGGCGTATTGTTTGGTTTGGCGACAAAGAGGCCAAGAATGTGGCCGAGGAAGACGGCGGTAATATTACTACCGGTATAGATATAAACCTTTTTAATATGACCGACGGTTTGTTCAAACGCCTTTTCGGAATCATCGCCGACAATTCCGGCCAAAAGACGGCCATTGCTGCCAACGCAGGAAGTACGACGGCATCTCAGATGTCGAAGATTCGGGAAAAAGGGGTAGCTATGGGCATCATAGATAACCTTCTCGCCGATGCCGACGGTCGCATCTTTGACAAGCCCGATGCTTGCATTATGATGACAAACAGCCTGTTTAAAGCCCTTGTCGCCGATGTCCGCAATACGTTTATCGGCACGACCCTGACCTATCAACAACTGGCAGAAGGGGTCGTTATCTCCCAATACGACGGTCGTAAAATAATAGCATTGGATATTTGGGATCGCATGATCAAGCGTTTCGAGAACAACGGCACGAAGCTGAACAACCCGCACCGGGCTGTATTATGCTCTCCCTCGAACCTTTTCTATGGGACGGACGATACCGATATGATTGCAGATTTAAGCGTTACCTTCAATGAAGAAACACGCTACAACAACATTTTCGCGCAATCGAAAATCGGTACATTGATCGGAGAGGATGCCCTCGTACAAGTAGCCATATAATCAATTAAAAACAACTAAATAAAGAAAGGAAAAAGTGTTATGGACAAATGTGATTTCAGTATTTTAAAAGACATTATGTATAACTGTGCCAAACCCGTATCGAAGGGTTTGCGCAATACCGGGTACATCTACAACTACGACGACATCGACTGGGACACGGTAACCTACGATGAAACGACACCGAACATCATTACCGCCCTTCCGATGAAAGAGGGCAAGAAAGGTTACAAGATCGCCATACCGGGCAAGACCCCGTTCACCGGCACGACCACCTCGATGACCGAAGGGACATACCGGAACAACTTCACCAAATCTGTCGCCGTAGTGATCCTCGATGCCGGTCCCGATGTCTCCCACAACATCATCGACCCTATGGCGAACGGGAAATTCCTTGTTGTACTGGAAAACCAGTATCAAGGCACGGACAAGAAGAACACGTTCCAAGTCTTCGGCGTGGAGCAGGGCTTGTCAGCCTCGGCGATCGAATCGGACAAATATTCGGACGATACGCAGGGCGGCACGTCCGTAACCTTGCAGGAGGCCGACGCTCCCACCTTCGCCTATTACCTTTTCGACACGGACATCGCCGCCACGCGCGAGATGTTGGAATCCACCCTTACCGTATCGCCCGGGGAATAGGCCATGATGAGCTACGAAGAAGCGGTACAGGTCTTGGAGGAAATGAGAAGCCGGTATCATGCCGGTTTCTCTTCCCGGGACAAGGAGGTCATCGAAAGGCTGTATGAAACGGTCCTCTCGATGAAGTTCCGCAAAACCTCGTGTGCCGATTGTTATCGGGACGCATATCTGGAAGTTTCAAATTATCTCAAAAAAACAGGCAAAATGGAAGAAAGAAAATACAAGCTCCGCCGCGGCGTGCTGTTACGACCGGAGTTCGGCTCTTCGGAGTTTTATTCAGCAAAGAGCATCACCGATGAAAAGGCGGAAGAACTGTTACGCAAGAACCCGACCCTTATCGAATCCTTCGAATCGTACCCCTCTGACTGGAAGGAGCGCATCGACAAGAAGGTACGGGACGATGACCGCATCGAGTTGAACGAGACGGGCAAACGGCTGTACATCGGCGATACCCTTCCGTTGTCCACGACCTCTTACCACGCCGTAGTGGAGCAATGGACGAGCAGCAACGCGAAAGTGGCGACGGTCGACGACAAAGGAGTCGTAACGGCGTTGTCGGAGGGCCGGAGCACGATCACGGCCACGACGACGGAGGGCAAGACGGGACAGTGCGCCGTAACGGTCGTTTCCCGGAATAAAAAGTAGGAGGCGCAGGCGATGAACATCTCGAACGTGGTGAGACCGTGCAAGCGCATCGAACGCTTCTATTCAAGCACGCTGGGTATTCAGACCTACGACAAGGACAACCTTTACCCTCAAAGAATGCTTGCGCTGTTGAAAAACAGCCCTACGGGCGGGACATGTTGCAGCCGTTATGAGAACTTCATCTTCGGCGACGGATTCCGGGACAGAAATTTGTCGGAACTTGTCGTGAACCGCTACGGGGACACGGCAAACGACATCTTGCAGCTTTCCGTTAGGGACTTGTCCCAGTTCGGCGGTGTTTCCCTGCACCTGAACTACGACCTTTCGGGCCGTGTTGTGGAGGTGCAGCATGTGCCGTTCGAGAGTTGCCGGCTGTATGAGGAGGACGACGCGGGGTATGTCCCCTACATCTGCACTCACCCCGACTGGTCGGGCACGAAAACTCGTAGGGGAAAGAAGCTGAAAGTAAGCCGGGAAACGGTCGATTACCTCTACCCGTTCAACCCGCAGAAAGAGGTGCTGTTGTCTCAAATCGACAAGGACGGCGGCATAGAGGGTTACCGGGGTCAGATCCTTTGGTATTCGACGGCAGGCAGGAACACCTACCCCGAACCCGTCTATGACAAGGTGGTAACGAACCTCTCCACCGACGAGGGTCTCGACAACGTGAAATACCGCAATGTGCGTAACAACTTCCTTCCGGCCGGAATGCTTATACGCAAGAAAGGTTTGTCGGGCGCGATCGACAAGGAAGGCCGCCCGGTTGGAGGCACGACACAGGACGAGATGCGAAGCCGGGAGTTCGCCGACAACCTTCTGACCTTTCAAGGGGACACGAACGCCCTCGCCATCATGGACGTAACGGTAAACGCGGACGAAGACGCCCCGCAGTGGGTGGGCATAAAAAGCCAGAACTTCGATAAGGACTTCACCGTAACCGAATCGAGCGTAACCGAACGCATCTATTCGGCATTCGGTCAGGAGCCTTGGTATGCCATACGGGTTGGGAAGCTCGGATTCAGCGGCCAGTTGGTGGCCGAGGCCTACGAGTATTACAACTCGTATGTGTCGAAAGAGCGTCAGGCGTTGGAACGTATCTTCTCGAAGATCTTCGGCCTGTGGGAAACCCCTTTGTCGGGGGACTTCACCATAAATCCGAAAAGCTACGTACATAACGCCGAACAAACGGATAACCCAAACGCAACGGAGAGATGAATACTATTTTAACCCCGCAGGAATTCAAGAAGATGCCCGGCATACGCAAGCCGGGCACTCACGTATCGGAAGATGCTTTGCAGGCCTATATTTCCGAAGTGGAAATGCTGTATATAAAGCCCCTTGTAGGGGACGAGTTTTATATCACCCTCGCAACGGACACGGAAGGGAAGTACGCCGGGTTGTTGGAGGGTTGCGAATACAGCGACCGTCGGGGCAACCGCCGTTTCTGCCCGGGCTTGAAGACGGCTATCGCCTATTACGCTTATTCGCAGTATGTCATGGCGGGCGATGTCGAGAGTACCCGTTACGGCTTCCGGTTGAAAGAGGAGGAATATTCCTCGCGTATCTCGTCGAAGGAGCGTTCGGAGCTGTACAACAACACCCTTCAAGTGGCCTCCGGTTACCTGTCGGAGTGCCGGACGTACATGAGCGAGGTTTTGGGGTTGCGCTTTGAAGGCAGCCCCAAAATAACGGGAAGTTTCACGATAAGAAAAATAGGATAACGCATGAAACAAAGCGATATAGATAAAGTCCTGTCTATTTGTAGGGACATAAAGAACGCGACGGAAGAAGGGGAAAACACGGCCTTGAAAGTGGGCGGCGTACTTGAAAAGCTGGCCGGGGCTGTAACGTCGGACGAAACGCTGTCGGGGTTGGCCCAAAAAGACCTCTCGAACGTTTCGGCGACCGTTTTACAGGACAAGACGGGGGTATATCCGGCAGAAAGAATCATGTACCATATTTATGCGGACCATTCGGTCAGCATTTCCGAGAAAAAAGAAGATTTGCCGGGTATTTTGTCGGCGGCGGCCGAAGACCATGAACTGACGTTGTATTTCGCCACATTGAATGACAATATCGGTTCTTCCTTTTCTCCGGCGTATGTAAAGATCCTGTACGGTCGTAAAATCAACTATACGGCGATGTTCGTCGGGTCTGACAATTACGTCCACAAGGTCGTTATCGACGAGGACGGAAACTTGACGAAACAGTACGCCTACTCGTTCGACGACTTCGCCACGAAGCAGGACATCGAAAAAATAAAGCTGGGCGATCTGACCTCGCAGGGTTACCTGCCTACACGCATCGTGGACATGGGGGAATATTCGTCGTCGGAGGGCTTCGTTTTTACCGACCCTCTTTTGTCGGAACTGGCCGCAGCGATCAATGCGGTTTCGGAGGGGAAAGCCACGCTGTTGTTGAAGGGGTCGACACCGTATGGTGATCCTCTGTTTTTTTCGGGTGTCTCTGTGCGGATAGATGCCGGAATCGATTACAGGCTGACTTTTTTAATGTCTAACGGCCGTTCTTATTGGATCTCGTTCGAGGCGGGTTACCCGGATAGTGTACAGCAAGGATTTACAGAAGGCGGCGGTAGTGGAACAATCACATCGGAGGTCTACACGGACAATAAGGATTATAAGGAGATTTAAAACGAACCAATAAAATAATGATATTATGGCAAAGATTAAGAAGTTAAAGGAAAATGGGGCAACGATTTATCCGGCA
>OLGD01000320.1_pt1 | contig 101429 bp, 76 predicted proteins | sample 1605311 | NCBI WGS metagenome assembly OLGD01 (sample SAMEA3888917, study PRJEB22519) | human gut metagenome | biome: human gut; feature: human-associated habitat; material: faeces | place: Denmark | collected 2010 | reverse complement strand
TCGAAAATTACAGATTGAGGGTCTTGGTTCTATGCGGCGTCTTTCATTAAAATCCACTCTCTTTGGTGTTGACCCAAATTTGGATTGGCGGGCAACGACAGCCCGGAGACGCGTTTGGCAATTCGGCTGCAATCAACGCGCGCCGCTGAATGGAGAAATTGCCGGCGGGACGCGCAAATGCCGTCGAGCGGGCGGGATTCGAACCCGCGACCCTCTGGTCCCAAACCAGATGCGCTAGCCAGGCTGCGCTACCGCTCGATTTTCAGGACATTTCAGCCGATTGGGCGCGGATTGTCAATTACTCATTTGAAAATGCGGGGCGCAAGGAGAGTCTTGTTAGTTGCCGCATTTTGCTTTCGGGCGGGCTCCGCCCGCCATTCGCATCCCCGCGTTTTCTCGAAAGCAGGGAAAAATAGCCGTTTTGGGCTCGGAAATTTGGGGCGCAAAAAAATCCCGAACCGCGCGGTTCGGGATTTTGAGGAAATTTCCGGCGTTATTTTGCTGCGGGAGCCGAGGGAGCGGGAGCCGCTTCGGGCGTTGCGGGTGCGGGAGCGGCGGGATCAACATCCACCATCTCGACGTCGAATATAAGCGTCGAATTCGGGGGAATGCCCGGGAGCGCCTGGTTGCCGTAGCCGAGCTTGGCGGGAATGTAGAGGCGCGCCTTGCCGCCCTTGCCGATCTTTTGCAGGCCTTCCCTGAATCCGGCGATTACGCGCGCGAGGTTGAACTCCGCGGGCTTCCCGCCGTGCTTGTCGGTGCTGTCGAAGACCGTCCCGTCCACGAGTTTGCCCGTGTACTTCACAACGACGTTCGAGTTTTCGGAGGGGAGCTTGGCGTCGCCCTTCTGGATGATTTCGATGGCAAGCCCCGTGGGCGACTTTTCAATGCCCTCCTTCTTTTCGAGCTCTTTCCAGAATTCCGCGGCCTGGGCGGTCGCCTTTTCGGCGGCCTTCGCGGCGTTGGCCTCGGCGCGCGCGCGGAGGAATTCAAAAGCTTTCGCGCCCGTAGCCTGGATGTCGTCGGGCAGCTTTTTGGATTCGTTTACCGCCTTCATGCCGGCGACGAACGCGTCGAATTCCTCAGGGGTAAATTCGAGTTCGAGCAGTCCGTTGCGTTCAAACATGATCATTCCAAAAGTCTTTATATAGTCTTCTTTGGTTTCGGCCATGGATGTGGAGGCGGACGCGAGCGCCATAAGGCCCGCGCATATTGCGGTTATTGTCTTTTTGGTTTTCATATTTTTGTCAGAATGTGTTGAAATTTCCTTTTAAATGGGTTGACCGACAGAAAATCATATCGGTTCCAGAATTTCAATTTAAAAGCTCGCCGCCGGGGAACTTTTTGCCGCCGGCGGCGCCGCAGTATGTATCGGCGGATTTGCCCCGAAAATTTAACTTATTTGTTGCCCGCGCGACATTCCGCAATATAAAAGGCGCGTATGAATTCTCAAAATTACCGATTGCAGGTCTGGTACTCCGGCCGCGTCCAGGGCGTGGGATTCCGCTGGAAGGCCGCGGAGATCGCCAAGGGGTACGACGTGTGCGGATACGTCGAAAACCTCGACGACGGCAGGGTTCGGCTCTGCGCCAAGGGCGAAAAGGAGGAGGTGCGCGCGTTCGCCGACAGGCTCGCAGAGTCGATGGCGGACTTCATCCGCTCGTCGGAAGAGCGCGAGGATTTCTGCGACTCGAAATTTTCCGGATTCACAATAAGAGCCTGACGCCGCGCGCCAGTTTCCCCGTTTTCGCAATAAAAAATGTCCGAAGCCATCACAGTAAAAAACCTGAAAAAATATTACGGCAGCGGAATCCGCTCGCGGGCGATAGCCGCCCTTGACGGCGCGACGTTCTCCGTCGAATCCGGCGAGATATTCGGGCTGCTCGGCGCAAACGGCGCGGGCAAGAGCACCGCGATCAAAATAATAACGGGGCTCATAAGGCAGAGCTCGGGCGAATGCCTTGTCTTCGGACAGAAGCTCTCGAGGGCGGCGCGGGCGCAAATGGGGTATCTTCCGGAGTCGCCCTATTTTTACAGGTTTCTGACGGGATTCGAGCTCACGGTATTTTACGCCAAGCTCTGCGGAATGAAGACCGCCGAGGCGAAAGCCGCGGCGATGAGGGCGCTTAACACGGTGGGGCTCGACGACGCCGCGGACAGGAGGCTCGCGCTATATTCCAAGGGAATGACACAGCGCGCGGGGCTCGCGCAGGCGATAGTCCACAACCCCAGGCTTCTCGTGCTCGACGAGCCCGCTTCCGGCCTCGACCCGGTCGGCGCCGACGATTTGTGCAATATAATCCTGCGGCTGAAAGGCGAGGGCAAAACCATACTGCTTTCGTCGCACATAATGGGGGAGATAGAAAAACTCTGCGACAGGATAGCCATAATGTCGCGCGGAAGCGTGGCGGCGGCGGGCAGGACGTCGGAGCTGCTGGAAATAAAGGGAGGGTACGAGCTCTCGTTTTCGTCTGAATCCCCCGGGCGCGTTCTCGAAGCGGCCGAGTCCGCGGGCGCGAAGGGCGCCAAGCTCTCGCCCGCAAAAATCAAGCTTGACGAATTTTTCAGGAGCATCGCAAGGAAATGAGGCGCGCATACATAATATCCGCAAACACTTTTCGGGAGGCTCTGCGGCAAAAGCTGATTTTGCTGCTCGCGCTCGTCGCCCTGGGGCTGGTGGCGTCGTCAAACTATTTTTTGAAGCTCGACCTCGGGCACGAGCGGCTGAAATTCGTGTTCGACTTCACCTCGGGCGCGCTCGGATTTTTCGGCTCAATAATAGCGATTGTGGCGACATGCCAGCTCTTCCATTCGGAATTTGAAAACCGCACCGCGATAACGCTGCTCTCCAAGCCCGTCGGGAGGCTCGGCTTCGCGTGCGGCAAGGCCGGCGGGGCGTTCGCGGCCCTCGCGCTGTTCTGCGCGGTGGTGTCCGCCTGCGGGTGCGCGATGATAGCGTTGGCTTCGGGCTCCGCGCCCGCCGCCGCGGGGGGGATCTCGCCGAACTACGCGGGCATAGCCGTCTTTGCCGCGATACAATGGGCCAAGCTCTGCGCGATAGCTTCCGTGTCCGCCCTGGTGTGCTCGGTCTCGACCTCGCTGCTCTTTTCGGTCGCCGTGTCTCTCGGGATTGTGGCGATATGCTCGATGGGCGGGATAAGCGACGCGCTCGGGGCGCCGAAAACCTTTATGGGGGATCTCTCCGCGGTAATTTTCCCCAATTTGAAAGTTTTCAACGCATCCGAAGCCTTTGCGTTCGGCGCGGTCGACACAGGGGCGTCGCTCGCGGCGTTCGCGTATGCGGCGGCCTATTCGGCGGTATGTCTCGCCCTTTCGGCGTGGGCGTTTACAAAGAGGGAATTTTAACTATGGGGCTTCTGGACACTGCGCGGCTCTGGGCGGTTTTCGCGGCCGCATTCGCGGTTGCGGGGCTTTGCCTCGGCCCGCTCGAAAGACTTGCGGGGCGCCCCATGCCGGTTTCGGAATCTCCGGAAACCGTGAGGGCGGCTGTGGGCGCGGGGGCGGTGTTCGAGGTGCTCGGCGGGTATGCGTCGCTCGCGGCGGACTTCGCTTGGATAAAGAGCTATGTGGACTGGACGCGGAAAGACATTCCGGCGTGCACGGCCTCCATGGAGCTCGCCGTCGCCCTCGACCCGCACATGAAGCAGTTCTGGCGCGACGCCGCGGCCATCGTCGCCTTCGACTACCCCCACTGGAAGCTGGCGGGCGGCGGAAATGGCGGAGAGCTTTCCGAGGCTCTGCGGCTGTTGAAAGCCCGCTACGGCCGCGACGGGATAAAATTTGCCGACCGCGGGCTAAAAATTTTCCCCGACGACGAAAGCCTGCTTATCCAAAAGGCGTCGATAGCAATGGCGAACCTCGACGACTACGCGACGGCGGAGGAGTGCTATGCAAAAATGGCGGCTAAAAAGGACGCCCCCGTGTACATTTTGCGCCGGTACGCCGCGCTGCTGATGCGCAACGGCAAATTCGCCGAGGCGGTGAAGGCGATGGAGCGCATGTATCCGGAAATTCCCGAAGACTCGCCGCTGAAAGCCACGGCGCGCCGCCAGCTCGAAGAGGCGCGCAGGCTGATGGAAAAGTCGAAATTGTAGGGGTGTTTGGGGGCAAATCGCGGAAAGCGCAAAAAAAAGCTTGCCAAACGGCGGGGAACGGGTAGCGTCAATTACTTAATTTTCGGGCCGTAGCGCAGTCTGGGAGCGCGCTTGCATGGGGTGCAAGAGGTCCCGAGTTCGATCCTCGGCGGCCCGACCATTTTTTATCCGCAAAGACGCGAGTTCTTGCGGATTTTTTATTTTTTGTTCACTCGGGCGTTTTGTTTCCGCCAAAGGCGGGAATCGTGGCGATTTTGCTTTCTCAATCGATTTATTGTTTGCGCAGGCTCCGCGAAAAGCTTATATTTGTTTTCGATTAAGCCTTACATACTACAGCGAAAATGGCAACGAGAAGAGAGTTTTTAAAAGTGTCCGCCGCGGCGGGCGCGGGCATCGCGATATGCGGGTGTTCGGCATCCGGAAAGGGGAAAGTTTTCACCGACTCCGAGCGCGAATGCCTCGTCGCCGTCGCGGAGCAGATTATCCCCGCCGACGACCAGTGGGGCGGGGCGACGGACGCGGGCGTCGTCAACTATATTGAAAATTGGGCGGGAAAATATTATCCGGAAATGCTGCCGACCTACAAAAAGGGTATTGCGGCCATTCAGAAGGCTTCCCGCCGCCTCTACTCAAAAGATTTCCAAAACCTCGAGTTTGACGTCCAGACCGGTTTCCTGAAAAAGATGGAGGCGGGCAAGCTTGCGCGCGAGGACTGGGAGGGCTCCGACCAGCGCGGGTTCTTCGGGGAGCTGCTGACGCGCTCCATGCAGGGTTTCTACGGCCCGCCGCGCCACGGCGGAAACAAGGACTATATGTCGTACAGAATGTGCGGGCTGGACATGCCGCATGTTCTGGGGCAAAACAGGTACGGAGCCCGTTAGAATATGGAGACCAGGCACGAAAAAGTCGACGCCGTGGTGGTCGGCGCGGGCGCGGGAGGCGGAATAGTCGCCAAGCAGCTCGCCTCCGCGGGGTTAAAATGCGTAATCCTCGAGCGCGGCCAGTGGCCCGACTACGACGACTCTCCCAACGACGAGCTCATAAACCAGCGCACGCACGCAATCAGGCCTCTTCACACCCTCGACAGGCGCAAGTTTTCAAACGCCGAAAAGCCGTGGCTGCACGACCATTTTCTCAACGCCGCGTGCGTGGGCTCCGGAACGGTGACATACGGCGCGATGGCGTGGAGGTTCATGCCGCAGGATTTCAAGCTGCGCACTCTCTATCCGAATATAAAGGATTCCGCCCTCGCCGACTGGCCCATAACCTACGACGAGCTCGAGCCCTATTACGAACAGGCGGAGTACGAGGTCGGCGTGTCGGGCGACCAGCGCGACAATCCGTTCGCCCCGCCGCGCAAAAGGGACTTCCCCATGCCGGCATTCGAGCACAACAGGGAGGACAGGGAGATTCTCATACCGGCGATGAAGCGCCTCGGCTTCCACCCGTATCCGATACCCATGCTGCGCAATTCCGTGCGGTACAACGGCAGGGCGGCGTGCCTGCGCAACCACACATGCTGCGGCTACATCTGCCCGTGCGACGCGAAAAACGGCACGCAGAACACGGTGATCCCCGTCGCCATGCGGACGGGCAACTGCGAAGTCCGCACCGGCTCGATAGCGTACGAAATCGTTATGGAAGGCCGCAGGGCGGTCGGCGTCAGGTATTTCGATCTCGACCGGAATTCCCATTTCCAGCCCGCCGACGCCGTCGTTTCGGCGGCGGGTTCGTCCGGCACCGCAAAGCTTCTTCTGATGTCCAAGTCCGACATGTTCAAGGAGGGGCTCGGCAACAATTCCGACATGGTCGGCAGGTGCGCGAACTCCCACCATTACTGCGGGGCGTTCGGGCTGTTCGACCGCGACGTGTCCTCCGAAATGGGCCCCGGGGCTACGGTGGCGTTTTCGGATTTCAACCACCTCCCCGACCGCAAGATTTTCGCGGGGGTGCTGTGCTCCGAATTTTACACCCTGCCGTGGGCGAGGTCGAGGATAAGGCCGCCAAATTCCCCGAGATGGGGCGCCGAGCACAAGAGGTACCAGAGGGAAAATTACAGGCGGATGCTCCAACTGCTCGGCCCCGTCCAGGAAATTCCGATGTACGAGGCGCGCATAGTGCTGCACAAGACGCGCAGGGACGCTTTCGGAATTCCCATGCTATCCTCGCAGGGCGGCAAGCATCCGCTCACCGCCGTCCAGGCGAAAATAATGACCGACGCCGCGGAGTCGGTGCTGCGGGAGGCGGGCGCCAAAACCGTGTGGAAGGTCGGCGACAAGCCGAACCTGTCGTACTGCAACGCCGGAGGGCAGCACCAGGCGGGCTCGTGCAGAATGGGGGACAACCCGAAATATTCCGTCGTAGATCCCAACTGCAAGATTTGGGGGACGGAAAACGTGTTCATAGGCGACGCCGCCGTGCACGTCAACAACGGCGGGTTTAACCCCGTCCTGACCGTAATGGCGCTCGCATTCCGCACGGGCGAAAAAGTCGCCAGGGCTTTCGGGAGGGTTCCGGCATGAACGGGAAAATGGCTTTGGCATATCTGGCGGCGGCCGCCGCGGTCTGCGCGCTCGCGTTCGGCGGGTACTCGGCATGGAACTATGCCGATCCCGAATACACGTGCGTCCAGTGCCATGAAATCAAGCCGTCCCACGAAAAGTGGAAGAATTCGGCGCACGCCGGAGTCTCTTGCGCGGAGTGCCACGGGACGGCGGTTTCCAACGGCCTGCACAGCTTGAAGGAAAAGGCGGGAATGGTTTTCTCGCATTTCTCGAAAGACGTGTCGCATTCCGACATAAAGCTGACGGAGCGCCAGCGCCTCGACATAATGGAGCGCTGCGCGGCATGCCATGAGGACGAATTTGCAAAATGGCGGAAAGGGGCGCACTCTACAACCTACGCTAACATATTTGAGGACAAAGCCCACAATTCGCAGGAAAAGCCGTACTGGGACTGCCTCCGCTGCCACGGCATGTTTTACGACGGCAACATACATTCCCTGATGTCGCTCGACGGGGAGTGCGAAAGCTGGAAAATCAGGGACGAAAATCAGAGGGGGCTTCCAGCCATTCCCTGCATGGCGTGCCACCAAATCCACTCCGAAAAGCCGAAAATCCCAAATTTTGAAAACGGGGAAAAGTCGAGGATTCCGGCGTGCGCCGTTCCCAGGACGTCGTTCTATTCCCGCGCCGACGGGGCGCATTTCAGGACAGACCGCCTCATGTCGGTGAAGCGATATCTGGAGGGGAGGGAAGTCGGCGTGTCGCAGGATCCAAACGCAAAGCTTTGCTATAACTGCCATTCGCCTAACTGGACGCGCGAAGCCGGCACCTCCGACGACCGCACTCCCGTGGGCGCCCACGAGGGCATGAGCTGTGTCGTCTGCCACGACCCGCACTCAAATTCCGCCGCGAATTCGTGCGCGAAGTGCCACGACTCTTCGGACGAAAAATACAAATTCAAGCCCGGCAAGTGCCCAAAGTTCGCCCTGGGCGCAAAATGAGAATTGCCGCGCCGATTCCGTTGCATTAAGGCGGCGCGCCCGTCGTCTGCGCGGCCGGATTGCCGCCGAGTCGGCTTGGCTTTTTGAAGTTCTCCGCCAAAGCCGCGGGTTTCGGATGGGGAGCGGCGGTTTTGAATGGGCGCGCTGCCGGCGCGGTTTCCGTCCGGCGGGGGCTACGCCCCTTTTGCGGAATCTGAACCTGCGCGGCCGACGGATTCGGACATTTCAAGCATCCGCTCTATGGGTTTGCGGGCGCGATCCATCACGTCTTTGGGCAGCTCGATTCTCGGCTCGAGGTCTTCGAGGCATTTGAGGAGCTTTTCGGGCGTGTTCATCAGCATGTTTTTGCAGTGCTGGGCGGGCTTGCCGGAGGAGGTCGCCGCTATGAAAGTTTTGTCCGGAATTTCGCGGCGCAGCCTGTGCGCCATTTCCACCACGGTTGCGATTATAAATTTGTCCGACGGATTTTCGCGGCAGAACTTTATCATCTTCTCCGTGCTGCAAACGCAGTCGGCGACATCGCGCACCTCCTTTGGGCATTCGGGGTGGCAGACGAGCGGCGCGCCGTCGAAAGCCCTTTTTATGTCGGCGAGCTCCCTTGCCTTGTATTGCGTGTGCGCCCAACAGTAGCCGTCCCACAGAATCATTTTGCGCCCCGTCTGCTCCATTATCCAGGAGCCCAGGTGCCTGTCGGGGCAGAATATTATCTCCTGTTCCGGCGGAATCTGCCTTACGATTTCGAGAGCGTTGCCGCTCGTGCAGATTATGTCGCTGATCTCCTTTACGCCCGCGCTGCAATTTATGTACGAAATCACTATCGCTTGCGGGTGCTTTTTCTTGAATGCGGCAAGCTCCAGTGGCTCGCAAAGCTCTTCGAGCGTGCAGCCCGCCGCGCGGTCGGGCAGCACCACCGTCTTTTCGGGGTTGAGGATTTTGGCGGTTTCCGCCATGAAGTCCACGCCTGCGAACGCGATGACTTTCGCGCCGGTTTTCCTGGCCTCTCTCGACAGCCCGAGAGAGTCTCCAACATAGTCCGCGACTTCCTGAATCTCGCGGCATACATAGTTGTGCGCGAGTATCACGGCGCCGCGCCGTTCTTTCATTTCGAGAATCCGCTTTTGGACGCCGGTCAGCTCCGGCGCGGGGCATTTGTCAAGTGGCGGGAAAACTATCGCTTGCATCGTATATCGTTTTAGACCGCCGATATTTTCGGCTCGGCCGGATTTTGTCAAGATATATGGGGAGGAGCGTCGAAGGGAACGCCGATATGCTGCAAGCGGCAATGAGAATCGCAGCGTGGACGCGGAGGAAAGGAAGCTGCCAAGCTTGCGGAAAATTTGCCTTTTTAAGTCGCGCGGCAACGCCGGAATGTAGGAAGGAGTTTTTTGCGGCGCGGCTCTATATAATATAGCGCGAGCAAATGCCGGGCTCAGCCGGATGAATTCCGGCGAGATTCGCCGGCCTGATTTCCGCGGTTTTTTGCGCCTGCGCGGGCGGTGTGCGCCCGCATGTGCCATAATGTCGCACATTGTGTGACATTGGGGCTGCGGCGCGCGGGGAGAAAATTCGCGCGGAAATTTTTGTCTTTTATTAACTGTTTGAATAATATGTTAATGCTGCAATTTGCCGCATTTCTCCGAATTTTGGCACGGCGAATGCTTCACTTTATGGCATATGAGTAAAATATTAGGAATAGATTTAGGAACTACGAACTCTTGCATGGCGGTCATGGAAGGCGGAGAGAGCACCGTTATCCCGAACAGGGAAGGCGGAAGGACAACCCCGTCTGTCGTGGCTTTCACCAAGTCCGGCGAGAGGCTCGTGGGGCAGGCGGCCAAGCGCCAGGCTATCACGAATCCGGGCAACACCATTTTCTCGGCCAAGAGGCTTATAGGCCGCAAATTCTCCGAGGTTGAAAATCTCGCAAAGCAGCTTCCGTACAAAGTCGTGGAGGGCCCCAACGGCGCCGCCATGATAGAGTGCCAGGTAGGCGACAAGACGGAGCGCTTTTCGCCTGAACAGATTTCGGCGATGGTTCTCCAGCATTTGAAGGCCGACGCCGAGGCGTATTTGGGCGAGCCCATCACGGAGGCCGTCATAACGGTTCCCGCATACTTTAACGACGCGCAGAGGCAGGCGACCAAGGATGCCGGCACCATCGCGGGCCTGAACGTGCGCAGAATCATAAACGAGCCCACCGCGGCGTCGCTGGCCTACGGGCTCGACAAGAAGAACGACGAAACCATCGCGGTCTACGACCTTGGCGGCGGCACATACGATATTTCGATTCTCGAAATCGGTGACGGCGTGTTTGAAGTCAAGGCGACCAACGGCGACACGGAGCTCGGCGGCGACAATTTCGACGCTGCCATAATGGACTGGCTCATCGACAACTTCAAAAAGGAAAACGGCATAGACCTGCGCAACGACCCGATGGCGCTCCAGCGTTTGAAAGAGGAGTCCGAAAAGGCGAAGATAGCCCTTTCCTCCGCGCAGGAGACCGACATAAACCTTCCGTTCATCACCGCCGACGCCACGGGTCCCAAGCACTTGAACGTAAGGCTCACGCGCTCGAAGCTCGAACAGCTTACCGACCCGCTCGTCGAAAAGACCATAAAGCCCTTTGAGGCGTGCCTCAAAGACGCCGGCCTTTCCAAGTCCGACATCGACGAGCTCGTTCTCGTTGGCGGCATGACCCGCATGCCCAAGGTCGTCGAGACCGCGGACAAGCTCGCGGGCAAGGAGGCGCACAAGGGCGTCAATCCGGACGAGGTTGTCGCGAGGGGCGCGGCCATTCAGGGCGGCGTGCTGCTCGGCGACGTCCGCGACGTGCTGCTGCTCGACGTCACTCCCCTGACGCTCTCCATAGAGACTGCCGGCGGAGTGGCGACCCCGATGATAGAGCGCAACACCACCATTCCCAAGAAGGCCTCGCAGCTCTTCTCCACCTACGCCGACAACCAGACGGCGGTTGACATCCGCGTATTGCAGGGCGAGCGCCCGATGGCGAAGGACAACAAGCTCATCGGCAATTTCAGGCTCGACGGCATCGCCCCCGCCCCGCGCGGCCTGCCGCAGATCGAGGTCACTTTCGACATCGACGCAAACGGCATTCTCAACGTCAGCGCAAAGGACAAGTCCACGGGCAAGGAGCAGAAAATCACCATCACAAATTCCAGCGGCCTCAGCAAGGAGGAGGTCGAAAGGCTCCGCAAAGAGGCCGAACTCCACGCCGCCGAGGACGCGAAAATCAAGGAGACCGCCGAAGCCCGCAATGAGCTTGACAACATGGCCTACGGCCTCGAAAAGCAGATTAAGGAAAACGGCGGAAAGCTCCCCGCGCAGATAAAGGGCGAACTCGAAGAGGGCGTCAAGAAGGCGCAGGAGCTTTTGAAGGACAACAACGCCACGAAGGAGGCCTTGAAAGCCGAGAGCGAAAAGCTTACGAAGCTCCTCGAACAGGCCGCGAAGTTCTTCCAGGAGGCGGCGCAGGCCTCGCAATCGGCGGGCGCCCAGCAGTCCCAGACGCAAGGCGCGGGCCAGGCCGCCGAAGCCCCCAAGAACGACGCGGTAGACGCCGACTTCGAGGTCGTTGACGACGACAATTCCAAAAAGCCCTCCTGACGGGGGCCGCCCCGCTTCCGGCGGAAAGCGCCGGAGGCGGAGCTTTTGTCTTTGCAGGCGGCCGGAAATATGAGAGTATGACCGAACGTTTGAATTTCCATTGAAAAAACAATAACACAAAAAACTATGGCAAAAGTAAACATCCAACCCCTTGGCGACAGAGTGCTCGTCAAGCAAATCGAAGAAAAAGAACAAGTGAAGGGCGGCATCATAATCCCCGATTCCGCCAAGGAAAAATCGCAGGAAGCCACGGTTGTCGCCGTCGGCCTCGGCCGCACGCTCGACGACGGAAAGCGCTCCTCTTTCGACGTAAAAGTCGGCGACAGGGTGCTCATCTCCAAGTACGGCGGCACCGAAGTGACGCTCAACGGCGACAAGTATATGCTCCTGCGCGAAGACGACATCGTCGCCATCCTTAAATAACTTTAAAACTGAAAGAAAGATATGGCTAAGCAAATTATTTTCGACGAAACGGCCCGCAAGAAGATTCTCTCGGGCGTAACGATCCTCGCAAAGGCGGTCAAGGCGACCCTCGGCCCCAAAGGCCGCAACGTCGTAATCGACAAGAAATACGGCGCGCCCCTCATCACCAAGGACGGCGTGAGCGTCGCCAAGGAAATCGAGCTTGAGGACGCCTTTGAAAACATGGGCGCCCAGATGGTCAAGGAAGTCGCCAACAAGACTTCCGACAACGCCGGCGACGGCACCACGACCGCCACGGTTCTCGCGGAGGCGATCTACCGCGAAGGCCTGCGCAACGTTGCGGCGGGCTCGAACCCGATCTTCGTAAAGCGCGGCATAGACAAGGCGGTCGAAGCCGCCGTCAAGGAGCTCGCCAAGAACTCCAAGCCCGTCAAGGACAGCGAGGAAATCCGCCAGGTCGCGACGGTCTCCGCCAACTGGGACAGGGAGATCGGCGACATCATCGCCGAGGCGATGAACAAGGTCGGCAAGGACGGCACCATCACCGTCGAAGAGGCGAAGACTATCGAAACCTCCCTCGACGTGGTTGAAGGCATGCAGTTCGACAAGGGATATCTCTCGCCCTACTTCGTCACCAATACCGACAACATGGAATGCGTCCTTGAAGACGCCTACATTCTCATTCACGAGAAGAAGATTTCCAACCTCAACGAACTCCTCCCGATCCTCCAGGCGGTCGCCAAGACCGGCAAGCCGCTCATGGTCATCGCCGAGGACGTCGAAGGCGAAGCCCTCGCGGCGCTGGTCGTCAACAAGCTGCGCGGCATGCTCAACGTTTGCGCGGTGAAAGCCCCGGGATTCGGCGACAGGCGCAAGGCAATGCTCGAAGACATCGCCATTCTCACCAACGGCCGCTGCATAACCGAAGACCTCGGCATCAAGCTTGAAAACATCCAGCTTGCCGACCTCGGAAAGGCGAAGCGCATCACCGTCGGCAAGGAAAACACGACGATCGTCGAGGGCGCCGGCAAGTCCGCCGACATTCAGGCGCGCGTAAAGCAGCTGCGCAAGGCAATTGAGGAAACCACTTCCGACTACGACCGCGAAAAGCTCCAGGAGCGCCTCGCGAAGCTCGCGGGCGGCGTTGCCGTCATCAACATCGGCGCTGCCACCGAGCCCGAGATGAAGGAAAAGAAGGCGCGCGTAGACGACGCCCTCCACGCGACCCGCGCGGCCGTAGAAGAAGGCATCAGCGCGGGCGGCGGCGTCGCCCTCCTGCGCACGGCTTCCGCCATCGACAAGCTCGAGCTTGAAGGCGACGAGGAAATCGGCGCTCAGATAGTCCGCCGCGCGATAGAGTCCCCCCTCCGCCAGCTCTGCGCAAATGCGGGCGAGGAAGGCGCGCTCGTCGTCAAGGAAGTCCTCAAGAGCAAGGGCAACATGGGCTACAATGTCGCCACCGGAAAGTTTGAGGACCTCTTCAAGGCCGGAGTCGTAGACCCGACCAAGGTGACGCGCTCCGCCCTCCAGAACGCAGCGAGCGTCGCGAGCTTGCTGCTCACCACCGAGTGCATGATCGCCGACAAGCCCGAAGAAAAGCCGGCCGCCCCCATGGGCGACCCGTCGATGGGCGGCATGGGCGGAATGATGTAATTCCGCGCAAAGGCCGACTTTCGGAAATTTCCCGCACCCGCCGCGCCGCCGCGCGGAACGGGGCGGGGTTCCGAAAATCTCGCGCTTTCCCCTAAATCCGCGGGCTTCCCGCTCTCCGGATTTTGGGCGAATGCGAGGTTCCGCAGGGCTTGCTGCAATATTTGCCTCCGCAAAGCGGGGGCTTTTTTTTTGTATGCAATTGAAGAGCGCGTTTTTTTCTGTCGTAAAAATTATGTAAAATTATCAATGTACTAAGTTTTAATTTGCGTTTTGGAAAGGCAATGTCGTGGGCGCATTCGTTTTTTATTTCGCGCGTTTATAGTCTGGATACCCTCAGGCTGCCCGGGCGGCGTTTTGGTGTGGAGATGTTTTTTTTTAATTTCCGGCGGTTTTGCGTAAAATCAGGATTTTGCCATATCGCCCGTTGGCTCCGCCCGCGCGGCGGCGCGCGTTAATGCGCCGATTGGCGGATTTAATCGGTGTTTTTTCCCGAAAAATTCTTGAAAACGCTTGACAAACCAAACGATTAAACCATTTGGTTGGAAGTTAATTTTTCAATGGCTGAAAAGAATTACATAATCGAGCTTGTCGAGGGGCGTTGCGATGACCCGAAGGCGCGCATATTCAAAGCCGCCCTCGAGGAATTCGGAATGAGGTCTTTCGCGGGAGCGCGCACGCGCGAGATCGCCGCAAAGGCCAATCTCAACCATGCGGCAATAAGCTACTATTTCGGCGGAAAAAACGAGCTTTACATGGAGCTCGCCCGCCAGATACGCGATTTCATAAAAGTTTTTAACAGCCCTTATTTTGACAGGTTCGCGAAAGTTTTGGAGAGCGGGGATCCCCGCGAGGCCCGAAAGCTCATACTCGATTTTCTCGCTACAAAGCTTTACTCCGACCGCATTCCAAAGCACATTTTGCGCTCGATAATTCTGATAATCACCCGCGAAGAGCTATACCAGACCCAGATTTTCGAAACATTTGTGGACGTCTTCCGCGCGGAACTCGAAATGCTCGCCCACCTCATATCCATAGCTTCCCGCGGGGCGCTGACAGGCGACAGGGCGAGGATTGCCGCCCACATGATGGCGGGGCAGGTTCACATTTTCAACTCGTCCCGCGTCGGTTTCCAGAAAGTCGCCGGCTGGGAGCACGTCGGTTCCGACAGGGCGGGCGAAGTCTTGGAGATAATAGGCGAATTTTTCGACAAATTCACAAATTGAAATCTAAATTTATCAGTGACATGCATATGAATAAAACAAAAACCAGAAACGTCTTGGCAAAATTCTCGGCTCTTGCCCTCGCGGCCGCCGTGTCAGCCTCATTTTCGGGATGCGGCAAGGGCGGACAGGAAGTCGCGCGCCCCGCTCCCGAGGTTCAGGTGGCTAAGCCGTCGAAGAAGACCTTTGAAATTTGGGACGAGTACACCGCGAGAATCGAGCCTTTGCAGTTTGTTGAGCTCCGCTCGCGCGTCAGCGGCTATCTCGAAAAGATTCTATTCAAGGAAGGCCAGATAGTCAAGGAGGGCGACCTGCTCTTTATAATAGACCCGCGCCCCTACGAGGCGGCTCTCGCGGCGGCCAAGGCTTCCGTCAAGGAGGTCGAGGCGCGCCTGCTGCTCGCCAAGACAAACCTCGAGCGCGCGAAGGGGCTGCTTGCTTCCAACGCCATTTCCAAGGAAATTTACGACACCCGCCACGCGGAGGTTTTGAGCGCCGAAGCCAACCTCTTGAACGCGCAGGCGCGCCTTACCGAGGCCGAGCTGAACCTCGAGTACACGCATATACGCGCGCCCATAGCCGGAAAGGTCTCGCAGCGCATGGTCGACCCCGGCAACCTCATTACCGCAGACTCCACGCTGCTCACCACGATAGTCAACAGCGGCGTCGTGCAGGCCTATTTTGAGGCGAGCGAGCGCGACATGCTGCGCTACCGAAAGAGCGGGCTGTTCGACGAAATAGACGTCGTAAACCGCAAGGGCCCGCCCGTCGAGATGACACTCTGGGGCGAGGAGGACAAGCCGTTCAAGGGCCAGCTCACCTATTTCGACAACCGCATAGGAACTCAGACTTCGAGCCTCACCATGCGCGCCGACATTCCCAATCCCAACCATTTCCTCGCCGCCGGCATGTTCGGCAAGATAAAGATCCGCGGCGGAAAGGCGCAGGAGTTCCTCGTGCTGCCCGAGGAGATCATCGGCACCGACCTCATAAACCGCTATGTGCTCGTCGTCAACAAGGACGGGGTTGTCGAATACCGCCCCGTCAAAATAGGCAGGCTCTTCGGCAAGTACCGCGAGATACTCGAGGGCGTCACCGAGAACGACGACGTGATTTTCGTCGGGCTCCAGAGGGCGGTTCCCGGGGTGAAGGTTTCCGCCAAGCCCGCCAAGGCCGAATAACGCAAAAACCGCAACGAACATGAAATTTTCGCACTTTTTCATAGACAGGCCCATTTTCGCGGCGGTGATCTCCATAGTGATCACCCTCGTGGGCATAGTCGGGTATGTGCGTTTGCCGGTATCGCAGTATCCCGACATCGTTCCGCCGTCGATCACCGTGACGGTGAACTACCCGGGGGCGTCTCCGGAAATCCTCATGGACACCGTCATCGCCCCCCTCGAACAGGAAATCAACGGCGTAGAAAACATGATGTACATGCAGAGCCAGTGCAACGCCGACGGCTCCGCAACCATCACAGTGACTTTCGAGGTCGGAACAAATATCGACACAGCGCAGGTTCTCGTCCAGAACCGAATCGCCGTGGCGGAGCCGCGGCTTCCAGAGGAAGTGCGCAGCATAGGCGTGACCGTCAGAAAGCGCTCGCCCGACATGCTTGTCGCCGCCAACCTCTATTCGCCCGACGGCAGCCGCGACAAACTGTACCTCACAAACTACGCCATAACGCAGATGAAGGACAGGCTCGCGCGCGTGTACGGCGTCAGCGACATACAAATTTTCGGCGCGCGCGAATACAGCATGCGCGTATGGCTCAATCCGGACAGGCTTTCGCACTTCAATATGACGGCTTCCCAGGTCGTCGCCGCCTTGCGCGAGCAGAACAAGCAGGTCGCAGCGGGAAAGCTCAACCAGCCTCCATTTACCAATCCGGACGCCGCGTACGAGCTGATGATAAACACCCAGGGGCGCCTCCAAAGCCCCGAGGAGTTTGAAAACATCATCATAAAATACACCGACGACGGAAAGATCGTCCAGTTGAAGGATGTCGCGCGCGTCGAGATAGGCGCGTACACATACGCCGACGACTCTTACCTCAACGGAATGCCGTCAATGGCGTTGGCAATGTACCAGCTGCCGGGCTCCAACGCGCTCGACACCGCAAAGCGCGTGCACGCCACTCTGCAGGAAATGCGCAAGGAGTTTCCCCCGGGAGTCGACTACTACGTCGCCCTCGACAACACCACCTACATAGAGGATTCCGTCAACGCCGTATACCACACGATATTCGAGGCAATAATTCTGGTTGTCGTGGTTGTCATGGTCTTCCTTCAAAACTGGAGGGCGGCAATAATTCCGCTGTTCGCAATACCGGTTTCTCTGGTGGGCACGTTCGCGCTTATGGACGTGTTCGGGTTCTCGCTCAACAACCTTTCGCTGTTCGGGCTGGTGCTCGCCATCGGCATAGTCGTCGACGACGCGATCGTCGTCGTCGAGAACGTTGAGCGAAACATGCGCGACGGGCTCGACGCAAAGGAGGCGACCAAGAGGGCGATGACGCAGGTGCAGGGGGCGCTCATCGCCATTGTCTTCGTGCTCTCGAGCGTATTCGTCCCCACGGCGTTCATCGAGGGAATATCGGGGCAGTTTTACCGCCAGTTCGCCCTCACTATCGCCGTTTCCACCATCCTTTCCGGCATAGTTTCGCTGACGCTCTCGCCCGCGCTATGCGCCATTATGCTCCGCCACCACGAAAACCCCGACCTCTTCACGAGAATCTCGAATTTCTTTTTTGGATGGTTCTTTAAGGGATTCAACGCTTCGTTTTCATGGGTGTCCGAGAAATACGGCTCGTTTGTCAAAGGGCTGGTGAGATTCTCCGCGATAGTGATGATCCTTTATGTCGCGCTGCTCGGGCTCACGGTGCACCTCTTCAGGACGACCCCGAAGGGCTTTATCCCCAAGCAGGACACCGGCTATGTCTTCATAACCACCCAGCTTCCCGACGGGCTGACGTTCGCCCACACCGACGCCGTCCAGCGGAAGATCCAGGATCTCGTAAAAAAAGTGGAGGGGATAAAGGACGTCATGTCTGTCGTCGGGCTAAACGGCGCCACCCACGGCAAGTCCTCCAACGCGGGCGCCAGCTTCCTGAAACTGGAGCCCAAGACGGAGCGCGAAAAGAAGGGGATTTCCCTCGACAGCATAATATCGCAGCTCTACGGAGTGCTGCAAAAGGAGGTTCCCGAGGCGTCGTGCTTCGTCCTCACCCCGCCCGCCGTAAACGGCATAGGCGCGGGCGGCGACTACAAGCTCATGGTGCAGGACAGGACTTCCCACGGCATCGAGGCGGTCGAAAAGTACACAAAGCTGATAGCCGCAAAGGCGATGCAGTCGCCGGAAAGCTCGCTCGCCTTTACGACCTACCGAATATCCTCCCCGCAGCTCTATGTGGATATCGACCGCGAGAGGGCGCAGAAGCTTAGCGTTCCGATAAGCTCGATCTTCGAGACCATGCAGTACAACCTCGGCTCGGTTTACGTCAACGACTTCAACATCCTCAACCGCGTCTACCGCGTGATGGCGCAGGCGGAGGATTCCCAGCGCTCGGACGTCTCCGACATATACAACCTCAAGGTGCCCAACGTCCACGGGGTAAACGTGCCGCTCGGCTCCGTCGCGAACATCAGGCGCACGATAGGCCCGGAGCGCGTGACGCGCTACAACCTCTATCCCGCTGCGGAGGTCATGGGCAACCTGACTCCCGGGTACAGCACGGGGCAGGCTATGGCCGCGATAGAAAAAATCGCCGCCGAGACACTGCCGTCGGGCATGGGCATAGAGTGGACGGATTTGGCGTTCCAGGAAAAGCGCGTGGGCAACACGGCAGTCGTGATTTTCGCAATGTGCGTGCTCTTCGTGTACCTCGTGCTCGCCGCGCTCTACGAGAGCTGGAGGCTGCCGCTTTCCGTCATTCTCGTAGTGCCGCTCGTGCTTCTGTTCGCCCTTTGCGGCGTTTTGATGCGCGGCATGGACAACAACATCATGACGCAAATCGGGTTCGTCGTGCTGATTGGGCTTGCGTGTAAAAACGCCATACTTATAGTCGAATTCGCAAAACAAAGACAGGAAAAGGGAGAAGAGATCGTCTCGAGCGTGAGCAACGCGTCCAAAAACCGCCTGCGCCCGATTCTCATGACGTCGTTCGCGTTCATTCTCGGCGTCGCGCCGCTCGCCTACGCGACCGGTTCGGCCTCCGAGCTGCGCCAGGCGCTTGGGACTTCGGTGTTCTACGGAATGATAGGCGTCACGTTCATGGGGCTCATATTCACGCCGGTGTTCTTCTATCTCATCCGGAAAAACTACAAAGCGCAGTAATACATACATATGAAACAAGGAAAAATCTTAAACGCATCGTTCGCGGCGTCCGCGCTGGCGCTCGCGGGCTGCATGGTCGGGCCGGACTACGTGGAGCCGAGCTTCAAGATCGCGGAGGAGGAGCTTATGAAAGAGCACTTCTCGCGCGACGAGGATCTCTGGAAGAGCGCGCTGCCCGCGGATTCGCTGCCAAAGGGCGACTGGTGGAAGGTCTTTAACGACCCGCAGCTCGACGCCCTCCTGAAAATGTGCCGCGAAAACAGCCCGAGCCTCAAGGCCGCGTTCTGGCGCGTAGAGCAGGCGCGCGAGACCGCCCTCATGGACCAGAGCGACCTGTACCCGCAGCTGAACGGCAATGCGTCGTATTCGCGCACCGGTTCGTCCAAGAACACGCGCGGCGCCTACGCGGGCACCTACGACAACTGGGCGACGGGCTTTGGCGTGACGTGGGACCTCGACCTGTTCGGGCGCATACGCAGCATAATAGACGCCGACGTCGCCGACGCGCAGGCGTCGCTGGACGAGTACGAAAACCTGATGCTGCTCATGCAGGCGCAGGTGGCGACCCTGTATTTCTCGATACGCCAGTATTCCTCCGAAATAGAGCTGTTGGAGCGCACGGTGAAAGTGCGCAAGGACCAGACCCAGTACGTCGCCCGCCGCCTGAAATACGGCGAGGCAAGCGATCTGGACATGCAGCGCGCGTTTCAGGAGGAGTACGACGCCTCCGCGCAGCTCGCGTCAGTGGAGCGCCAGATGGCGCTCGCAAGGAACGACATCGCGATTCTCGTGGGCACTGTTCCGTCTAAGCTCGACTTCAAAATCTCGCCGCTTCCGGAGGCGATGCCCCGCCTGCCCGCCGCAATTCCCTCGGAGCTGCTCGAGCGCAGGCCCGACATCGCGCAGGCCGAGCGCAGGGTGTACGCGGCAAACGCGCGCATAGGCGCTGCGCACGCGGCGTATTTCCCGACGGTTTCGTTCTCAGCCGACACGAGCCTCTCCGCGGAGAAGATCGACAAGCTCATAAACTCGTCGAGCTTCGCGTGGGGCATAAGCCCGCAGATTTACATACCGATTTTCCAGGCGGGCAGAATCTACGCGCAGAAGCAGGTGGCCCTCGCCGCCCACAAGGAGACGCTTGAAAACTACAAGAATACCGTTCTCAACGCCATTGGCGAGGTCGAAAACGCGCTCGCGCAGATAAACTACCTCAAACGCGAATACGACAAGCGCACGGATGTTGTGAACGCCTCGCTGAAAGTCCAGGACTTGACGCAGAAGCAGTATGATCTCGGGTACATAGACTATTTCTCGGTCAGCGACGCCCAGAGGCTTGCGCTTTCGAACGAGCGCGCGCAGATTTCGCTGCGCGGCGACAGGTTCAAGGCGTACGTCAACCTCATATCGGCGCTCGGCGGCGGCTGGTCCGCGGATCCCGAAGCCCAGGAAAAGGCTTTGCGCCCGGACCTGCTCGACCCGTACGAACTCTCGAAGGAAAAGCCCAAGCCGCTCGGCGAGGAAGGGTAGCCCGCAGATTTCCGCGCGCTTTGCGCGTTAGGGAATGCGGCAAAAACGCGGCCCGGAGATTTCGGGCCGCGTTTTTTTTGGGGACGGGCGCAGAGGCGGAGGTTTGGGAATGTCCCATCTGCCGTCCCGCAATCGCCCTGAATGTCTTTCGATTCCCCCGCCGCCCGCCGCGGCGTTTTTTATAAAATCGCATTTGCGGTTTCGTCGGCGCGCGGCTTTTTTATTTGGCGGCGCAGTCTTCGAGCGCCTCGGGGTCGCGGAAGCTCTCCCCGCTTTCAATCGCCTTTCTCGCGAGGCTTTCGAGCCTTTGCAGCGCCTCCCAGCGCCTGTTTTTTGATTTCGCGTCGGCTGAAAATTCGTAGCCGTCCATGTCGGCGCGCGGCTTCTTTGCGAGGCGCTCCGCGCCGCGGCGTATTATCCCGAGCGCCTCTTCGCGCGCGGGAGAACCGGCTTCGATTGCCTTCAAAATCGGCGAGAGCTCCGGACGGTCGAACGACACGGCTTCGTAGCGGTAAAGGCGCGCCGCGATCCTGTTTTTTATCACATTGCCTTTCCATATTCCGAACGGCGCGCCGTGTCCGGAGATTTCCTCTTTGGAATATCCGAATTTTTCCGCGCCGCTTTCGGCGAGCTCGAAGAGCCTCTGGATTTCGCCGAAAGTCAGCGGCGAGCGCCCCGACGGGTTTTGCGGATAGGCGCAGTCTTCCGTCGGGTAATATGGGGCGTTGGCGTCTATCCACGCGCGCAAATCCGCAAATTCCCCTTTATCGAGCTTCACGCCGTTGTGCCCCGCGCGGATCATCTTCACTATTCGGCTTTGTTTCGCGCCCCACGAGTTCGCCTCCTGCACGGCGTCGGGGCCCGCGCCTATCGCGGATATCGCCTTCTTCGAATGCAGCTGCAAATAGGACTGGTTGAACACCAGCCCCCTGTCGCCGCAGAGGATTATCTTTCCCGCGCCCCTGCCGCCGAAGTCATGGCATTTCACGCAGTGCCTGTCGAAAATAGGCTGGATGTTCTTCATGTAGGAGAGCTCCGCGCCCGCGACGTCGCGCGGCTCGGGAAAGATTTTGCTCGGCTTTCTCTTCAGCGCAATAGACGGTTGCAAGCTCGGCGGAGGGGGCGAATTGCGGGATTCGTGGCAGCCAGAGCACGACGATATTTCGCCCGGGAGAACCGAGACCCCGCTGCGCATTGTCTGAACCATGTCGCCGTTTTCGTCGAGAGCCTGGAGGTATAGGAATTTTTCGGAGGGAACCTCGAAGTAGGCGGAACCGTCGCTTTCGACGGGCACCGTCCCGAGAATGACCTTGTCGTCGTAGTCGTCGTAATTCATCGCCGGAGCCTGCGAGCCCTCGTTTTCCCAGTATCCCGAGCTCCAATAGAGCTTCGGGGGATTGTAGATTACGCGCAGCGATTTTATGCCCCCCTTCTTGACGCCCTTCATATGCGTTCCCTCATAGACGTTGGAGACGTACATTAGCGCGCGTTCGGAGCCGTAAGAGCGCTGCGGCGCGACCGCCGGCGGCTCGGGCTTCGGGGCGACGAGCTTGGCGTCGAATATCCCCCTCTCTCCCGGCGCCTTTGCGACGGGGATTTCCTCGCCGCTTTCAATGTCGACAAGATACAGGCCCATTGCGGGGGATTTTTCCGAATTTTGGCGCGAAGCCAGCAGGAGGCTTTCGGAAACGGGCTCGGGGTCTTCGTATTTCAGCTTTACGGCCTTCATCGAGTCCGCAAATTTGTCGCCGGGCTTGTCTATGAGCTTTCTCGCAGAGGCGGGGAAAATTTTTACCACCGATTTTTCTCCCTCGATTCCGGCGTTTCTGTCTATCACGGCGAGCGCCCCCCAAGCGACGTCGTGGCACGACGAAAGGATTGCCGCCACTTTCGAGGAATTCGGCATTTGGACTCCGTTCAGCGCGGGGTTTTTTGTCTCCTGCCCCCAGTAGAGGGCGTGGCGCGTCCCGTCGGGATTGCACGTCCAAAGCCCCTGCGCGCCGGAAAAATTGCGGTCGACATACTCCCATCTCGTGTAGAGTATGCGGCCGTCGCGCATCACGGAGGGGGTGCTTTCAAACTCTATGGAATTGCCGATTTGCGTGATGTTTGAGCCGTCCGGCGACATCTTGTAGAGGTTGCACATTATGTGCCGGTTGCAGCCGCAGTATTTCGCCGCCCTCGTGGAGGCGAACGCGATCTCCCCGTCCGGAAGGTACACGGGGTCGATGTCCGAAACTTCCGCGAGCCGCGTGAGCCTCCTGATTTTGCGCGAGCGCAGGTCGAGCTCGCATATACCGTAGGAATCGTCGAAGTTTTCGCGCATAGAAAAGAGGATGCGCGCGGCGTCTGGCGAGACTTCGGGATCGCGCACGATTCCCTCGGGAAGGGAGAGCAGGGTTTCGATCTTGGGCTTTCCCGAGCTGTCGAAGTCTATTTTTATTAGCGACGATCCTCCGTCCGCAGCCTTTCTCCACGAACTCTGGTTGATTTCTCCCTTTTGAAAAATGTTGGCGGTGTTGTGGTGGTCCACCGGATACTGGTTGCGGACGACGCACACTACCGATTTTCCCGCAAGCCTGGGGACGGTCTCGACAACCTGCGCCGAGGCCAAGAAAATCGGCGCCGCAAAGGCGAAGAAGATGGCGAAACTTTTTGAAACCATGTTGCAAATGTAAAAAGGTTTTAAAGCAGCCGCAAGCCGAAAAGATGGCGGCGCAAAATAAGACGCTTGACAAAACGGCCTCGGAAAAGCATTTTATCAGACTTTAAAAGCTCAAGTGGTGAAATTGGTAGACACGCACGATTCAGGTTCGTGTGCTTCACGGCATGAGGGTTCGAGTCCCTCCTTGAGCACTTAACCCCGCAAGCCCCGCCTGAACAAGGCATTGCGGGCTTTTTTTATGGCTTTATTCCACGACGCTCCTATGGGCGTTTCCCCAGTCGTCCATCGCCCTTATGACGGGCACGACTGATTCGCCTAAGTCGGTCAGGAAACATTCCGTTTTCTGCGGGATTACCGGATAGACTTTTTTGCGTATTATACCCGTCTGTTCGAGTTCCCTCAACTGCTTTGCGAGCACCCGCCTGTCCGCGCCGGCGATGGCTTTCCGGAATTCCGAGGGGCGGCGTATGCCCCTCGTCAGGCAGCTGATGAGATAGGGTTTCCACTTCGCGCCGACAACCGCCTGAAAGACGGTCACGCCGCAGTCGGTGTCTATCTATTTTGCGTTCGTACGTCGAGCGTCCTGTTTTTGCCGCCATATTGCACGGTGCGGAAGGTATGTTAAAATGCCTCCGCCGGTCAAGTTCAAAACGGCCGGAACGGAAAGGATACACACAGATATGAATGCGATTGAAAACGGTTCCATTGCGGACGAAACGTGCGACGCCCTCTGCCGGGCGGCGCGGGAAAAGAGCCTGGAGCTCGGGATTGACATAAGCTTTGCCGTGGCCGACGCGGACGGGCTCCCGAGAATGTTCAGGAGGTTCGGGGACGCGCTCGTCCTTAGCGCCACGCTCGTTCCGGCAAAGGCCCACACGGCGGCGGTGGCGCGGCTTTCCACCGGAGAGCTCGCAAAGTGCGCGGCGGAGGGCGGCCCGCTTTTCGGCATAAATTCCGCCGACCCGCGCATAGTTTTCGTGGCGGGCGGGTTCCCGCTCTCGGCAGGCGACAAGGTTGTCGGCGGCAGCGAGGTCGGCGGCGGCGCTCAGAGAGCAGAACAGGCAGGTCGCAGCCGGAAAGCTGAACCAGGAGCCCCTCTCCAATCCCGACGCGGCGTACGAACTCATAATAAACACCCAGGGGCGCCTGGAGACTCCGGACGAGTTCGAAAACATAGTCATAAAAAACGAGCCAGGCGGAAAGATCGTCCTGCTTAGGGACGTCGCCCGCGTGGAGCTCGGCGCGTACGAGTATTCCGACCAGACCAAACTGGACGGGAGGGAGTGCATAGGCATAGCCTGCTACCAGCTCCCGGGGTCCAACGCCATAGAGACGGCGGAGAAAATACGGAGCCTTCTCGTCGAGATGAAGCGCGATTTCCCCGCCGGGCTCGACTACACCATAGGCTACGACATAACCGAATACATACAGCAGTCCATAGACGCCGTGTACCGCACGATATTCGAGGCCGTGGCGCTCGTCGTGTTCGTGATGATGCTGTTTTTGCAGTCGTGGAGGGCGGCGGTCATTCCCATATTCGCGATTCCCGTGTCGCTCGTGGGCACGTTCTTTTTCATGTACTGCTTCGGTTTTTCAATAAACAACCTTTCGCTGTTCGGGCTCGTGCTCGCAATAGGGATAGTCGTGGACGACGCGATCGTCGTGGTCGAAAACGTCGAGCGCAACATGCGCGGCGGCCTTTCCCCGCGCGAGGCCACAAAAAAGGCGATGTCGCAGGTGCAGGGCGCGCTCGTGGCGATAGCGCTCGTGCTGAGCGCGGTGTTCGTGCCGACCGCGTTTATAGAGGGCATATCCGGGCAGTTTTACAGGCAGTTCGCGCTGACGATTGCCGTTTCGACGATAATTTCGGCGGTAGTGTCGCTGACGCTATCCCCCGCGCTCTGCGCCATTCTTCTCAAGGGCGAAGGCGCGAAAAAGGATCTTTTCACGCGCGCCTGGGACTTCTGCTTCGGAAAGTTTTTCGCGGGGTTCAACAGGGCGTTTTTCTGGACTTCGGAAAAGTACGGGGCGTTTGTGGCAAAAATCGTCCGCGTTCCCGTCATAATGCTGGTTCTCTACGCCGGGCTTCTCGCGTGGACGGGGCATTTGTTCAAATCCGTCCCGAGGGGCTTCATACCAAACCAGGACGTCGGGTATTTGTTCGTTTCCATGCAGCTTCCCGACGGCGTGGCGGCGGGCCGCACGAGAAAGGCGGTGGACAAGAGCAGCGAGTCGCTTTCAAAAGTCGGGGGCATAGAGGAAATAACCTCCGTCGCAGGTTTGAGCGGCGCGACGTTCACGAAGGTGAGCAACGCGGGCGCCATGTTCATAAAGCTCGATCCCAAGGAGGAGCGCCTCAAAAAGGGGCAGACCGTGGACAGGATTATGGAGGACGGCGGCAGGCGCATAGCCAGGGACGTTCCGGAGTCCGCAAGTTATATACTCCCCCCGCCTCCGGTGGACGGCATAGGCGTGGGCGGAGACTTCAAATGCTTCATTCAGGACAGGACCGGGCGCGGCATAGAGGCCGTCGAAAAATACACGCGGGAAATAGCGTACAAGGCTATGAAGGAGTCTCCGGAAGTCTCACTGGCGTTCACTACGTACAGGATATCCACGCCGCAGCTTTACGTTGACATAGACCGCGAGCGCGCTCAGAAGCTCAACGTCCCGATAGGCTCGATATTCGACGCCATGCAGTACAATATGGGCTCCGTATACGTCAACGACTTCAACATTCTGAACCGCGTTTACAGGGTGTCCGTCCAGGCTGACGACGCGAGCCGCCGCGACGAGCGGGACATATACAACCTGAAAGTCCCGTCGGCGGACGGCAGCCTTGTCCCGATGGGGTCGGTCGCCGAAATCAGGCGTATCATAGGCCCGGACACGGTGAACCGATACAATCTGTACCCGGCGGCGGAAATCATAGGCAATGTCGCCGAAGGATACAGCACGGGAGAGGCGATGGCCGCCATAGAGAGGGCCGCCGTCGAGGTTCTCCCCGAAGGCATGGGGCTCGAATGGACGGATCTTGCGTACCAGGAAAAGCGGGCGGGCAACGAGTCGATATACATATTCGCCCTCTGCGTGCTGTTTGTTTTCCTGATTCTCGCCGCGCTTTACGAGAGCTGGTCGCTTCCGCTCAGCATAATACTCATAGTGCCGCTCGTGCTTCTCTTCGCCCTGCTCGGCATGGACGTGCGCGGGATAGACAACAACCTCATGGGGCAGATCGGCATGGTCGTGCTGATAGGGCTCGCCTGCAAAAACGCCATACTCATAGCGGAGTTCGCCAAGCAGAGGCAGGAGAGGGGCGAGGAAATAGTTTCGAGCGTGAGCAACGCCGCAAAAAACCGCCTGCGCCCGATTCTCATGACGTCGTTCGCGTTCATTCTCGGCGTCGCGCCGCTCGCGTTTTCGTCGAGTTCCGGGTCGGAGCTGCGCCAGCCGCTGGGAAGCGCCGTCATGTTCGGCATGTTCGGCGTCACCGTTATGGGCCTGGCGTTTACCCCCGTTTTCTTTTACATTATGAGGAGAAAATACAAACCGAAGGCTTTGGAGGAATGATATGAAAAGGCTGAATGCGCTGTTTGCGGTTTCGCTCCTGGCGGGCTGCACGGTCGGCCCCGATTACGAGGAGGCTTCTGAAACAGTCAGCCTCCCCGAGACCCTTTCCGCCGGCCATTTTCACCGCGACGATGGGTTGTGGAAGTCGGCTCTGCCGTCCGACGGGCTGCCCAGGGGGGACTGGTGGGCGGTGTTCGGGGACGAGACGCTAAACGCCCTTTTGAAAGAGTGCGCGGAAAACAATCCGGATTTGGCAGCAGCCTACCAGCGCGTGGAGCAGGCGCGCGAGGCCGCTCTCGTCCAGAAGTCCGACTTCTACCCTAAGCTCAACGCAAGGGCGTCGTTTTCCAAAACGGACTATTCGAAGAACATGATACCCAACAACGGCAGGTACGACCAGTGGCTTGCGGGGTTCGGCATAACTTGGGACCTGGACCTGTTCGGGCGCGTGCAGAGCCTCCTCGCCGCGGAGGTTGCGGGCGCGCAGGCGCGGCTTGCTGCGTACGAGAGCCTGATGCTCGACATGCGGGCGAACGTAGCCAAGGCGTATTTTACGCTCAGGCGGTACAAGTCTGAGATAGACGTTTTGGAGAGCACCCTTGAAGTCAGAAAACTCGACACGGCTCTTGTGGAGAGGAGGGTTGAGATGGACTACTCGACGCAGATAGACCTCAAGCGCGCCGTCCAGCAGCAGCACGAGGCCGCCGCCCAGCTCGCCGACGCCAGGAGGATTTTTGCGCTGTCCCACAACTATCTGGCGCTACTTGTGGGCAAGGCTCCGTCGGAGCTCGGCGTGCGGATTTTGCCGCTCGGCGAGAACTTTCCGGCGGTTCCCGCCGCCGTTCCGTCCGAGCTTCTCGAGCGTCGCCCGGACATAGCCGAGGCGGAGCGCGGGGTTTTTGCCGCAAACGCCCGCGCAGTCGCGGCGCAGGCGGCGTTTTTCCCGACAGTGTCGCTCGCCGCCAACACAGATTTGAGCGCGAACAAAATAGAGAAGCTTCTGAATGCCGGCAGTTTTGCCTGGGGAATAAGCCCGCAGATATACCTGCCGATTTTCGAGGCCGGCAGGAACATAGCGCAGAAGCGGGTCGCGCTGGCGGCGCACAGGGAGGCGCTTGAAAATTATAGGTCGAAAGTGCTTGCGGCTGTGCGGGAGGTCGAGGACGCGCTGTCGGGAATCGCGCACCTTGCCGAAGAATACGCCCAGCGGCGGGAGGTCGTGCGGGCGTCCGCCGACGTATGCCGCATGGCGCGCATACAGTACGACCAGGGCTATACGGACTATTTCTCGGTGAGCGAAGCGCAGCGGCAGGAGCTATCGAACGCGAGGGAACTCATAGTTCTGAGGGGGGAGAGGTACAACGCGTGCGTGGATCTCATATCCTCCCTCGGGGGAGAATGGAAGCTCGGCGAACCCGCGCCCGAATCGGCCGGCCGAAATACCGGCGAAGATTTCGGGTAAAACGATTTGCTGCCGGCCATGTAGGGGCGGTACGTTTTTAGCCGCAGTTTCCCCCCTTGCGCGCGGGGGAGGGGCGCAGTCCGGCGGGGCGGAATGCGCTGGCAGAATGTAATTGACCGCCCCAGCCCGCCCGCCGATAATCCAAGTATTGACCCTGTTTGCGGACATGCATAAAAACGCCTTAAAACAGTATTACGGCGGCGGAGGGGAATTCGACGCCCCGACGCGGATTTTGCTCGCCGCCCTCGTCGAATTTGGCAAGGACTCCCCAAATTCGGTGGGTACGAGGGAAATCGCGCGGCGCGCCAAAATCAACATTTCCGCCATAAGCTATTACTTTGGCGGCAAGTCCGGCCTTTACGATACCCTCATCAGCCAGATAATCGAATTTATAAGGGACGCCGAGGCGGATTTCAAGCGGCGCATGGCCGCCTTGAAAAAAGATCCCTCGAAGGAGGGCGCTAAGAACCTCCTCAAAGACTACATGTTTTGGCGCGCGGGCGCCGAAAGCCAGAAGGACGAAATCTTCAAGCACGTGGAGTCCATAATGATGAGGGAGGAATTTTACGGGGGCAAAACGCTCGACAAAATATATAAAAATCTTGTGGAGCCGAACGACAAATTCGTGGCGGGCCTCGTCGAAATGGCCTCCGGCGGAAAAATGCGCGGCGACGACGCTAAAATCGCCGCCATGATAATAACGGGCCAGACCATGAGGTTTGAGATTTCCAAGAGGACGCTCGTTAGGGCGATGGGCTGGAAGGCGTTCCGCGAGAGGGAGGCGGGCAAAGTCCGGGCGGTGCTCGGCGGGATAATCGACAGGATATTTCCCTGAAAGGGCGTCGTTTTTGCCTTTTTTAGCCCGGCAACGCGCGGGGGACGGATGCGCGGAGGGGGACGGAAGCTCCGCCGCCCCAGATTCGGGGCGCGCGGAAATTCAGGGGCGGAGGCTGCGCTTTGGGGGATTGCCGAAGACGCTTCTGTAATCGCGGCTGAACTGCGCGGGGCTCTCGTAGCCGACGGCGTAGGCGGCGCCGGCGGCGGTCTCGTTTTCGGCGAGCATCAGGCGCCGCGCTTCGTACAGCCGCAGGCGCTTGCGGTATTGCAGGGGGCTCATTTCGGTGACTTTTTTAAAGTGCCGGTGGAAAGACGCGGGCGACATTCCCGCCAATTTTGAAAGCCCGCCTATTTCGACCGGCTCCTTGTAGTTGGCCCTGAGCCACGATATCGCCTTTGAAATTCTGTGCCCCGACGTGTCGGGCGTGTTGATTGCGCGGATTTGCCCGCCGAGCGGCCCCATGAGCAGGCGCAGGTGGATTTCCCTGATTAGAATCGGCGCCATGAATTTTGCCTCGCGCGGGTTTTCGGAGAGTTCATAGAGCCTTAAAAACGCGCCCAGAAGCCCGCCGTCTATTTTTGCGGTTCCCGACGACCGGAATCGCGGCGATTTTGCCTTCGAGCTCTTCCCATTCGTCGGGCGCGATTGAAAAATCTGCCGCCCGCAGGTTTTCCTCCAGGTGCGATAGCTTTGTCGTCCCTGGAATCGGGACTATCGACGGCGAGCGCGACAGGAGCCACGCCAGCGCGATCTGCGCGGAGGTCGCCCCGCGCGTCCTGCCGAAAGCGTTGAGCTCTTCTACAATGCGCATGTTGGCGCGTATTGCCTCCGGCGAAAATCTGGGCAGCGAGGGGCGGTTGTCGTTTTTGGGGTCAAACCTCGTGTATTCGTTTATGCACCCTCCGAGGAAGCCGCGGTTGATAGGGCTGTACGGCACGAACCCTATGCCGAGCTCTTCGCACGCGCGGAGCACCCCGTTTTTTTCGACCTCGCGCCACATGAGGTGGTATTCGCTCTGGACGGCGGTGAGCGGCTGGACGGCGTGAGCCCTGCGTATGGTGTCAGCGCCGACCTCGCAAACTCCCCAGCGCTTTATCTTGCCCGCCCTTATCAGATCCCCCACCGCGCCCGCGACATCCTCAACGGGAACTTTCGGGTCGAAGCGGTGCTGGTAAAACAGCTCTATGCAGTCGAGCCTAAGGCGTTTCAGGGACTCTTCGCAATATCGCTTTATCGTTTCTGGGCGGCTGTCCTGCCTTCCCGTACCCTTGTCGTCGACGACTTCGTGCCCGAATTTCGTTGTGAGCGCGACCTTCCCCTTGAAAGGTTCGAGCGCTTCCCCCGCCAATTCCTCGTTGTTCAGGGGGCCGTAAATTATGGCGGTGTCAAATAGCGTGACGCCGCGCTCCGCGGCGTTGCGAATCAGCGCGATGCACTCCCTTTTGCCGGGGTGGGCGCTCCTGTTATACGTCATGCCCATGCAGCCGAAGCCGAGCGCGGAGACTTCCATCGCCGCCCCCGCCGAGCCGAGCGTGCGCCGCTTTGAAATGGAGGCGGCGGGCGCGTTCCGGCGCTTTGAATCCGCGGGAACCGCCCCGAGAGTTCCGGCGGCGGCGACGGCCGCCGCCGCTGCCGCCGACTTGAAAAATCCGCGCCTATTCATTGCGCAGGGGCGCGGAGCCCCGAATTTGCCCGTATCGTTTTCCATAAATTTTCCCTTTTCTAATGGATTGTAAAGCCCCCGTCGACCACCAGCGCATGCCCCGACACGAAACTCGCGCCCGGGCCGCAGAGCCACAGCACGGCTTCGGCGATTTCCCCGGGGCGGCCGAGCCTCCCCATCGGAATGTCGCGCACAAATTCCTCCCTCGCGGAGGGGTTCCGGCGCATGATTTCTTCGGCCATCGGCGTGCCGATCACCCCGGGGCACACCGCGTTTATGCGTATGCCCTTTGCGGAATAGTCGAGCGCAGCGGTTCTGGTGAGCCCTATTACCGCGTGCTTGCACGCTATGTACGCCGCCTGCCCGTGGAACGCGGCGATCCCCCCCTGGGAGGACGTGTTGACTATCGAGCCTCCGCCCTGTTTGAGCATCTGCCGGATTTCGCAGCGCATGCAGTTCCAGACGCCTTTGAAGTCAACCGCGACAGTCCTGTCGAATTCGGCGTCCGAAATTTCCGCCATCGGCTTCTGCGGGGTTTGTATTCCGGCGTTATTGAGCGCCGCGTCGAGGCGCCCGAACTTTCCGGCTATCCATTCGACCATTTTTTCCACTTCCCCCGCGTCCGATACGTCGCAGGCGAAGGCCTCCGCTTTCAGCCCCGATTCGGCGAGTTTCCGCGCCTGTTCTTCGGGCCTGTTTATGTCGGCGAGCACCGCTACCGCTCCGGCGCGGGCGAACGCTTCGGCGCACGCGAGCCCTATCCCCTGCGCCGCCCCCGTGACGAGGGCTACTTTGCCTTTCATGTCTTCCATTGCACAATCCTTTCGCGTTTGTTTTGCGCTCCGGATTCTACCATGAACGCGCCGCGCGGTAAATGCGCGCCATTCTCAATTTATTGCACGTTTTTATCAATCGGGTTTCGGGCGGCGCGGATTTTCCGCGGCGGGCGCAATGCCGGCGCGCCCGCATTGACGGGAAAACGCCGAAAGCCCGCGGGGTTCCGCGGAGCGGGGCAGGGAAATTGCAAATCCCGAAACCCCGCGCTTCTTTGCCGAATTGGAATGCGCGCTGCGGGGCGGCTACCGCTGCGGGGGATTGCCGGCGGCTTCCGCGTCGCCGCTTTCGCGGTTGAAGCGCATGGAAATCAGCCGCGTGACGCCGCGCTCCTGCATCGTGACCCCGTATATCGTCCCGGCGGCGGACATCGTGCGCTTGTTGTGCGAAATCACGAGGAACTGCGAGTAGCGCGTGAACTCTTTGAGCATGTCGGTGTACCGGCCTATGTTCGCGTCGTCGAGCGGCGCGTCGAGCTCGTCGAGCACGCAGAACGGGCTGGGCTTTACCATGTAGATTGCGAACAGCAGCGACACCGCCGTCATCGTGCGCTGGCCGCCGGATAGCAGCGACAGGCTTTTCAGCACGGTTCCCGGCGGGCGGGCGACTATCTCTATGCCGCTGTCGAGCACGTCTTCGCTCTCGACGAGGTTGAGGTCCGCCGCGCCGCCGCCGAAAATTTTGTCGAAGGTGAAGGCGAAATTTTTTCTTATCTGCTCGAAAGTTTCGGAGAAGAGCTTTTGCGAAGTCGCGTTGATTTCGTCGATGTCGGCAATGAGGGCGTTTTTGGAAGTCCAGAGGTCGTCAGTCTGGGATTTGAGGAAGTCGTACCGCTCTTTGAGCTCGGCGTATTCCTCTATCGCCACGAGGTTGACCGCGCCCATGGCGCCTATGCGCTCGCGCAGTTCGCGGACTTCGCTTTCGACGGCGGAGAAGTCGGTAGAATCCATCGCCGCCAGATCCTCTTCGCCGGGCTCTCCGCGCCTGGCTTTCGGCTTGGCTGAGACTTCGCCGTCCTCGAGCTCGTCGAGCTTTATCTTGGTCTCGAACTCCTCGTCGGCCTTCCAGAGCTCGCGCTTCCAGTCGGCGGCGGATATGGCGGTTTCGTAGTCGTTGAGGATTCTCTCGGAAATGTAGTCGAGCTTGGATTTCAGGCCCGCGGAACGCACGTCGATTTCATTTTTTGCCGCCGAGGCGCGCATGTGCTCCTCGCGCAGGGCGGCTATGGAGGATTCGCATTCGGAGAGCTCCCTTTCGGTTTCCTCCGCCCTGGCGCGGAATTCCCCGATCTGCGCCAGAGACTCTTCCAGCCTTTGGGCGAGCGATTCGGCGCGGGCTTTTTCCTCGGCGTTTTCGCGGTCGAAATTTTCTATTTGGCGCGCGACGGATTCCGCCTCCATGGTGCGGCGCTCTATCGCCGTCCGCGCCTCCTCCTGCTGTTCCCTTATCGCGCCGAGCCCGCGCTCGAGGTTTTCGAGGCGCGACTTTTTTGCGGCGAGCTCCAGCCGCGTTTCCGAGAGCGCGGAATAGCGGGCGTCTTTGGATTCGCGCAGCTCGGCGAGCTCGGTTTCCCTCTCTGCGGCGGCGCGCTTTGCGGCCTCCTCCGCCGCTTCGGCTTCCGCGAGCGCCTTTTGGGCGGATTCCAGCCTGTCCTGCGCTTCGAATCGCGAATTTTCCATCTCCGCCATGGCGGAGTTCTTCGCCCGCAAATCCTTTTCCTTTTCCGCTTTCTGGGCGTTCGCCGAGGCGGTCTGGGCGTTGATTGCGGCGATTTCCCTCCTTATTTCGGCTGCGGCGTTTTTGCGGTTTTCGATTTCCGCCTCCGCCGCGTCCATTTCGCTCTGGATCGCCATCGCGGACTCGTTGAGCTCAGTGAGGGCGGCGTTGTCGCCCTCGATTTCGCCTTTGAGCCTTTTGATTTCCCGCGCGCGCAGTATGAAGCTGCTTTCTGTGTCGCGCTTTTCGCCCGTGGAGGCGTAGACGACGCCGCGCGCGTCGAGCATCGAGCCGTCGCGCGATACGGCGCAGAAGAATTTGAAATCTGCGTTTTCGGCGGCGAATTTCGCAAATTCGGAAATGTCCTCGCAGAAATAGCAGCCCGCCACGGCGTTGCGCGCGTAGGCGGCGATTTCCTCCGACTGGCTCCTCACCGCGTCCGCCGCCCTTTTGGCGTTTGGCGGGACGGGGGATTCTGGGGCTTCAAACGCCGCTTCCGGCAGTTGGAAGCACGCTTTCCCGAGATTGCGTTCGCGCAACTGCGAGAGTATTTGCGGGAGCTTTGAAGAGTCGGGCAGGGCTACGGCGTCGAGGGCGGGGCCCATGAGGGTTTCAAAGGCTGACGTCCAGCCGTCTTCGACTTCGATGTGCTGGCTTACGATTTTTGCGGAGTCCGCGGGCAGGCAGCCGCCGAGCGCGCCCTTCATTATGGATTTCACTCCCTCGGAGAACCCCTCCATGCGCGACTGGAAGTCGTTGAGGAGGCCGAGGCGCGCCGTCTTGCTCGCCAGCTGCCTGTCGGCCTGCTGGATTTCCGCCTGCCTGCTCCGGTAGAGGCCGCGCAGTTCGTCGATTTTCGCCTGGGCCTCCGCTATGTCGGCGTCGGCTTCACCGAGCCTTTCGTTCGCTCCTTCGAGGGCGGATTCGAGCTCCGCCGCGCGCCGCTCGAGGGCGGCGGTTTCCTCGCCTATCTGGAAAATGGAGTCCGACAGCGCGGCGTGGCGCACCTGGTAGGATTTCAGGTCGAGCTCGAGCGACGTGCAGTTGGAGCGCAGGCGCGCGATGGCGCCCTCGCTTATCAGCGCGTCCTGCCGCGCGCGCGAAAGGGCGTTTTCAGCCTCGCGTATGGAGTCTTCTATTTGCGCGAGCTCCGAGCTTTGGCGCTTGAAAATTTCGTCGTCTGCCATGACGAGCTCGAGCTGCATCTGCTTGACCTTCGCGTCGCCTTCAGCCTTGCCTTCGAGCGCGGCGAGCTGGCCGGCGAGCGATTCGAGCTCCGACTTTATCTGCCCGAGGCGCTCGCGCAAATCTTTCTTGCGGACGTCGGCAAATTCGGAACTGCGCTCGGCCTGCTCTTTTTCGGAGCGGATTTCGGCGGCGCTCTGGCGCATGGCCTCGAGCTCGGACAGGGCGGAAGCCCTCGCGCTGCGCATGCGCGCTGCGGTTTCCTCGCCTTCGGCGAGCCTCTGCGACAATGAAAATATCTTCGCGGAAATCTCCCTTAGATTCTCGGCGTCGCGCGCGAGCTCCGCGCTTCGGTCGGCGTAGTTTTTCGCGTTCAGGGCGAGGTCGAGGTGGCGCAGGCGGTGGCTGAGCCGCTTGTAGCGCAGGGCCTTCGACGCCTGCCGCTTGAGCGTGCCTATCTGCCGCGAAATCTCCTCAATGCGGTCGGTTGCGCGCGCGAGGTTCTGGTCTACTAGCGCGAGCTTGTTCAGAGCCTCCCGCCGCTGGGTCTTGTACTTGGTTATTCCCGCCGCTTCTTCGAAAATCGCGCGCCTCTCCCCGGGGTTGGAGGATAGAATCTGGTCGATCTGCCCCTGGACCATGAACGAGTACGAAACGCGCCCGATGCCCGTGTCCATGAAGAGGTTTTGAATGTCTTTCAGCCTTCCGGCCTTGCCGTTGATGAAGTAGCCGCTGCCGCCGTCGCGCGAGACCCTGCGGGTGATTTCGACTTCGTTGAAATTTGTGCCGAGCTGCTTTTCGCAGTCGGAGAAGAGCAGGGAGACTTCGCAGAATTGCAGGGGCTTGCGCGACTCCGTGCCCTGGAATATCACGTCCTGCATTTTGCCGCCGCGCAAGGCTTTCGCGCTCTGCTCGCCCAGAACCCAGCGTATGGAATCGACTATGTTGCTCTTGCCGCAGCCGTTGGGCCCGACTATGCAGGTGATGCCGTCGGTGAGCGATATCGTCGTCTCGTCGGCGAAGCTTTTGAAACCGTTTATCTTGACCTGTTTTAAATACATCTGGATTTGGGTTGCGGGGCTTGCGCCCGCGGTCTATTTTGCGGCGGACGCGGCGAAATCCGCCAGCGCCTTTTCGAGGTTTTCGGGCGAGCCTCCGCCCTGCGCGAAGTCGGGCTTACCGCCGCCCTTTCCGCCGATTTGCGCGGCGATTTGGCGCACGATGTCGCCGGCTTTCATTCCGGCGCCCACGGCGTCCTTCCCGCACAGGGCGACTATCGCCGCCTTTTCGCCGAATTTCGCTCCGAGAACTACCGCGCCCCCTCCGATTTCCGCCGAAACCTTCACGGCGAGGTCCCGCATCATCTGCTGGCTTTCGATTTCCGCAACGGCCGCGACGAGCGGCGCGCCGAATTTGGTTTCGACCTTTTTGGCGGCGAGCTCTTTTGCGAGGGAGTCCGCGCCCTTTTTCATGAGCGCGCGCAGCCGTTTTTCGGCGTCCTCGCGCGAGGCGATGAGCTTTTCGAGGCGCTCGCCGATTTCCTCGCGCTTGCAGGAAAGCGCGCGCGCCGCGCGCTCGAGGGCGTCCTGCATGGCGTCGATTTTTTGCAGGGCGGCGGTTCCGGCGACGGCCTCTATTCTGCGCGTGCCGGAGGAAATCGCCGATTCGGAAATTATCTTTATGACGCCTATCTCGCCCGTGGACGAGACATGCGCGCCGCCGCAGAGCTCTTTGGAGAAGTCGCCCATTTCGACGAGCCGCACGACGGCGCCGTATTTTTCCCCGAAGAACGCGAGGGCGTTTTTGGGGATTTCGCGGAAGGGCATTTCGCGCCACCTTACGGGGGAGTTTTCGAGAATCTTTTTGTTTGCGAGGTTTTCAATCTCGCGGAGCTGGTCGGGAGTCGGGGCCTCGTAGTGCGTGAAGTCGAAGCGCAGCCTTTCGGGATCCACGTAGGAGCCCGCCTGCCTAACGTGCGTGCCGAGCACCTGGCGCATCGCCCAGTGGAGTATGTGGGTCGCGGAGTGGTGCCGCTCGATCGCGCGGCGGCGCACAATGTCCACCGTGGCGGAAATTTCGGCGCCTATGGAGTCCTTTTTAAACACCCCTTTGCGGACTTTGTGGAGCACGTGGCCGGCGTTGTCCATTTTGGTGTCGAACACCTCGCGCGCGGTTCCGTTTATCTCGATGAAGCCCGTGTCGCCGACCTGCCCGCCCTTTTCGGCGTAAAACGGCGTTTGCGGCATTATCACGAAGTCCGCGTCGGGGCCCTCGACTATCGCGCTTATGGAGGTGGCGAAGTCGGAGAGGTTCGCGTGGTCGTAGCCGGCGAACTGCGTGGCGTGCTCGACCTCCGCCGCGTCGGAGACGCTGATGACTTCCCTCGTCTGGGCGTTGCGCGCCCTCTCGCGCTGCTTGTTCATCTCGGCCTCGAAGCCCTTTTCGTCCACGGGCATGTTGCGCTCGCGTGCGATGAGCTGCGTGAGGTCGAGCGGGAATCCGTAGGTGTCGTAGAGAATGAAAGCCTGGTCGCCAGAGATGCTGCCCTCGGTCACCGTGATTTGGTCGAGCAGCTGCAAGCCCCTGTCGAGGGTGCGGGCGAAGCTCTTTTCCTCGTTTTCAATGACTTTAAGTATGACTTTCCTCTGCTCTTTGAGCTCGGGGAATACGGGCGACATCTTCTGTATGACGGGCTCGGCGAGCTTTGCGAAAAACCCGTATTCCAGCCCGAGCCGCTTGCCGTACATCACCGCCCTGCGCAGTATGCGCCGCAGGACGTAGTTGCGGCCCTCGTTGCCCGGAATGATTCCGTCGGCTATGGAGAATGTGATGGTGCGTATGTGGTCGGCGAGCACCCTGAACACGCAGTCGGTGAGCTCCTGCGAGGACATGTCGCGCGGGTCTCTGGGGAGAGTCCCCTTGTAGGTCTTGCCCGACATGTGCGATATGTGCGTGAAAATGTCGGTGAAGAGGTCGCTGTTGTAGTTGGAGGCGAGCTGCGAAAAGTCCGTGAAGTTCTTTGTGGTGGCGATAATGCCCGCCACGCGCTCGAAGCCCATGCCGGTGTCGATATTCTTGCTCTTCAACGGGCGGAACGTTCCGTCGGTCTCGGCGTTGAACTGCATGAATACCAGATTCCAGATTTCAATGCAGTATGGCGAGCCCGCGTTGACGAGCGAGCCGCCCGTGTCTCCCTTTTCCGTGAGGTCCATGTGGATTTCGGAGCACGGTCCGCAGGGGCCGGTCTCGCCCATCATCCAGAAATTGTCCTTTTTGCCGCACTTTTTGATGTGGACTTCCGGCGGCATTCCCTCGTCCCTGAAAATCTTTTCCCAGATAGAGTGCGCCTCGGCGTCGAATTCGGCGGGCTCGCCGTCGGCGGGCTCGTAGACGGTCGCGTACAGCCTTTCCTTGGGGAAGCCCCAAACGCGGGTGAGCAACTCCCACGCCCATTCAATCGCCTCCTTTTTGAAGTAGTCGCCGAACGACCAGTTGCCGAGCATCTCGAAGAAGGTGTGGTGGTAGGTGTCGAACCCGACGTCTTCGAGGTCGTTGTGCTTGCCTCCGGCGCGTATGCACTTCTGGGTGTCTGCCGCCCTGCGGAAGGGCGCCTTTTCCTCGCCGAGGAAATACGGCACGAACTGGTTCATTCCGGCGTTCGTGAACAGCAGGTTCGGCGAGGACGGCATGATTGAGGCCGAGGGCACTATCGTGTGCCCCTTCGAGTTGAAGAAGTCGAGAAAGCTTTTTCTTATTTCGGAGGAGGTCATTTCGCAAAAATTTTCGGCGCGGGCGCGCGGGGCGTTTTTGGGGGCGGGCGGCGGGGCGAATCCCCGCGGCGCCGCGGGCGGGTCAGAGCCTTTCCGTCACAGCGGCTGCCATTTCGTCCGTCGAGACGGCGTTTTTGCCGAAGGCGATGTCGCCCGTGCGGACGCCCGAGCATACGGCGTCCCTTACCGCCTTTTCTATCCTTTCGGCGGTCGCCGCCCTCCCGAAGGAGTAGCGGAGCATGAGGGCGGCGGAAAGTATCTGCGCGCAGGGGTTGGCGATTTTTTTGCCGGCGATGTCGGGCGCGGTGCCGCCGGCGGGCTCGTACAGGCCGAATTTCTCGCCCGCCGAATTTTTCGCAACCCCCAGCGACGCGCTGCACAGCATTCCCAGAGACCCGCAGATCACAGCCATTTCGTCGGAGAGGATGTCTCCGAACATGTTTTCTGTGAAGAACACGTCGAACTGGTTGGGGTCGCGCGCCAGCTGCATGGCGGCGTTGTCAACATACATGTGCGACAGGGCGACTTCGGGGTAGTTTTTGGCGAAAAATTCCGACACGGTCTTGCGCCAGAGCACCGAAGTTTCGAGGACGTTTGCCTTGTCTATGGAGCAGACTTTCCTGCCCCTCGACATTGCGGCTTTCCCCGCGACGTCCGCAATCCGCTCGATTTCGCTTTTGCGGTAGCTCATAACGTCGCGCGCGGCGGGCTCGCCGTCGATTTCAAAAGTCTTTTTTTCGCCGAAGTATATGCCGCCGGTGAGCTCGCGTATGCACACGATGTCGATTCCGTCGGGTATGCGCTCGGTTTTGAGCGGCGAGGCGTCCGCCAGCTGCGGATAGAGGAGCCCCGGGCGTATGTTGGCGAACAGCTTGAAGATTTTGCGGAGCGGCAGGAGGGCGGCGCGCTCGGGCTGCTCGTTGGGCGGGAGCTTTTCCCACTTGGGGCCGCCGACTGAGCCGAAGAGAATTGCGTCGGAATTGCGGCATTCCTCAACGGTGGATTCCGGAAGCGCCTTGCCGCAGCTGTCTATGGCCGCCCCTCCCACGTCGCAGACTTTGTAGGAGAGCGTGTCGCCGTCCTTTGCGCACGCGGCTTTGAGCACGCCGAGGGCGGCTTCCATAACTTCGGGCCCGATTCCGTCGCCGGGCAGAACTGCAAATTTGAGTGTTGCCATAAATAAAATATGTAGCGTTTAAATTCGGGCGGACAGTCCGCCCCTATAAAAATAATTGGTGGAATAAAACACTTTTCCCGCGCGATTTCCACAAAAATTTTCAGGGCGCGCCCCTCATTTCCGGTGGCGCGCCCTGGGGTCGGGGTACAAGCCCTATTTTAAAACGGCGTCGACCGCCACGGGGAAGTGGTCGGACGGGTAGGCGGCCTTAGGGGTGGCGGGCAGTCCGAGATCGGCGACGGAGTCCCTTATCACGGCGTAGTCCATGACGTCGACTCCGTCGGATACAAATATGTAGTCTATCCTGTCGGGTTTCGGCTTGCCTGTGAAATTGTGGAAAGTTCCGCCGGCGGATTGGGGCGCTCCGCGCAAAACGGAAAGCGAGTCTTTGAACGACTTTTCGGCGAATATGATTTTCATCGGCTCTGAATCAGGCGTCGCGTTAAAGTCCCCGACGCAAAGAAACGGCAGGTTCCCCGAAATTTCCGATACTTTTTTGACTAACAGCCTTGCGGACTCCGCGCGCGCTTTCTTTCCTATGTGGTCGAAATGCAGGCTGAAAAAGGCGAATTTTTTGCCCGTTTTGAGGTCGCGGAACTTCCCCCACGAGCATATGCGCCTGCACGCGGCGTCCCAGCCTTTGACGGGCTTGTCGGGCGTCGGCGCAAACCAGAAGTCGCCCGAGTCGAGCAGCTCGAAGCGCGCGGGATTGTAGAATACGGCGGAAGTCTCCCCGCCTTTCGCCCCGTCTTCGCGCCCTTTGCCGACGTATTTGAAGCCCGTGCGCGCGCTTATGTCGTCGAGCTGGTGAAAGTGGCCTTCCTGCGTGCCGAATATGTCGAATCCGTGCTTTTTGATTAACTTTGCCACGGAGTCGCGCCGCAAATCCCATGCGTTGACCTTCGGTTCCGGCGAATTTTTTATGTTGAAAGTCGCCGCCGTAAAGGGGGCGGGCGCCTTTTCCGCCGAGGCGCATCCGAACAAAACCGCCACGGCCGCGGCCAAAAACATTTTGATTATTATTTTTTTCATGGTATTTTTGTTACGATACTTAACCGTTTAAACGGCAATCAAGTCGCGAATTAAAATCTCCAGTGCATAAAAGCTAAAGGAGTTAGACAAGCGGCTTAAGGGATGTAGAGTAGATGTTTTTCGACCAAGAAAAGCACTATGACAAAACCAAAATACCGCCGTCTAACATATGACGATAGAAGAGTAATAGAGAACATGTGTAAAGCTAAAAAAACGCAATCGGAGATAGCAAATGCGATAGGAGTATCGCAATCTACCATATCCCGTGAATTATCACGCAATCGAGTCGAAGGCGTTTACACGCATGGCAGAGCGTTTATGCGAACGTATTTGCGATTATTGCTCAAGCCTAAAAGATATCTAATAGGCGAGAAGTCAATTAAGGGGAACCTTGCACAGATATCTATTTTTTAAGAGGCGCCGCAGGAAGTATGGCATAAAAGATTACAGGGGGCAAATTCGTAACAGAGTGAGCATAGAAAGCAGACCCGAGATAGTGGCGGAAAGATCTAGATTTGGAGATTGGGAAGGCGATTTGATAATGGGCAAAAATCACAAGGGTGCGATACTGACGCTGGTAGAGCGGCGAAGCAAATATCTATGTGCAACTTACTTATCGGGGAAGGATGCTAAAGCTGCGAAAAATGGCGTAATAAAGTTGTTGCGCGGAATGAATGTGAAAACGATAAGCTTTGATAAGGACAAGGAGTTTGCTTACCGCGAAGAGATGAGCGAAAAATTAAAAAGCAAAATATACTTTGCACACCCATATGCGTCTTACGAAAGAGGTCTTAATGAATACACAAATAGATTGTTGAGACAGTACTTTCCGAAGGGAATGGATTTGCGAAAAGCGACAGAAAGGGAACTAAAATTTGCGTTGAACGAGATCAACTCTCGACCGCGAAAGAGTTTAAATTGGAAGAGTCCAAGCGATTATCTTCACGAGTTAAAGTGCGCCGCCCCCTAGGGGGCAATGAGAAAATGAATCAATAACTTAAACTTTAATCTTTGCAAACAATCAACAATATCTAAAAACATCTACTGCCAGTTATGCACTGGCGTTTTGAAAATAAAAGTTTTATTTTTGTCCGTTCCGAAAAAAAGCTTTTCAAAGCGCGAGTCTGCGGTAGTCTTGACACATCGGTTTTTTTATGGACAAAAATTTCTACCTCACAACCGCAATCGACTATGCCAACGGCTCCCCGCATCTCGGGCACGCCTACGAGAAGATTTTGAGCGACGTCGTCGTCCGCCACAAGCGCATGTGCGGGATACCTACCTACTTCCTTACGGGGCTCGACGAGCACGGGCAGAAGGTGCAGCAGAGCGCGCGGCGCGAGGGCGTCGAGCCGTCGGTTCTCTGCGACAGGCAGGCGGAGAAATTCCAGAACCTTTGCAAAATCCTAAACGTCTCCAACGACGACTACATCCGCACTTCCCAGCCTCGGCACAAGGCGGTCGTCCAAAAAATCCTCCAAGACCTCTACGACCGCGGGGAAATCTACAAGGCCGAGTACAGGGGGTTTTATTCCGCCCGCCAGGAGCAGTTTTTGCAGGAGAAGGACAAGGTCGACGGCAAGTGGCCGGAGATTTTCGGCGAGGTCGTGGAGATTACGGAGAGCAACTACTTTTTCAAGCTCGGCGCCTACCAGCCGTGGCTCGTGGAATATCTCAAAACCCACGAGACTTTCATCTACCCGCGCTTCCGCGCCAAGCAGGTTATGGAGTTCCTCAAAGAGCCGCTCAACGACCTCTGCATTTCGCGCCCGAAGGAGAGGCTCGAATGGGGCATAGAGCTGCCGTTCGATTCAAACTACGTCACCTATGTGTGGTTTGACGCGCTCGTAAACTACATTTCCGCCGTCGGCTACGGCACGGAGGAATTTGCCAAATTCTGGCCCGCCGACTTCCACGTCATCGGCAAGGACATTCTCGTGCCGCCGCACTCCGTCTACTGGCCGATTATGCTGAAAGCCATAGGGGCGGAGCTGCCGAAGTCGCTGCTCGTCCACGGGTGGTGGATGTCGTCGGGCGAAAAGATGTCGAAGAGCCTCGGCAACATCGTAAACCCGCTCGACCTGGCGGAGAAGTTCGGCGCCGACCCGTTCCGCTACTTCCTGATGCGCGAGATGAACGTTGGGCAGGATTCCGACTTCTCGATGGATTTGTTCGCCACCCGCTACACCTCCGATTTGGGCAACGACCTCGGCAACCTCGTAAGCCGCCTGCTCAACATGCTGAAACGCTACTGCGGCGGGGTTGTCGCGCCCGCGTCCGTCGAGGAGGATTTTGAGAAATCGCTCAAAGCCCTCGCCGCCGAGACCGCCCCCGAGGTTCTGGAACTCAACGACGGAATGCAGTTCCATATCGCCCTCGAAAAGATTTTTTCCTTTGTCCGCGCGATAAACAGGTACGCAGAGCAGCGCGCCCCGTGGAAGCTCGCCAAGAGCGTGGATCCCGCCGACAGGGCCAGGCTCGAAACCTCCCTCGCCAACATGGCGGAGGCGTTGCGCATTTCGGCGGTTTTGCTCGCGCCGGTCATGCCTTCGGTGTCCGAAAAAATCTTGTCGCTTCTCGGACAACCCGGGGCAGACAGGTACGAGGGCAATATCGAGTGGTCTGCGCGCCTTGAAAACGCGCGGGTTGCCGCCCCCGAAATTCTATTTCCGAGAATCGGAGAGTAGCGCGCGGCGGATGCCGATTCCGAAAGTGTGGCGGGGAGGGGGTTTGATCCCATAGCTTGCTTCCGCCTGACCAGAGGAGTGCGGAATTTTATGGGCGCATAGAGGGGGGAGAAAAACCGCTTTTTTTTCTCCCGCGGCGCCGGCAACGGGCGAAACTCTGGGGGGCGTCGGGTTGGCGCGGCTTAGCCGGCTTTCCTGCCGCATTCCGCTATCGCGCGCGAATTTTCTTTTCCGGACGGCTGCGCCGTCCGGTTTTTTCGGTTTTGAGGCGGCGGCTGATTTGGGCGGAGCTGCGCGAAAAGCGCGGGGCTGTTCGCCCTAGGCCGGAAAATCCCGATTTTGCAGTCCGGACGAAATTTTCGCCGCGCGCGCGATTGCGCTTGCAATCCGAATCAGCAACCCTTTAATTTCGGCGAAAATCGGGCGGGGCTTTCGGAAATTCCGAATCCGCCGATACCGAAAACGGGAGTTCTTTGAGAATTTTGGGCGGGCATTCGCCCGCGGCTCGTCCGCGGGAGGAAAGTCCGGACACCACAGAGCGGGATTCCGTCCGAAAGGGCGGGGCGCGCGCCGCAAGGCGCGCGTACGGACAGTGCAGCAGAAAACAAACCGCCGCGCGAGCGGCAAGGGTGAAAAGGCGGGGTAAGAGCCCACCGCCGCGGGAGCAATCTTCGCGGGCATTGAAAACCCAATCCGGTGCAAGACAACATAGGATGCGGAACTGCTCGTTCAAACGCATTGGGTATGTCGCACCCCTCGCGGGGGCCCCTTTTCAAGGGGGCAGATAAATGAATGCCGGTTCCTTCGGGGACTACAGAATCCGGCTTACAGCCCAACTTTCTCTCTCTCCCGCTCCCTTCTTACATTTTTGTTTTTTTTCGGGAGTTTGTTGCGGGGCGCTAAAATGAGCCCCGCTTTTGCCGGCTTTCATCCCGGCGCAGGCGCGGTTTGCTGCGAATTTTAGATCGCGCAAAGTTTTGCCCCTTGCGGGCGGCCGCGCGGAATCCGCATTTGCCCGATGGCGGGTTCCCGCGAATTTCAAATTTGCCGCGCGCCTTGCCTTCTGGCGCAGGCGCGGTTTGCTGCGGAACGGTTTTTTACGAAGGCGGGGGCTTTTTGCGGAGTTTGCAAAAAAATGGAGCGGCCCGCCGCGGGCAGGAGGTTTCTCAGCCATAACCCCCTCGGGGCGCGGGGATTGCGCGCCCCGAGGACGGGAGGTTTCCCGTTTTGGAAAAACGCCTTCCTATTGCCCCATGAGCTTGGAGAGAGCCTCGGAATAGCACTTTACCGTGTTTTGCACGACTTCGGGCGGGAGAACGGGGCCCGGAGCCTGCTTGTTCCAGTCGAGCGTTTCGAGCCAGTCGCGCACATACTGCTTGTCGTAGGAGGGCTGGGAGCGGCCGACTTCATACTTGTCGGCGGGCCAGTAGCGCGAGGAGTCGGGCGTCAGAACTTCGTCTATCAAATAGACTTTGCCGTCGGAGTCGGTTCCGAACTCAAATTTCGTGTCGGCGAGGATTATCCCGCAGCTCTGCGCCTTTTTCGCGCCCATCCCATAGAGCGCGAGGCTCGCGTCCCTTATGCGCCCGAAGATGTCACTCCCCAGGAGCTTTTCGCATTCCGCGTTGGTAATCGGCATGTCGTGCCCCTCGGCGGCTTTCGTAGTCGGCGTGAAAAGCGGTTCGGGGAGTTTCTGGCTTTCCTTCATTCCCGCGGGGAGCTCGAACTCAAAGAGCTTTCCCGTCTGTTTGTACTCTTTCCAGCCGCTGCCGGCAAGGTACCCGCGTACGATGGCCTCTATCGGCATCGGGTTGAGCTTTTTTACTATCATCGAGCGCCCTACCAGCTGCGGGAAGTCTTTGAGCAGCCCGCGCACGCGCTCGCCGTGGTTTTCGACGAGGTGCGTGGGCATGATTTTCGCCGCCTGCTCAAACCACCACAGGCTTATCATGGTGAGCAGGACGCCCTTGCCGGGCACGCCGTTGGGCATTATTACGTCGAACGCGGATATGCGGTCGGTCGCGACTATAAGGAGCTCGTCGCCCAAGTCGAAGTTTTCGCGCACTTTTCCCTTGGAGACTCTTTTGAAGGGAAGCCCTTCGACGGTCATTAGGGGTTCTTTGGGGAGATTGAAGTTCATTCGGCAAATAAAGTTCCGCCGCCCGAAAAACGCAAGAATAATAAAGCGCCCTTCCTCTTTTGCCTCCGGAGGGCGGGCGCGCCGGAGCGGTATTTTGCGCGAAGCGCCGGCATATGCCTTTCGTTTTTCAATTCCGCCCGTCCGGTTTGAAAAATTTGCAGGAACGCCGGAGGCGGAAGGGGTGAAGTTTCTCCGCCGCCTTCCGTTTTTCCGCCCCTTCCGAATGCGCCCTTTTCTATTTTGCGGGGTTTAGCCTTAAAGCCACGGTTTTCGTCGGGAGGTTTTCCCCTTCAATAACGAGCTTTACTTCTCCCGCGGAGCGGCCCGCGCGCAAAATTGCCAACGCCCTGCCGCAGTAGAGCGAGCGTTCGCAGCCCGTATGCATTTCATTGCTGTTGATGTCCCCGTTGTCGACGCCTATGAGGGAAGCGGGGCCCTCAACCTTGAATTTCAGTTTGTTCGAGGCGAGCGGATGGATTTTTCTCCTTTTATCTACCGCCTTTATCGCGATGTGCTGAAGATCCATGCCGTCTGCCTTCCAGTCGGGATTTTCGGCGGTCGCCACTATTTTGCACGGCTCGCCGGCGGTTTCTATTTTGTATTCCCCGACAGTTTTGCCGCCGGTCCGCGCGACGGCTTTGAGTTTGCCCGCTTCATAGTCTATATTTTCCCAGATTATCTTGTTCCTGTTGAACGGATTGCCGCGCGTGTTCTTTTTTGTCCCGAGCGACTTTCCGTTGAGGAAGAGTTCCGCCTCGTCCGCGTTCGTGTAGACCGCAACCGAAACTTTCGAGCCCTCCGGCCTGTTCCAATTTTCCGTTTCGGGCATAAGGCCGACATTCACGCCGTTGTGAAATACGAACCTGTCTCTGGCGTTTTTCTCCTCCAAAACCCCTATGTGCACGACCGGTTCGCCCTCCGAAAAATTCGCCTTTACCCACCAGCACTGCGGCATCGGATTGAGGGCGGTGTCGATGAAGGCCTTGTCGCCCCAGCCCTTTGACGGCCAGCCGAACGATTCCCCGAAATACGCTATCGGCCCCCAGTATGCCAGCCCGACTACCCTGTCGAGATCCATTCCGAAATAATTTTCGCCCAGAGACCAAGTTGCCGCTTCGCTCTGGTAGAAAATCATTTCGGGATATTTTTTCGCGTCTTTTTTAAAAAAATCCCACGTGTAGTTTTGCGCCGATATGTCGGTGGCGAAGGCGAGCTCTGCGGGTTTGGAGGTTTCCCAGCCGGCATCCTTGCTTCTTATGCCGCCCTCGCGCGCGGGAAACTGCGCGACGGTGTAGGGGCGGGAGGCGTCGAATTTTTTGCAGAAGTCGCGCATTTTTTTGTACATCGTTACCCCGTAGTCGCCGTATTCGTCATTCCGCGTCTGCCTGTTGAGCTCGTTGCCGAGGCTCCAAATGACGACGCTCGGGTGGTTTCTGTCGCGGCGTATGAACTCGCGGGCGGCATTCGGCCAGACCTCGCCAAACTTCTTGCGCATTCCCACGAACCAATCGTCCCATTTGTCGAAGAGTTCGTCTGTCACCAGTATGCCGTATTTGTCGGCGAGGTCGAGAAACGACTTCGAAAACGGATTGTGGGCGGTTCTGATATGGTTTACGCCTATGGACTTCAAAAACTTTATGCGGCGCTCCAATTCGGCGGCGTAGGCGGCGGCCCCGAGCGCGCCGAGGTCATGGTGCAGGTTGACGCCTTTCAATAAGGTTTTTTTGCCGTTCAGCAGAAAGCCCCGTTCCGGCGTGAATTCTATTTTCCTTATCCCGAAATTTTCCCTTTGGGCGTCGAGGAGCTTCCCGCCGCTTTTCACTTCGGCGGCCGCCGAGTAGAGCGCGGGATTTTCCGGCGACCACAGCGACGGGTTTTTTATTTCAAATTCAAACTCGGCGGTCGAGGCGGAGTTTGCCGGAATACCGATTTCCCTTTCCTCCGATGCGATTTCCGAGCCGTCAGGTCCGAATACCGCCGCCCTCACCGAAACTTTGCGCGGAGAACCGAGGGCGTTTTCGACTTCCGCCAAGACGCGAGCTGCCGCGGATTTTTCGCCCACTTTCGGAGTCGTTATATACAGACCGTGGCGGGCTACCGACACCGGATCCTTTATCGAGAGCTTCACGTCCCTGAAAATTCCGCCGCCGGTGTACCATCTCGACGCTCCCATGACACGGGAGTATACCGCCACGACATTTTGGCCGCCGTAGTCGAGAAATTTCGATATGTCCGCCTCGTATCCGGAGTATCCGTATTCGTTGGAGGCCGCCTTTTGCCCGTTTACGTAGACGTCGGAGACCGTCATGACGCCTTCAAAGTCGAGTATCACCCGCTTCCCCCTCCATTCGGGATCCGCGCGGAACTCCTTGCGGTACCATCCTTCCCCATAGGGTTTGAACCCCCTGTGTTTGAGTTTCCCGCCGTTCTTTTTGATTTCCTCTTCGGACGGAACCACCCAGGGCTGTTCTATCTGGTAGTCGTGCGGCAGGTCGAGCTTTCTCCATGAGGAGTCGTCGAAGTCCCTCTTGAAAGCGTCCGGATTTTTCCCGTAATAAAACTTCCAGCCGAAGTTCCAGTTTTCAGTTTCCGCCGCGCCCAGCGAGAGCGCACACGTTGCCAATGCGAGTATAGCAATTTTCCCAATCATATGCGTTTCCTATTTTGCGTTGAAAAATAAATTCCGTTTGCGCGGCGCGGAAAACCGCCGAGAAACGATTCCGTCGCGCGGCGGCTTGTCTATTTGGAGCCGGAATTTTTTTCCGCCTTTTCCATCGACAAGTCCAGCCGCAGCTTGTCGGCGGCCTTGCGAGATTCCTCGTCGCCGAGCTGCGCCGCGCGGATGAAACATTGCAGGGCGGCGTTTTTATCCTGCCTTATTCCTCTGCCGGACGCATAGGCTATTCCAAGATACCGCATCGACTCCACGCTTCCGTGTTCCGCGGCGCTCGTCCATATCGCCACTGCCTTTTTCTGGTCGACCTCGGTTCCGTCTCCTGTGAAGTAGCAGAGCCCGAGGTAGGTTTGCGCAACGAGGTTCCCCTTTTCGGCGGCGGCCTTCCAAAGCTCGAACGCCCTTTTGAGGTCGCGGGAAACCCCCTCGCCGCGCGCGTAGGCGAACGCGAGGTTGTTTTGCGCGCGATGGTTGCCCTGTTTGGCGGAACGCTCCCACCAGAATACGGCCGTCTGCACGTCGCGCAGCACTCCCTTGCCGTTGCAGTACGCCGCCCCGAGGAAGAATTGGGCGTCGGGGTCGCCGCGCTTGGCGGCCTCGTTCCAGATTTTCACGGCCCTCGGCACGTCGGTGAGCACCCCGTTGCCGCCGAAGAGCGCCGCCCCGAGGTTTGTGAGCGCCTTGGTGCTGCCGTTTTTTGCGGCGGTTTCCCACCACATCACGGCGAGTTCGTAGTTCGGGGCGAAGTCCCCGCCGCCGCCGTCGGCGTAGTATTCGCCTATTTCATTCTGCGCCTCGGCGTCCCCCTTTTGGGCGGCCTCGGTTTTCTTTTGCAGGTCGAATTTTTCGGCCGCCGGCAGCGCGGCTGCGGCAAACGCGGCCAGTATTATAAAAAGCCTCTTCATATTCATGCAATTTTTTCAAAGGCGCGGGCTATTGCAAGCGCAAAACGCGCCCCCCGCCGGCTGCGGCGCGCGGGGCTGGTTTTTTTAAGGGGCTGAAAAATCGCCCGAAAATCTAATGAACCCGCTTTGAGCGCAGGAATTTTATCTGGTCCCTCAGGAGGGCGGCGCGCTCGAACTCGAGCCTGTCGGCGGCTTCCAGCATTTCGTCGCTGAGTTCCGCGATGATTTTTTCGAGCTCGCCTTTCGATTTTTTTGAGACGTCGATTTTCGCCTCGGAACGCTTTGCCAGCGACGGCTGTATCGGCTTTGTCACGCTGTGCGGCGTTATTTTGTGGAGCTCGTTGAACTCCCTCTGGATTTGCCTGCGCCGCCCGCACGTTTCCAGCGCGGCTTTGAGCGAGCCCGTCATGTTGTCGGCATAGAGTATCACGCGCCCGCTCTCGTGGCGCGCGGCGCGCCCCGCCGTCTGGATAAGGCTTGTGGCGGAGCGCAGGAAGCCCTCCTTGTCGGCGTCGAGTATGCAGACGAGCGAGACTTCCGGAATGTCGAGCCCCTCGCGCAGGAGGTTGACGCCGACGAGGGCGTCGAAGTCGCCCGAGCGAAGCCGCCGCAGGATTTCCACGCGCTCTATCGCGTCGATGTCGGAGTGCAGGTATTCTATGCGCACGCCGCTCTCGCGCAGGAAGTCGGAAATTTCCTCGCTCATGCGCTTTGTAAGGGTGGTGACGAACACCCTTTCGCCCCTTTCGGCGGCGGCCTTGATTTCCGCGGCGCAGTCCTCCACCTGCCCTGCGATCGGACGGACTATCATTTCGGGGTCGAGCAGGCCGGTTGGGCGGATTATCTGCTCGGCGACGGCGTCGCTCACGGAGAGCTCGAAGGGGGAAGGTGTGGCGGATACGAATACCGTCTGCCCCGTGAGGGAGTCGAATTCGTTAGGGCGCAGCGGCCTGTTGTCGAGCGCGCTCGGCAGCCTGAACCCGTATTCGATAAGCCGCTCTTTGCGCGCCCTGTCGCCGTTGTACATGCCGCGGATTTGCGGGTAGGTGACATGGCTTTCGTCGATGAATAGGATCGCGTCTTTGGGAAAGAAGTCGAGCAGGCACCACGGACGCGAGCCCGCGGGGCGCCCCGCCAGATGGCGCGAATAGTTTTCAATGCCGGTGCAAAAACCCGTCTCGGCGAGCATGTCGATGTCCTGCTCGGTGCGCATTCTTATGCGCTGCGCCTCTATGAGCTTGTTTTGCCGCTCGAATTCCGCAACGCGCTCCTCGAGCTCCGCGCGTATGTTGGGGATCGCCGCTGCTATGCTCTCTTTGGGCGTGACGAATCCCGAGGCGGGGTAGAGGTCAAACCTGTCGAGCCTGCCTTGGGGCGTCCCCGTTACGGGGTCGATCTTTTTAAGTGCGTCGATTTCGTCGCCGAAGAACTCTATCCTCAGCGCGGTGTCGAGGTACGCGGGGAACACGTCCACCACGTCGCCCCTGACTCGGAAGTGCCCGCGCTCGAAGGCCGTGTCGTTGCGGGAATAGTGGATGTCGGCCATTCTCTCGACGAGCTCGCCGCGCTTCATCGCAAGCCCCGGGCGCAGCGGCACCATCATCTTTCGGAAGTCGTCCGGCGAGCCCAGCCCGTATATGCATGAGACGGTCGCTATCACTATCACGTCGCGGCGCGAGACGAGCGAACCCGCCGCCGATATGCGCAGCTTTTCGATCTCGTCGTTTACGGAGGAGTCTTTTTCTATGTAAGTGTCGGTCTGCGGAATGTATGCCTCCGGCTGGTAATAGTCGTAATAGCTTACGAAATACTCCACCGCGTTTTCGGGAAAGAACTCTTTGAACTCGGCGTAGAGCTGGGCGGCGAGCGTCTTGTTGTGCGATATAACGAGCGCCGGCCGGTTCATGCGCGCGACGACGTTCGCCATCGTGAACGTCTTGCCGGAGCCCGTCACGCCGACGAGCGTCGTGTATTTCGCCCCCGCGCCTATCGACGCGCACAGCTTGTCTATCGCCTGCGGCTGGTCTCCGGAGGGGGCGTATTTGCTCGCGAGCTTGAAGAGTTTTTCCTCCATCGGGCGGCGTCAGTCGGCGAATATTTTGCGCAGGTTTTCCGGAGAAAAGTCGGAGAAGTCCGGGATTGCGAGGTCCGGTTTCTCCTCGGGGTTTTCGCGCGCCTCCCAGAAGCCTTTCGGGTTGGTGGTTGACAGGGCGATTTTTTTCGCCCCCGCGCGCGCCGCCGCGACTATCCCCGCGAGGGAGTCCTCGAATACGGCGCATTCGCGCGGGTCGAGCCCGAGGCGGCAGGCGGCCTTTATGTACACGTCCGGCGCGGGTTTGCCGCGCTCCACGTCCTCGGAGGTGACGAGCGCGTCGAAGTCGCCCTCCATCCCGAGGGCTTTGAGCGCCTGTTCGAGGTTTTCGCGCGGGGTGGACGAACCCACTGCGCGCGGTATGCCGGCGGATTTCAGCGCGCGGACGAATGCGACCGCCCCGCGGATTGTCGGAAGCCCGTTTTTTGCGATTCCCGCGCGGTAGATTTCCTCCTTTTGGTCGGAGAGCCTCTGCGCCTCGGAGGGGTCGGGCGTCCAGCGCAGAATGTCCATTATGATTTCGAGATTGCGCTTGCCGAAAGTCGATTTGAAAAAACCTTCGGGCAGGGGCAGGCCGTTGAGCTTGGCGAGCTCCTTCCAGCTCGCCTCGTGCGCGGCGCCCGAGTCCGCGACGACGCCGTCCCAATCAAAAAGCGCTCCGATTATTTTTTCCATTCAAAATATAATCGCAGGTTTTGCCGCGATTTCAAATTTTTTATTGGCGCGGCCCGCCGGACGCGGGATGTTGGAGGTGCTGCGCGCGGCGGCCGGAAGTTTTGAATCCGCGGTGCGGGAGCGGCTTGCGAAGGTTTTGCCGCTTTCGCGGCGCGCCGTCTGGCGCGGGAAGCGCAGAGCCCGTGTTTTGTGGAAAGTAAAAATCAGCAGGCGAACGCGGAGGTTTGAGTGGAAAAATTTTTTGCGATGCAGTGTAACCGTAAGAGAAATTTTAAAATAAGCGAATAGGAGGGAGGGCATATTGGGGAAAAAATTATGGAGCGGTTGCTGTTAATATCTTGACATTTTTAACCATTCCCGCTATCTTGCGAATTACTATGAAAACATATTCCGTTTTATTTCCGCGTTTCCGTTCGGCAGCCGCCGCGTTTTTTGTCATAGCCGCAATTCCGGCGGCAAATGCGGAGCTTCCGTCTTCTCCCCTCGGCGAGGCGTATACTATTTCGGGAAGCGAGACCGTGCACGGCGAGTGGGGAGCGGCGTATGAAATCGTGCCCGGGGGCGTCTTGAATATTTTGGGGGACGGCGCGACATTTATCGTCAGCTACAACCACAACTACTATTCAACACTTTCGGGCGACGGAACGATAAACATAGGCTCCGACGCCGAGGCCGGAAGAATGGTCGTGACAAGTGCCGAGCCTGTCGCGAACGACGGATGGGTGAACATCGTGAATTTCGGAGGAACCGTAAACGTCGGCGCGAGGGGAGACCTTTCAATATCGGGGGACTATCCCTCGCACTGGGGAGGCATTTTTACCATCGGAACGCTCAATATAAGAGGGACGGTATCCGTAATGTCGCCGGATTCAAACAGTTCATATTTCTGCGTGAAAAACCTTTCCCTTTACGATGGCGGGGCGTTTGAAAGCGCCCTTGACGTGCAGACTTCGGACGGCGGCGTTTACGACCTTTATTCCGGCGGGATGTCCACCGGCCGGCTGCGCGTGAGCGGCGGGAGTTTCACGTTAAATCTGCGCGCGGAAAATGCGCTGGGCGCCATGCCTCTCATTTCATTTGACACGGATACCGGAAGCAATTTCAGGATAAACGCATATGCCGAAAATTCTTTTAGGGTTTTGGAATTTAACGCCAATTCCGTCCTTGAACTTTCAATAGCGGACGGCGCGGTTCTGACGGTCGGAGACCTCACGACAAAGAATATGGTTTCGGGGGTTACCGGCGCGGAAATCGTGTTTTACGACTATCGCGCGGACGCGTTCATTTTGGGCGATTCCGAACTCTGGGTGGAGGGCAACAGGCTCTACATTCCTTCGGTCGACACCTATGTGACGTTGACAGCCTACGACGGCGGGGGCAACCTTTTGCAGGGGGAATGGTTTTATGATTGGAACGGCGAGAGCGGCAGGCTCGTTTTAAACGCCGTTCCGGAGCCCGCGGCAGTTGCGGCGATATTGGGAGCGTCCGCGCTTGCATTTGCCGCGCGGCGGCGAAGAGACTAATATCTGCCCGTTTTTAAAATTGGCTTTTCCTGAAAGCGCTCCGGTTTGCGCCGGAGCGTTTTTTGGGGCAATGGCGGGCCGGAAAATCCCCTGCGTTGCGTTGAGGGGCGGGGCGGCGGTAAGCGGCGGCGGGCGGGTATTTTGTTCGGAAATTTTTATCGTCTGCCGGAAAACGGGCGCGCGGGCTGCTATTTTGCGGCGGCGAAAACGCGGGTTTGCTGTTAAAACGGGGTGGAAAAATGCGCGAAGGGGGTTGGAAAATCCGGCGGGCGGGGCGTTTGGAGGAATTTTATTGAAAAATTGCTCAAAAGCTTGACATTTTTTAACACTCCCGCGTTAATGTTAAATTATTATGAAAGCTGATATTTGTTTTTTCTTTCGTTTGGCGTCTTTTGCGGCGGCGGTTTTTGTTTCGTCAAAATTCGCCTTTGCCATTCCCGATTCGCCGCTGAGCGGGGAATACGACCTGACCGGCTCCGAGAGCGTCGGCAATACATGGGGCGGCACATACCAGATAGACGAAAGCGGGGTGCTGAACATTTCCGGAGGGGGTATATTGACCGTCACATACGGGCAAAACAAATGGGGCACCTTGACGAATAACGGCGTCATAAACATAGGCGCGAAAGATTCCGCCGGAACGCTTATTGTCGACTCTCCGAATTCCTTTACCCCCTGGTGGGTGCCGGTTGTTGGCGGATCCGGAACCGTGAATATCGGCGAAATGGGATCTTTGACTTTTACGGGATATATCCCGTCGTATTGGGGGGTTTCGGTGCATATTGGCAATATGGATCTCGCGGGGTCGGTGTCCGTGATTCCTTCGGCGGGCGTCGATTCCTATTTCAGGGTGGACAATTTGACGGTTCGCGAAAGCGGCTCGTTTGACAGCGGGGCGATGCACCTTTCCGCGCAAAACGGCGTTTGGGATATTTACGGCGGCGGGATTTCCGCGCCGAAATTGAGGGTCGCGTCTGGGGAAATGACTGTGAATCTCCGCGGGGAAAATCTGTTGGAAAATTTGCGCGTCGTTTCGATAGATTCAAATACCGGCACCACTGTAAAAATGAACGTTTTTGCGGACAATATAATACAAAATCTGGAAGTTAACGCCAATAGCGTGATGGAGTTTTCAATATCCCGCGGCTCGCGGCTGATGATAAAAAATTTTTCCACGAAAGACAACAATAACGTATACCAGGCTGAAAATATAGAGGCCGTGTTTCACGACTACTCGAACGGCTCGTTTTTCATAGCCAATTCCGATTATTGGATTGAGGACAACCGCCTGTACATTCCGGCGGCGGACACTTATGTGACCCTTACCGCCTATGACGGCGAAGGCGGGCTTCTGTCGGGCGAATGGTCGTTTGAGTGGAACGCGCAGCTCAACCTCAACGAGCTGGTTTTGACCGTCCCCGAACCCGCCGCGTTCGCCGCCGCTCTCGGGGCGTTTACGCTCGCTTTCGCGCTTCGGGGAAGGGCAGGGCGCTGACCAAACCTCTCGCGCGGCGCGGGGCGGTCGGGGCGATTCTCTTTAAATCCGGCGCGGGGGCTGAAGAACCCCCGCGTTTTTTTGCGCGCCGCGCGGTTTTTTGTGTTGCCCGCAAGCCCTGCCGGCGCAAAAATAGCGTCCCGTAAATGAACGAAGAATCGCAAAATAAAAAAGTGGTGCTCACCGCCGCGCAGCCGACGGGCAGGCTGCATCTCGGCAACTATCTCGGCGCGGTAAAGAACTGGGTGGAAATGTCCCAAGACTACGAATGCTATTTCGGAATAGCGGACATGCACGCCATGACCATTCCCTATGTTCCCGCGGAGCTCCGCAAAAACGTGTACGACTGCGCCGCCCAGTACATGGCGTGCGGGCTCGACCCGCAAAAGTGCAGCCTCTTCGTCCAGAGCGGCGTGTATGGGCACGCGGATCTGGCGTGGATACTCGGGTGCCTGTGCCCGCTCGGGGCGCTCGAGCGCATGACGCAGTACAAGGACAAAGCGCGCAAGCACAGCGACGCGCTGAATTCGGGGCTGCTCTACTATCCCGTTTTGATGGCGAGCGACATTTTGATATACAACGCCGACCTCGTTCCCGTCGGCGAGGACCAGAAGCAGCATATCGAGCTCACCCGCGACCTCGCCCAAAAGTTCAACAACGCCTTTTCGCCGACTTTCACAATGCCCGAGCCGTTCATACCCGTGGCGGGGGCGCGCGTGATGTCATTGCAGTCGCCCGACTCCAAGATGTCGAAGTCCGACCCCAACCAGAACGGCACTCTTTACATAACGGATTCTCCCGACGTTCTGCGCAAAAAGATAATGTCGGCGGTGACGGATTCCGAGGGCGGCGTGCGCTGTTCCAAGGACAAGCCGGGCGTCTCGAACCTCATGCAGATTATGGGCTCGCTGTCGGGGCGCTCCATGGAGTCCATAGAGGCCGAATTCGAGGGCAGGGGATACGGGGATTTCAAAAAGGCCGTAGCGGATGTCGTGATAGCCGCCCTTGAACCCGTCCGCAGCCGCTACGCCGAGATATGCGCCGACAAGTCCGCCGTCGAGGACGCCCTGCGCGCGGGCACCGAGAGGGCCCAGAGGCGCGTCAACCGCACGATGTCGAAAGTCCGCAGAAAAGTCGGCTATCTCGATTTGCGCAAATGACAAAGTTCTTATGAAAAGTTCGCCGAAAATTCCCGCGTGGCCGGTTTACGCCGCCGACGCGCTGATGTTTGCCGCGGTGTTTGCCGTGGCGCTTCCCAATCTCTATACCGGAGAGCCGCTCTCGGCGTCCTCCGTATTCTGGTGCGCGCTGATGGTGCTCGGCGGGCTCTTGCTGTGCCTTGCGCCGTACTACATGTCGCTCAAAGACGCCGCGCGCGAGGAAAAGGCCGCCGCCGACGCGAAAGTCCAGGACGACCTGCGGATAATTTTCGACGAGCTCGCCGCCCTGCGCATGATGATTGCGGACATCGAGGAGCGCATGGAGCCGCTTCCGGAGCGTTTGCGGGCGGCGGCTGGGGCTGCGGAAAAAATCCCGTACCTCGCCTCGCGCGACGAGCTCGCAAAGCTCGCCTCCGACGTGCGCGCCGCCGTGAAGGAAAAGCTGTCGCGGCTCGGCGAGTCCCTCGATTCCGCTGCGGCGGAAATCGAAGCCTGCCGGAGTTCGCAGAAAGATTCAGACAAAATAGTCGCCGAGCTCTGCTCGGACGTCGCGATATTGAAGGATTTGCTTCCGGAGTCTTCCGATTCGCTCGCCGACGAAATTTTTTCGCTGAAATCGCGCCTCGAAGCCGTCGAGAGCGCGGCGGCCGCTTTCGCCGAAAATCCCGACCCGCGCGAGGAGCCCGCGGACGGCGAAGACGACGAAATTTTCGGCGAAGCGCCGTTCGAGCCCTCCGTTGCTCCGCGCGCCGACGGAATGCTTTCCCGCGCGCTCGCCGCCTCCGAAAATTCAAAGGGCTCCGTCGAAAAATTTATCTCAATATCCAAGACTGAATCCCCGCCTTCCGAAGGGAATGCGCCCGCGGTTGCGCCTGAACCCGCGACGGTCGAGTCCGTGAAGCGCGAGTTCGAAAAAATCGCCGACGGCATAGCTTTCGAGGCTGGCGAAGTTCCGCCCGCGCCGGACATTCCCGAAACTTCCGCGCCGGTTTCCGAAACTTCCGAAGCTCCGTCGGGCGGCGATACTCCCGCGGCGGAGCCGCCCGCCCAAAAGCCGGAGGGGGACGCCGGTTTTTTTGAATTTTCGGATTCGCCTTCGGCCCGGGGCGAATCTTGCGGCGCGGAGCCGGAACCGCCGACGCTCTTCGAGCTTCCCGAGTCTCCCGCGAGGGCCCAAAAACCCGCAAAGGGCGATGCTTCCGTGACGGTAAACGCGCTCATAGGAATCGGCAACAAGCCGTATCTGCGCGGTTCCGGTGGCGGGCTTTCGCCCGACAGGGGGATCGCCATGGAGTATGTCGAGATAGGCAAATGGCGCCATGTGTTTGCCGACGCCGACGCCCCGATAGAATTTTCCGTCCTCAAAAACGACGAAATCCCGAGCGACGGCGGCGAGACATTTGTGCTGCGCCCGTCGGAAAGGCTCGAACTCAACCTTAGCTTCCCACTCTGAAAAATGCTGAGCGTAAGAATAATTCCGTGCCTCGACGTATGCGGCGGGCGCGTTGTCAAAGGCGTGAACTTCGTAAACCTCGTCGACGCCGGCGACCCCGTGGAGCAGGCGAAAGCCTACGAGCGCCAGGGCGCGGACGAGCTCGTGTTCCTCGACATCACCGCTTCCAGCGACAACCGCGCCATAATGCGCGACGTGGTGGAGCGCACCGCTGGCGAGTGCTTTATGCCGCTCACCGTCGGCGGCGGACTCCGCACGCTCGAAGACATCAGGCTGATGCTCGGCGCGGGCGCGGACAAAGTTTCCCTCAACACCTCCGCCGTGTCTGACCCCGAACTCGTGTCCGCCGCCTCCGCCAAGTTCGGCAACCAGTGCATAGTCGTGGCCATCGACGCGAAGCGCGACGGCGGCGGCTGGAAAGTCTACACGCACGGCGGCCGCAACAAAACTCCGCTCGACGCCGTTGAATGGGCGCGGGAAATGCAGCGGCGCGGCGCGGGAGAAATCCTCCTGACCTCAATGGACTGCGACGGCACAAAAGACGGCTACGACATCGCCCTTACGAGGGCCGTCAGCGACGCCGTGACCATTCCCGTAATCGCCTCGGGAGGGGCTGGCAATTTGCAGCACCTCGTGGACGCCGTGAAGCTCGGCGGGGCGAGCGCGGTTTTGGCGGCGTCGATTTTCCATTTCGGGACGTACAGCATACAGCAGGCGAAGAACGCGATGAAAGCCGCGGGTCTCCCCGCCCGTGATTTGGCGAATGCTTTTGGCGAATAGCTGCGTTTTGGGGAAAGCCGCCACTGGTCACGTACTAATGTACGCTCCCACCGGCGGCTTTCCCCAAATACTCGCTCTTCATCCAAAATCATTGCGCCAAATCGGGAACCTTTGGTTTTCAGAACCAATTTTGGAAGAATAGTGGGGATAGCCCTATTGCGAAGCAATGGGCGTAAGGGGCGTCAGCCCCTTCAATGGCTTGCGGCCCGTGCCGCCCTCTTCAATGGATGCGACCCTTCCGTCGGCGGCCCTGCCGCCCGCCCCCGTCAATGGAGCCAATGCGCCTATCCGTGCCGCACGAAGCTCTATTGTTGGAGGTTCGTTTTTTGTTGGAATTTTGAAAAGGATAGAAGCATTGGCGAAGCCAATCTTCGTAAGGGGCGTCAGCCCCTTCAATGGCTGGCGCACCTTGCGCCCGTAAGGGGCGTCAGCCCCTTCTATGGCAGGCGGCCCTGCCGTGGAAGTGCGCTGTGCGCCGACCCGCGCCCGCTTCTTTCAATAAAAGGCTTGAATTATTGAAATTTTTATACAAATATAGTTTCACCAAAACGAAAAAACGTTTAAATTTACCCCCCAACAGCTTTATGAATACAAGAAAAACATCAAAAGGTTTCACACTCGTAGAACTGCTCATCGTCATCGCAATTATCGGTGTGCTCGCAAGTTTGATCATGCCGAACTTGGGGTCCGTAATGGGCAAGGGCGACCAGGTCAAGGCGCAGAACGCGGCCCGCAGCATATCGAATGCCTGGATTTCAGCCGCGCGAACCGGCACGAAGTCGCGCATGATAGCCGCCAGAGACATCTATGGATGGGCGGAAAAAATCGCCAGATACGGCGATATGAACGAGCCGACAATGTGGATTCTCGACTTTGACGTCGCCGTCGCAGAAAAGGCCGCGGAAGGCGCCCCCATGCCGATTTCCGTCATAAACCGCGTGGGAACATCCTCGCAGCTCAATCCGGAATTCAAGGCCTACCCGATATCCTGGGAAGTCGCGAACCGCACTGAGCCCAACGCTCCTTCCGGCACCCCGCTCGTATGGTCCCGCGGCCTCAAGCCGAACGGCTCCTGGGACGCCATGGACGGCGTGTTTAAGGACGAAGGCGGCATCATGGCTTTCACGGACGGCCACGTCAACTGGTACGCCTCCATGCGCGACGAAGAATCCCGCAGCGGCCTGCTGAAAATCTACGGGCAGACCCAGAGAACCTACAACATCGGCCAGGCAATCCGCGGCGGATCCGCGAACATCCTGCGCTCCGATCTCCAGTCCTCGGAAGAAGATTTCGTAGACGAGGAAGAATAAAGCTTTGCCAAACGCGGCGGCGGGGCTTAGGCTTCGCCGCCGTTTTCGTTTACAATTCCGCCGCCGGACGTTCATATCCGGCGGCGGAAATTTTATGCGCGAAAAGCCTCTGGCGCAAATTGTGCGGCATTAAAGCGCTCGCCTGCAAAAAGAGCGGAAATCCCGCCCCGCGGCTACGCGTTTTCGCCGAGGGCGGTGCCGCCCACCACGGTGGTGGAGGCGGTGATTGCCTCGCGGATTTTTTCGGCGACGTCGGGGTGCTCCATGAGGTAGGCCTTTGCCGCTTCGCGCCCTTGTCCTATGAGTTCGCCGTTATAGGAAATCCACGCGCCCTTCTTTTCGAGTATCTTCTGCTCTATGCCCAAATCGATTAGGCTGCCGGTGAGCGAAATGCCCTCGTTGTACATGATGTCGAATTCGCATTCGGTAAAGGGCGGCGCAACTTTGTTTTTGACGACCTTTATCTTGGTGCGGTTGCCTATTACTTTTCCGGAAGCGTCCTTTATCTGCCCTATTCTGCGGATGTCGATGCGCACCGAAGCGAAGAATTTGAGCGCGCGCCCGCCGGGGGTCGTCTCGGGATTGCCGAACATCACGCCGATTTTCTCGCGGATTTGGTTTGTGAACACGCAAATGCATGAAGTCTTGCTGATGGCGGCGGTCAGGCGGCGCATTGCCTGGCTCATCATGCGCGCCTGGAGCCCGACGGTGGTGTCGCCCATCTGCCCGTCGAGCTCCTGCCGCGAGACGAGGGCCGCCACGGAGTCGATTACCACAACGTCTATCGCGCCGGAGCGTATGAGGGTCTCGGCTATATTGAGGGCGTCCTCGCCGCATTCGGGCTGGGCCACCATGAGGTTTTCGAGGTCAACGCCCACGACTTTCGCGTAATGCGGGTCGAGGGCGTGCTCGACGTCGATGAACACGGCGTTGCCGCCCCTGCGCTGCGCCTCGGCTATGAGCGAGAGGCAGAGGGTGGTCTTGCCCGAGGATTCGGGGCCGTAGATTTCGACGATTCTGCCGCGCGGCAGTCCGCCGACGCCGAGGGCGAGGTCTATGGCCACCGACCCCGTGCTTATCGTCTCGACGTTCATCTTGGTCGCGTCGCCGAGGCGGACGAGCGAGCCCTCCCCGAACTGTTTATTTACCATGCTGAGGGCGGTTTCGAGAGCCTTGTCGTCCTTGGCTATCTGCTGCGTGGGAATCTTTTGTTTTGCCATACGTTTTTTGCGATTTCGTTGTTATCTTAAAATTCGCACGGGTTTATATTCCGGCGGCGCGGGGGTGTCCACAAAATTATTTTGCGCGGCGCGGATTTGCCGCGAAAACCTCCGGCGCAGGCGGAGGGAGGGCCTTTATAAAATTCTAAACGCGCCCTAATGTTTTTTTAACTTCCGCGGGGTTAAATGCCCCGAAACGATTTTTCGGATATGGAGGACTTTGAAAGGCGAAAGACGATTTTGGAACTGGAAGACGTCTCCGTGACGTTCCCGAACGGCATGAGGGCGCTCAAGCCGTCGAGCCTCAAATTTTACAGGGGGGAATTCGCCGTGCTCCTCGGGCCGTCGGGCTCCGGCAAATCGACGCTTTTGCGGTGCCTGAACCTGTTGCAGGAGCCGACTACAGGGCGCGTATCGTCCCCTTGGATTTCGGGCCCCGCCTCAGAGAGCTCCGCGCGCGTACACCGCCGCAGGATAGGAATGGTATTTCAGCAGCACCAGTTGGTTTTATCCATGACCGCCCTCGACAACGTGATGGCCGGAATGGCCGGAAGCTGCGGGCTTTTCAGGGCGATGTTTCCGAGCGACGCTATGAGAATTGAGGCGCTGGAATGCCTGGACAGAGTGGGGCTTGCGGGCAAGGCGATGAACAGGGCTTCCGAGCTCAGCGGCGGCGAGCAGCAGCGCGTTGGAATCGCGCGGGCGCTGGCGCAGAAGCCTGATGCGATACTCGCCGACGAGCCCGTCGCGAGCCTCGACCCCGCCCGCGCTTCGAGGCTGATGGGCCTCTTTAAAAAAATATGCGGCGACAGCGGAATAACGGCGGTCGTCAGCCTGCACCAGGTTTCCCTCGCGCGCGAATTTGCCGACAGAATCGTGGGGCTCAGGGCCGGAGAGATAGTGTTCGACGCCCCCGCCTCCGAGCTCGACGACTCCGCCGTTCTCGAAATCTACGCGGATTCCGCCGCGCTCTCCGGAGGCGGAACCGGCGCCAGCCGGTCTCCCGCCGCTCCGCGCGAAGCTCGGGAGAGGGAGCTCGCCGGAGCATTTTAAGCGATATTTCAGAAAAACTTTTTTCCAAAGGACAAAAAATATGAAAAACAAACCCCTAAACCGTTTCGCAAAAACCGCCGCCGCAATGGCAATGATTGCCGCGGCCCTGTTCCCGTCGCTCGCCGCCGCAAAACAGACGCTGCGCACGGCTCTGCTTCCGGACGAAAACGCGGCGACCGTCATAAAGAACAACGCCGCGCTCAAAGACTACCTCGAAAAGGCGACCGGTTGCGACGTGGAGCTTGTCGTCACGACCGACTATTCTTCCATGATAGAGGCGATGCGCAGGGGCAGGATAGAAATCGCGTACTTCGGGCCGCTCTCGTACGTCCTCGCAAAGTCGCGCGCCGAGATAGAGCCGTTCGCCGTGCAGGTCTCGAAGGGCGCAAAAACCTACAACGGCGTGGTAATCGCCAACGCCTCCGCCGGAATAAAGAGCATATCCGACATCAAGGGCAAGACGATGGCCTACGGCGACCAGGCGTCCACTTCAAGCCACCTCATACCCAAAAGCATGCTCGCCGAAAAGGGGCTGAAGGCGGGCAAGGACTATTCCGAACAGTTTTTGGGCGCGCACGACGCCGTCGCGCTCGCTGTCCAGAACGGGCGCGCGCAGGCGGGCGGGCTCTCGAAGCCGATATTCGAGGCGCTGGTCAAAAAGGGCGTAATCGACCCGAAAAAAGTCTCCGTCATAGCCGTCAGCCCCGACTATCCCAACTACCCGTGGACGATACGCTCCGACCTCGACGCGGGCCTGAAAAAGAAAGTCGCCGACGCCTTCTACAACCTCAAGGATGAAAAGGTGCTGAAAAACCTGAAAGCGGAAGGCTTCGCGCCCGCGACCGACGCCGACTACGACGTAATACGCTCGCTCGGCAAGATTCTCGATCTCGACCTCTCGAAATTCTAAGGCATGAAAGGCGTCGAAGAATGCGTTTTGCCTCCGCGCGACGCGCCCCGCTTTGAGGCGGCGAGGGTGCTCGACGCGTGCAGGGCCCGCAGAATGAAGGGGGCGGCGATATTCGCCGCCGCCTCCGCCGCCGTCATTGCGTCGGCGTGGATTTCGGGGCTTCTGGACTTTCAAAGGCTCTCTGAGGGGATACCGGACTTTTTCTCGCTGCTGTGCGAGATGCGCCCGCCGGACTTTTCGAAAATCGGCTCGTGGATGGGGCCGGTGGCGGACACGCTTGCGATGAGCGTGGCGGGAACGGCGCTTGCGATAGCGTTTTCGCTGCCGCTCGGGTTTCTCGCCGCGCGCAACACCTCGCCGCATCCGGCGGTCTACGCCGCCTCGAGGCTCGTGCTGAACCTTCTGCGCTCCGTTCCCGAACTCATAATGGGCATAATATTCGTGGCGGCGGTGGGGTTCGGCGCGCTCCCGGGGGTGCTTGCGCTCGGCTTCCACTCGGTCGGCATGGTCGGCAAATTCTTCGCCGAATCCATAGAGCACGTCGACCCCAAGCCGGTCGAGGCCGTGAAAGCCTCGGGCGCGGGCAGGACGGCGTGCATATTCGTGGCGGTTTTGCCGCAGGTTCTCGGGCAGATGGCGGACGTCGCCGTGTACAGGTGGGAATACAATTTCAGGGCCTCCACCGTCCTCGGCGCCGTGGGCGCGGGCGGGATAGGCTTCGAGCTGATAGGCTCGCTGAGAATCCTTGAATACCGCGAAGTTTCGGCGATAATACTCGTGATACTCGCGATGGTCACGGCGGTTGACGCCTTCGGTTCCAAACTCAGAAAAATTTTCAAATAGAATGAGGCCGAAAGTCGCGATAACAAACTGGATACACCCCGACCTTCTGGAGGAAGTCCGGGAATTTGCGGACGCCGCGGCGAACCAGTCCCGCGAGGCTCTCACGGCGCGCGCGGCGGCGGAGGCGGCCGCCGACGCCGACGCCGTCATCGCGTTCATGCCCGACCGCGTTGACGCCGCGTTTCTGGACGCCTGCCCCAGGCTCAAAATCGTGGCGGGCGCGCTGAAGGGCTGCGACAATTTCGACGCCGAAGCCTGCGCCGCGCGCGGCGTGTGGCTGACGGTCGTGCCGGACCTCCTCTCAGCCCCGACTGCGGAGCTTCTGGCGACGCTGTTTCTGGGGCTCACCCGCAACGTGCGCAGGGGCGACGAACTCGTGAGGTCCGGCAAATTCGCGGGCTGGCGCCCCGTCCTATACGGGGCGTCCGCGGGCGGAAAGCGGTTCGGATTTCTCGGAATGGGAGCCGTCGGCAGGGAGGCGGCAAAGCGGCTCGGGGCGTTCGGAATGAAACTCGTGTACTCCGACCTGAAACGAATGGCTCCCGACGAGGAAAAATCGCTCGGACTCGAATTTTGCTCCCCCGACGAACTGGTAAACTCGTGCGATTTCGTCGCGCCGCTGCTTCCGCTCAACGCCTCCACATTGCATTTTATAGACGCCGCGCGCCTGTCGAAATTCAAGCGCGGCGCCTACCTCATAAACGTCGGGCGCGGCTCGACGGTCGACGAGGAGGCTGTCGCGGACGCCCTTGAATCGGGGATTCTCGCGGGGTACGCCGCGGACGTATTCGAGATGGAGGACTGGGCGAGAGAAGACAGGCCGCGCGGCGTTGCGCCCCGCCTGCTGAATCCCGAGCTCAACACGCTGTTTACCCCGCACCTCGGCTCCGCGACGGACGAGGCGAGGCGCGCGATAACGAAAGCGGCAATCGCGGAAGTCCGCCGCGTCCTATCCGGCAGGCCCCCCCTCAACGCCGTAAACTCCCCGCGCTTCGGCTGACGCCGCGCGGCGGATTCTCCGGAGCCGCAATTTCGGAAATCCCCCGCGGAAAGCGCGGGGGGCGTCCGGAAAAACGCATTGACGCCGCGGGCGCGCGCGATATCGTGAAATTTATGAAGTTTTCGCTATTTTTGCTCGCGGTCTGCGCAACCTTTGCGCGCGCGCACGCAGACCCGAAATCCTACGAAGAAGTCTTCGCGCCGACAATTGTCGGAATTCCGACGGCGGACGCCGTAATGGGCCTCTGCAAGATGCCCGACGGGAAAATCCGCCACTACAATTACGGAGGCCAGCCCGAGAACGCCGCGGGCGGGGCCTTTTCTCTGGATGTCTCCAACAGAATGTACGTAGAGTCTTCCGACGGCGGCTTTACATGGGAAAAGCGCCAGGCCGCCAAAGGTGAGGAATTCGGCCCGTTTTTCCACCCCGAGAGCGGAAGGTATTTCAACTTTCTGAACATAGGGGGCTCGGCGTGGTTCCTGGACTGCGGCGAGGACGGAAAGTGCGCGAAAAAATCGCAGATATGCCCGTGGCCGCTCGAATTTAACGCGGAGCCCCTCGTCGTCGGGAAGCGCATTCTAATGCCCGTCACACTGCGAACTTCGAGCTCGCAAAAATCCAACGATTTCGTGTTCGGCGCGATATTTTTGATAACAGACGATTTTGGGAAAACCTGGAAGAAATCCGGCCGCCTGAACGTCCCCCACCACAAGGCGGGGGGAATCCACATGGGGACGCGCTGGAACCACGACGCGATGGAGCCGTCGGCTGTGGCGCTGAAAGACGGAACTCTCCTGTGCCTGCTTCGGACTTCGCTCGACAACCTCTGGCAGTCGCGCTCGAAAGACGGGGGAATGACGTGGGAAGAACCCACCCCCACGCCGTTTTACGGGACGTGCGTCATGCCGAAAATCGGCAGGCTGTCGGACGGAAGGCTGCTTTGCATGTGGTCTAACGCGACCCCCCTGCCGGAAGTTAGGGGCGCGGACGGAGTGTGGGAGGACGTTTTCACAAACCGCAACGCAATACACGCGGCGATTTCCGAAGACGACGGCAAGACGTGGAGGGGATTCCGCGAAGTGCTGCTCGACTCGCGGCGCGACGCGGGGGATTTCGCCGACGCGTACGGGGCTGACAAGAGCCTGCACCAGTCGCAGTTCATAGAGGTCGCCCCCGGGAAAATTCTGGCGGCGGTGGGGCAGAGCGGGCTGCACCGGAAACTCGTAATGTTCGACGCCGGCTGGCTGCTGGAAAATTCGCGCGAATGCGACTTTTCAAACGGCCTGGACGATTGGAGCGTGTTCAACTATAAAAAGGGAGTCCGCGGGCACTGCGCCTACAACAGAATCGCCGGATGCTCCCTCGAAGGCAATCCCGACTCCGCCGGCAAAAAATGCATGCTCATAAAATACGAGCCCGACGAGTCGCTCGTGAGCGACATGCGCGGGGCGGTGTGGAATTTTCCGGCGGCGCGCAAGGGGGAAATCGCCCTTAAAGCGAAGTTCAACAAGGGATTCAAAGGCGCGAAAATAATGCTCCACGACCGCTGGATAAACCCGTCGGACGAAGTTGCTGAGCCGCTCGCGCTCGCGTCAATCAGGCTGCCCGAAAGCCTCGGAGACGGCTCCGTCCGCGACTTGCGCCTGAAATTCGACGCCGGCGCCAAAACCGCAAGGCTTTTCGACGGCGACAAAAAAATCGCCGAAGCCGAGATGGGGCGCCCCGCCCCCGTAGGCATTTCATACCTGCACATACAGAGCGAAAAATCCCCGGGAGACGCCGGAATGCTCTTGCTTTCCGTATCCGAAAAGGGCAGGCCGTAAACTCCAACCCGTTCCGCGCGCCTCGGATGCGCGCGTTTGCGTTTTAGAAAAAGATTTTGAAACGCCTGCCGGCGGGCAAAATTTCGGCGTTTTGCGGCGTTTCGGGGGGCGGCAGGCACGCGCATCCCCCCGCTTTGCTAAGCGGCCCTGCGAAAGGCGGCTTTCAGGGCGCGAAGCAGAAAATACGCCGCGGACGACGCCGCGAACAATGCCGACAACACCGCGAGGGTAAACGCCGGCATCGCCGCGATTTCGAGCGCCTTTTTCAGGCACCCGCCATCTTCCGGAACCTCCAAAAACCGCGACAGATTTTCCCGCTCCAATTCCGCCGCAATTTCGTCCAAAAGCCGCGGATACCACGCAGGAACGCCGGCGGATTCGGGCGTTGCGGGCTTTCCCGCACCCGCGCGGGCTTTCGCGTCCGGCGGGTGCGGAACCACTATTACCTTCACCTTTTGCGCCGGAGCGAGGCGGCAAATTGTGAAAATTTCCTCAATGGCGATGTCCCCCACCGGAAAGCATCCCACGGTTCCGCTGCGCCCGTGTATCATTATGTCGCCCCCGAGCTTTCCGAGATCCCTCCCGTCGGACTTCGCCATTTTTTTATCGAAACCGTTCGGATAATTCAGGCGCATTGAGAGGTGGAATTTGCTGTTCGGATTGTAGCTTTCTATTTCGTAGACGCCTTCCGGCATTTGCCTGTCGAATTCCCTGAGCTTCGGCCCGGGCTTTCCGCTGAACCCCGTAAACTTGTATGAATATATCAGATACGGGCCGGAATCCCCATAGCCGACCAGGTTGAGCCGCCTTGCCGACTTGTCCGCCAATATTGCGACTTTCTCCGGAAAAATATTCGCCGCAGAAAAGGCGAAATTGGCGAGAACCTGATCCTTTAAGCCCTCCGCGACCTCGTCGCTCCCGCGGGGAAAGAGCTGCGCCCGCGCAAAATCCCTGACGTATTTTGCCGGTTCAAAATTAAAAGCGGCTCCCAGCGCGAAGCATAGGGCGAACGCAAAGGAAAACGCCTTCACCGACTTCTCAAACGGCGCGCCCTTCATGAAGAGCAGCGCCGGCGCGGAATACAAAACGGCGCGGAATACATATAAGATAAAAAATTCCCCGCTAAAAAAGCACGCAATCCACGCCGCAAGCGCGGCGAGAACCATGCAAAAATATCTTTTGGAGCGCGACTGTACTGCCAGCATGGCGAGCGCCGACAAATCGAGCGCGCGGAAAAACGCCTCGCATGGCGTCGGGAGCCTGAAAGCGAGGGCGCACTGCCGAAAATCTCCGAACAGCTCAAAAAAGCGCCCGCGCGCAAAAAAACCTTCGGAATACGCCCAGCCGACTATAAGCGCGGCGATTAAGGGCAGGGCGACGGCGTTTATGGCGAGAAATTTTTTCATCGCTCCGCGTTTAAATTTTTCCCGCGGCAAAATCAATTCCGCTTTTTTGAAAAGCGCAAAAAAATCGTCGGGGGAAAAATCGGGCAGTATATTCCGAAAATCAAGGGCTTTTTACTCGGAATTTTTCGCGTTTTCAGAAGCGCGGAAAAGGCGCGCCCCTGGCGGCGCGCCGCAAATTTTCCGGTTTGGCGCCGTCCGCCGAAAGGCGGAGTCAGTCGCTCAGCGCCGCCTCTATGCCGCGGATTTCGGCGAGCCCCTTCATGCGCCCGATGTACGAATAGCCCGGGTTCGCCGTCGGGGGCTTTTGGAGGTCGTCCGCCATGTCGCGGCCGTGGTCGGGACGGAACACGATTCTCCCGCCGCCGCGCCCGAGCCGCTCGTCCTGGATCTCCATCAGCTTGCGCACGACCTTCACCATAGGGACCCTTCCCTCCAAATGCCCGGCTTCGTAAAAGCTGCCGTCCGGATTCACCTGCGTGCTGCGCAGGTGCGCTATGTGCACGCGCTCGCGCAGGGCGTCGAGCATGGCGGGGATGTCGTTGTGGAGTCCCGCGCTGAGGGAACCCGTACAGAAACATATTGTATTCGACGGGCTCGGGTTAGCCGCGAAAATTTCCTCGAAATCCGACAGGCGCGAGGCTATGCGCGGCAGCCCGAGCACGTCGAACGGCGGGTCGTCGGGGTGGATTGCGAGAATGCTTCCGCACTCCTCCGCCACCGGCAGGACTTCGTCCAAAAACATTTTCAGGCGCGACTTCAATTCGGCGGCGCCTATTCCGTCGTACCTCTCGAGCATCTTCCGCACGTCGCCGATTTCAAGCCCCATTTTGCAGCCCGGGAACACGTCGATTATCGACCTCTCGAAAGCCCTGCGCCCGTCGCCGTCCAGCGCGCTGAAAAACTTTTCCGCCGCCTCGAGCTGCGCCTGGGAATAGTTTTTCTCCGCTCCGGCGCGCTTCAAAACGAATATCTCGAACGCCGCGAACTGCACGGGGTCGAAGCGCAGGCAGCGCGAGCCGTCGGGCAGGCGGTAGTGGAGATCCGTGCGTATCCAGTCGAGCACGGGCATAAAATTGTATATGATTTTTTTTATGCCGCATTCGGCGAGGTTCCGTATGGTGGCCTTGTAGTTTTCAATGTGCCTCTCGAAGTCCCCCGAGCGCAGCTTTACGTCCTCCGATACGGGGACGGACTCCACAGTGTCCCACTCCAAGCCGTATTCGGCGACTTTGTCGCGCCGCGCGCGAATTTCCTCCGCGCTCCATACCTCCCCGTAGGGAATGTGGTGGAGCGAGGTGAACACGCTCTCGGCGCCGCTTTGGGCGATAAACTCGAGCGGAACCTCGTCGCCGTCGCCGTACCATCTGAATCCGGGTTTTAAAGCCTGCATTTTAAGCCTTTCGCGCTAAACCCCCGAGAAGCACGAGAACCCGCCGTCTATCGGCAGCACCGTTCCCGTAATGAACTTTGCGGCGTCGGAGCACAGAAAGCGGACCGCCCCGAACACCTCTTCGGGCTCCCCGAATCTGCCGAAAGGCGTCTTGCGGACGATGTCCTTCCCACGGGAGGTCAGAGAGCCGTCGGGATTCGTCAGCAGCGACCTGTTCTGCGAGCTTATGAAAAATCCGGGGGCGACCGCGTTTACGCGCACGCCTTCCCCGATTTTTTTTGCGAACTCGACGGCGAGCCACTTGGTGAGGTTGTCGACGCCCGCCTTGGCGTTGGAGTACCCGAGCACGCGGGTGACCGCCGACTGCGCCGTCATAGACGAAAAGTTGACGACCGCCCCCGCCTTCGTCTTTTCAAAATGCCTGCAAAAGGACAGAGTGGGAATGAGCGTCCCGCCGAGGTTGAGGTTGAGGACTTCCGCCCACTGCGCGGGGTCGATGTCGAAAACCGTCTTGTCCGGCGGGACGACCGCGCCTGGCAGGTTGCCGCCCGCGCCGTTCACGAGGGCGTCCACCGTTCCCCACCTTTCGAGAATTTCGTCGCGCGCGCGGCCGCACGATTCTCCGTCGAGAACGTCGCACTTTATGGCCATGCCCTCGAAGCCGTTTTCGCGGCAGTATTCGCGCGCCTCGGCGAGCCTCTCTTCGCTGCGCCCCAAGAACGCGACGCGCGCCCCGCATGAGGCGAGATACCGCGCGGTTCCGCCGGCGAGGACGCCCGTTGCGCCCGTGACGGCTATAACCTTTTTCTCAATGTCGAACAAGTCTTTCATAAAAACCTCAAAAAATTTAGCCTGGTTTGCCTTTGCAAGGCAGACGCGGGCGGTGCGCCCGAAAAGCGCGCCGCGGCGCGGGCGGCAAAATCCCGAGCGCCGCGGCCGGAACGAATCCTGCGCCCTGTCAGCCTAAGCGCCGCCGCCTTTGCGGGCTCGCAAAAAGCAGGAGGCCGCCACCGCGAGCGCGAACGCCGCCAAAATCGCCGGCCCCCACATCCCGAGCTTGTTCCAGAGCACCCAGAGGCTCGCGGTTAGGCTGGCTATTACCGAACAGAACATCAGGACATTCCACAAGACGCGCTTTCCGCCTTTCGGAACTTCCGAGCCGAGAATTTTGCGGCTGTTCATAATCAGCATGAACGCGCAGTACGCCACGGGGAGGAATATCATCGCTATGACGCCCGCGTGGATTACTATCCACATCTTCGCGCCCTTGAAGAACACCGAAGCTATCGCGCTGACGGCAATTAGCGCGGAGCCCGCAACCTGCCACTTCGGAGCGCCGCGCTTGCCGAGAATTTCCGAGAAGCAAAGCCCGCAAATTAGCATGTTCATGAGCACCGCGTTTATTGCCATGCCTATGACGCCGAAGCCGAACACGTATCTGGCGACGTCGTCGCCGACGAGCGGCGCGAGCGTCTCGGAGAGGTTTGAGGCGTCGCGCTTGACGAGCATGGCGGCCATGTCGCGCTCGGGGCGCGGCAGGGCGTTGCGGGCGGCGTCCTTCTGCGCGGCGTCGAGGGCGGCGAATTTTTGCGCGCCCATGTCGAAAGATATGCGCTTGTCGAGCAGCGCGATATATTCCGGTATGAGGTTTTCAGCGGGTTTTTCGCCCTTGGAAACGAGGGCTCCGCCCGCGACCGTGGAATCCGCCAGGCCCTGCGCGGGAGCCGCGTGGAACTGCGACGCCGAGGCTATTACTATGCAGGAAGTCGCTATCAGAAACGGTATGAAAAGCCCCGTCGCCAAATCGAAGATGGCGAGCTCCCTGAAATCTTTGTTCCACCCCTTTTTGAGCATGGAGTACGGGAAGAGGAAAGTCATGTTTATGCCCACCGCCATCGCCGCCGCGGAAATCACGACGTCGCGCTGCTGCGAGACTATCATATCCGACCAGAATTTCGCGCCTTCCGGCCCGAGCTTTTTTATGTACTCCATGAAGTCCGCGGACGGCTCGGAGAGGACGGAGAAGTTCGGGACAAATCCCGCCATGACCGCCGACCAGTCTATTTTCCCCGAAACCGTAAGGCTCGCCACAACCCCGAAGAAGCAGACGACTATCGCTGCCACCGAGAGCTTTATTATGCGCTCGAAAAATTTGAGCCCGCCGCCGCCCTGCGCGTACATCCAGACCATGAACATCGCCAGCAGGTAAAAACCGGCGGTTATCGCGGCCTCCAAGCCGAGGCCTACGCTCGAGGGCTTCATCTGCGCTAGGTTCTGGGTTATCCCTGCCACGCCGAGCGCAAACTGCGGCATTGCGAACACGAAGCATGCTATCATCGAGCACAGCGCCCACCCGTAGCCGAGTATGGGCGATATGCGCGCGTTTATTTCGTCCATCGGGCGGTCGTTGACGGAAAGAGTCACGTACGAAATCGCGGCGAGCATCACGATGCCCAAAATCATCGCAAGCGGCTGCAACCACATAAATCCCACGCCGCCGAGCACGCCGAGGTAAAGCGCCGACGCGAGCGAGCCCCCGCCGAGGGTCGTCGCGCTCTGGAGCCACCCGGGGCCGGAGAATTTTGCGAAAGTTTTGAGGGTGGCCCAGCCGCCCTTTTGGCGGGCCTCCACCAGCTGCCTGCGCTGGGCCTCGAGTTTTGGATTGCCGATTATTTCTCCCATATTGCGTCTGAGTTGAGTTCCGCGCACCGTTGCGCATTCAGTGAAAGCTCCGCCGCGGCAAACGCGTGCGACTGCGGCATCGCGTTTTCCGTGCCGTTTAAAATGTCGAGTACAAACCTGCCGAAGAACGGAAAGCCCATTCCGAGGCACTGCATCTTCTCCACGCCGTTTTTGTCCGCGACGTAAAGGGTCTGCGGGGGATTCCCCTCCTGCGAAAAGTCTATGTATTTGCGGATTTCGATATAGCCGCCGGTTCCGAGTATAAGGGTGCGGCCGTCGCCCCAAACGGGGAGGCCGTCGGGGGTGAACCAGTCAACGCGGCAGTAGCCCGAAACCCCGTTGGACATCTCGACGCACGCCTCGCCGAAATCCTGGAGCTGCGGGGTGTCGGGATTGTTCATATTGGCGACGCGCGCGTATTTTATCTCCGCCTCGTCGCAGCCCGAAAAATACAAAAACTGCTCGAACTGGTGCGAGCCTATGTCGCACAAAATCCCCCCGTACTCGGCGCGCTCGAAAAACCATGGCGGGCGCGCGGGTTTGGAGAGCCTGTGGGGGGCGGTTATCAGAACCTGCAACACCCTCCCTATGCGGCCGGACTTCACGAGCTCCCCCGCCTTTTCGGCGGCTTCGTTGTGAATTCTCTCGGCGTAGTAGGGCATGTATTTCAGCCCCGTCGAGCGGGCGAGTTCGCGCGCGGATTCGAGCTGCCCGAGGGTCGTGAACGGCGGCTTGTCCACAAAGAAGTGCTTGCCAGCCTTCAAAGCCGCCTCCCCCACGCCGAACCTGCGCGCGGGGATTCCGGCGTTCGCCACGAGCCTTATCGACGGGTCGGATAGGATCTCCCCGAGCGAGCCCGCGGGACGGGCGTTCGGAAACCTGGCGGCAAACGCCGCGACTTTCGCCGGATCAGGATCCCACACGAGCGCGCACTCGGCGCCCGCGTTTTCGAGGCCCGCTGCCATCGCGTAGATGTGCCCGTGGTCGAGCCCCGCGGCTGCGAACTTCAATTCGCCCTTCCCGATTACGGCGTTTCTGCCGCCGTCCGGGACGTAGTCGTATCCTGTCGAGTGGCGCGCCATCACCTGAAAGACTTTTGGAATTCGACAATGAAGTCCGTCTTGGGGTTTTCCCGAAGCTTGGAAGCCGCCGACTTCTTTTCGAGCATCTTTTTGTATTTCGCCCCGTCTATGGGCGAGTCCGCCTGCGAGTCCGTCCACGCCGAGAGCAGCATGAGGTTTGCGATTTCGAGAGACTTCGCCCCCTCCTCGGCGGAGTATTCGAGCTTTTCCTTGCCCTCTATCGCGCCCGCGAAATTTTTGAGCACGCCGACGTGCTGCTCGCCCTTGCCCTCGAAAGTCTCGACGATTTCCTCCGACTCCGGAACGCCGAACATGTATTTCGTCTCCTCCGTGTACTTTTTGAGGGAGCCGCACTTGTAGCGGGTGATTTTGAGGGAGTCGTTTTCCGCCACGAGAAAGCCCTTGTCGGCGGCTATCGTCAGGCGGTTGAGGCCGGGGTATTCGCCCGTGGAGGTCGCAAAGGTCGCGTTGGCGCCGTTGGAGAGCTCCATGCGGCAGCACACTTCGTCCTCCACCTCTATGCTGTGGTACTTGCCGAACTTGCACCACGCGCGGACGCTCTTCGGCATTCCGAACACCCACGCGAATATGTCGATGTTGTGTATCGACTGATTGAGGAGCGCGCCTCCGGCCTCGCCCTTCCAGGTTCCGCGCCACGGGCTTGAGGTGAAGTAGATGTCGGGGCGGTACCAGTTGGTCATCGTCCAGTCGACGCGGTTGATTTCGCCGAGGCTGCCGCTTTCGACGAGCTCCTTTATGCGCGCGTAGAGCGGGGTGGTGCGCTGGTTGAGCATCACCGCGCATAGCCTGCCCGCGCCCTTGGCCGCCTTGACGAGCCCGCAGGCGTCCTCCGTGCAGAGGGCTACGGGCTTTTCCACGAGCGTGTGGAAGCCCGCTTTCAAGGACTTCTCCCCGAGCGGGAAATGGGTGAACGACGGAGTGGAGATTATCACAGCGTCCATGCTGCCCTTTGCGAGCATGTCGTCGAAATCCTTGAAGATTTTTACGCCGGGATATTTAGATTCGTCCACCGGCTTTTGCTCGCAAGCGCATACGAGCTGCGCCCCGGGAATTTTGCCGGCGGACAGATTGTCCGCATGCATCGAGCCTATCGGCCCGAGCCCCACTATGCCTATTTTCACCATTGCCTTGCCTTTGTTTCCAGTCAAACGTTTGAATTAATTTCCGCGCCCCGCGCCGGCAAATCCGGCGAAACGCGCGCCAAAATCAGAAAGCGAAGTACTCCTTCGCGTTCCCGTAAGCCACCGCTTCCACGACGCCCCCGACGAGCCCGAAGTCGCGCGGAAGAATTCCGCGCATCATCTGGTCGCCGAGCAGCTGGCAGAGTATGCGCCTGAAATATTCGTGGCGCGGATACGACATGAACGAGCGCGAGTCCGTCAGCATTCCGACGAACCGCCCCAGAAGGGACATCGAGGACACCGCTTCGAGCTGCCTCTTCATGCCTTCCAGCGAGTCCATGAACCACCACGCGCTGCCGAGCTGCAACTTGCCCGCCGCCTTCGAGTCCTGGAAGTTGCCGAGCATGGAGGCGATCATTTCGTTGTCCTTGGGGTTTATGTTGTAGAGGATTGTCTTGCCGAGCTTCTCCTGGCTGTTGAGCTTGTCGAGGTGCCGCGAAAGCGAGAGCGCATAGTTGGATTCCCCCATGGAGTCAAACCCCGCGTCCGGCCCGAGCTTTTCGAACATAGCCGTGTTGTTGTTGCGCATGGGGCCGATGTGCAGCTGGCGCACCCAGCCTTTGTCGTAGTCCATCGCGGCGCATTCGAGCAGCATCGCCGACTTGAACGCCAGAATTTCGTCGGGCGCGATTTCTTCGGAGCTTGATATAGCTTTTTTGAAAGTGTCCTCAACTTCGTAGTAAAACGCGCCCTTGTACCACACCGTGTCCACGCCGTAGTCGGACACGCGGCAGCCGAGGCTGTGGAAGTAGTCGTGGCGGCGTTTGAGGGCGTTGAGCAAATCCTCGTAGGAGCGTATTTCCATGCCGGCGGCGGCTTCGAGTTTGTCGAGGTACTCTATGTAATTTTCGTGGCCGTCTATGGCGAATGCCTTGTCGGGGCGGAATGTCGGCAGAACTTTGACGCCGAATCCGCTCTCGGCGATTTTCCTGTGGTATTCGAGGTCGCTCGTCGGGTCGTCGGTCGTGCAGACGACTTCGACGCGGCTGTCGGACATGCACTTTCTCGCCGTCAGCCCTCCCGCGAGGACGGCGTTTGCCCTGTCCCACACCTCCTGCGCCGTGTCGCCCGAGAGCAGCAGGTCGTCGATTCCGAAAAACCGCGCCAGCTCCAGGTGGCACCAGTGGTACATCGGGTTGCCGAGCATCCGCGGCATGGCTTCGGCGAACTTCTGGAATTTTTCCCTGTCGGGGGCGTCTCCGGTGCAGAAGCGTTCGTCCGCGCCGTCGGAGCGCATTGCCCGCCACTTGTAATGGTCGGCGCCGAGCCACGCCTGGGCGATGTTGTCCCACTTTTTGTCTTCCCAGATTTCCTTGGGGTCGAGATGGCAGTGAAAGTCTATCAGCGGAAGCTTCTCCGCATAGCCGTGGTAGAGCTCCCGTGAGAAGTCGTTTTCGAGGAGAAAATCGTCGTTTATAAATTTTTCCATTGACGAAAACATGCTCAAACGTTTGAGTATGGTCAAGCATTTTTATCATGAAAGTCACGCAAAAAGATATCGCAAAAAGGGTGGGTTCCTCGACGTCCTTAGTGTCGCGGGTGCTCTCGGGACAGGCGCATAAAATAGGGGTAAATCCCAAGAAAGTTGAGGAAATTTTCAGGGTCGCAAAAGAGATGAATTACGTTCCGAGTCCCGCCGCCCTAATGCTCAAAGGCAAAAAGACGCGCACGATAGGGCTGGTCGTCTGCGATTTCTACGACCCGTATTTTGCGATGCTCATCGGCGACATCCAGGAGCTCGCGCACATACACAATTACTCCACGCTGCTCGTAGGCTTTCTCAACCGCAAACCCAAAGATTCCGACCTGATGCCGCTCTACAAGCATTCCGTGGACGGCATCATAATCCTCGGAACCGGCGGAGACCTGTCGTGGACGGATTCGTTCAGCGACATTCCGATAGTCCGCATAGGCCACGGAGACCACAAAAACCTCGCTCTCTCGGTCGGAGTGGACGAAACCGACGCCATGCGTAAGATATTCTCTCATCTCAAATGTGACTTAAATTTGAGCAATGCGGCTTACGCCTCGCGCTCCATGGACGCCCACGAAATGCGCAGAAAGGCGGTCGTCGAATCGTCGCAGTCTTGCGGTATATCCGTGGAGCTTCTAACCCCGTCGGAAAAGGATTCCGACTTCTACGCTGGCATTGAAATCGCAAGCTCAATGCTATCGCGCGGAACTGAAAATCTGCCGCAGGCAGTCGTCTGCGCCACCGACACCATCGCCATGGGAATAATAAAACGCTTCCACGAGGCGGGGGTGCGCGTGCCCGAAAACGTGGCGATAGTCGGGTTTGACGACATTCCCGCCGCCGCCAACTACATTCCCGCAATCACGTCTTTCAGGCAGCCGACAAAGCGTTTCGCGCACGAGTGCTTCAACGCGATAATCGAGAAATCCGACCGCCGCTCCGCATCCATAGAGGGCGAGCTCATCGTCCGCAAGAGCTCCATGCGCTGACGGCGCCGCCCCCCTTTCCGACTCCGGCTAAAATTTAAAAAAATATGGAAAATCTGGCAAAAGACAAATCCGCCGCGCAGTTCGACATAGTATCCCTCGGGGAAGTCATGCTGCGCCTCGACCCCGGCGAAGACCGCATACGCACCGCCCGCAGCTTCCGCGCGTGGGAGGGCGGCGGCGAATACAACGTGGCCCGCGGCCTAAGAAAATGCTTCGGGCTGCGCGCCGCCCTCGCGAGCTCCCTCGCAAAAAACGAGGTCGGATACCTGATAGAAGACTTCATAATGCAGGGCGGCGTCAACACGGATTTCGTCAAGTGGGTCAAGGCGGACGGCGCGGGCAGAAAAGTCCGCAACGGTCTCAATTTCACAGAGCGCGGATTCGGCTTGCGCGGCGCGCTCGGCTGCTCCGACAGGGGGCATTCGGCGGCCTCGCAGCTCAAGCCCGGCGACATCGACTGGGAGGAGCTCTTCGGCAAGCGCGGAGCGCGGTGGTTCCACACCGGCGGCATATTCGCCGCCCTCTCCGAAACGACGGGCGAAGTCGTGCTCGAAGCCGCGAAAGCCGCAAAGAAATACGGCACGGTCGTCTCCTACGACCTCAACTACCGCCCGTCGCTCTGGGCGGATATAGGCGGACGCGCGCGCGCCGTGGAAATCAACTCCGAAATCGCAAAATACGTCGACGTGATGATAGGCAACGAGGAGGACTTCACCGCATGCCTCGGGCTGGAAGTAGAGGGGCTCGACGAAAACATTTCCAACATCGACGTGGGGGCGTTTGAAAAGATGATAGAAAACGCCGTGAAAAAATTCCCCAACTTCAAGGCGACCGCCACAACCCTGCGCAAAGTCAAGAGCGCCTCTATAAACGATTGGAGCGCGATATGCTGGTGCGGCGGCAAATTTTACGAGTCCAAAAAGCGCGAAAACCTCGAAATCTTCGATAGGGTCGGGGGAGGGGACAGCTTCGCGTCGGGCTTTATATACGGAATGATGGAGCTGCGCGACCCTCAGCTTGCGGTGGAATACGGGGCGGCGCACGGGGCGCTCGCGATGACGACGCCCGGGGACACGTCGACGGCGCGCCTGGAAGAGGTCAAAAGGCTCGCGGAGACTTCCGCAGGCGCGAGAGTCATACGCTGAGATTTTGCGACGGGCGCGTGAAATTGCCGCTGGTGCTCCGTTTTAGAAGAGCCCGCCGCTGGCCGCGCGCTTAATGTGCGCTCCCGCCGGCGAAATCTTTCAAATACCCGCCTGGGCGCAGCCTAAACCCGAAAGCAGGGGTCAATTGGGAGGGGATTGGCTATTTCCGCTTGCGGAAATGAAAAAACGGTATTTTCGGAAAGCGGGATAGGCGCATTGGCTTTGCCAATTTCCGCAAGTGCGAAGGCCTTTCTTCTATGGAAGCGGCGGCGGCGCCGCCGGCAGTTAAGCTCCCTTTCCAGGCGGCGGGCTCCAAAGCAAAAAACGATGTTTCGGAATAAGCCGCGACTTCGCGCGCAAAAGTACGCTTCGGGTTGGTTGCATTTATTGGTGGGATATGCGGCGAAGCAATCGCCGCAGGGAGATTGCCGCTTCAATGGCAGGCGCGCAAAACGCCCGCAAGGAATTTGCCCCTTGCGGAAGCGGAGTTGCCGCTTGGCGCGCCCAGCGCCTACATTCTGATTTTGCCGGAGGCGAGCTCTTCCTTGAAGCTTTTGTAGGCGGCGGCTACGCCCGAGCGGATGTCGTATTTGGGCTTCCACCCGAGCGAGCGGAGCAGGGACGTGTCGCAGAGTTTGCGCGGGGTGCCGTCGGGCTTTGAGAGGTCGCGCGTTATTTCGCCCCTGTATCCCACCGTTTCCGCCACGATGTTCGCGAGTTCCGCGATGGTCACTTCTTCGCCGCTGCCGAGGTTTACGAGGTCGGGCGGGTTGTCGAGGTTCAGCAGCATTACGCATGCGCCGGCGAGGTCGTCAACGTGCAGAAATTCCCTCAGCGGCGACCCGGTGCCCCACAGCTCGACTTTTTCGAGCCCCTTTTCCTTCGCTTCGTGGAAGCGGCGGATAAGGGCGGGCAAAACGTGCGAGTTCTTTTCGTGGTAGTTGTCGCCCTCGCCGTAGAGGTTGGTGGGCATCGCGCTGTGGTAGCAGAGCCCGTACTGCTTTCGGAAAAATTCGCATAGTTTCAGCCCCGCGATTTTTGCTATCGCGTACCCCTCGTTCGTTTCTTCGAGCGGGCCCGTGAGCAGCGCGCTCTCGGGTATCGGCTGGGGGGCCATGCGCGGGTAAATGCAGGTGCTGCCGAGGTAGAGCAGCCTTTTTACGCCAGCTTTGCGCGCCGCCGTTATCGTGTTTAGCGCGATTGCGAGGTTGGCTTCGATAAACTCCGCGGGATACGCGGCGTTGGCGTATATGCCGCCGACTTTCGCCGCGGCTATCACGGCGACGTCCGGCTTTTCGTCCATGAAAAATTCGAGCGTCTGCGCCTGGTTGGCGAGGTCGAGCTCGCGGTGCGTCCTGCCGATGACGTTTTCGTATCCGGCGGCGCGCAGCGCCCTCTCTATCGCCGAGCCGACCATGCCGCCGCTGCCCGCGACGTAAATTTTGTCGGAAAGTTTCATGGCGCTATCTTAACGCGGCCTCCTTTTTGGCGAGCTCAAAGTCCGCGTCCGTCATTATCTCCACGAGCTTTGCGAAAGTCGTCTTGGGCGCCCAGCCGAGCTCTTTTTTTGCTTTGGAGGGGTCGCCGAGCAGGAAGTCGACTTCCGTTGGGCGGTAGTAGCGCGGGCTGATTTCGATGACGGCCTTTCCGGTCTGGCGGCATATCCCGCGCTCGTTTTCAGCTTTCCCGCTCCATTCGATGTCCATACCCAGCCGCGCGAACGCGAGCTGCGCGAATTCCCGCACGGTGTGGGTCTCGTTCGTTGCGAGCACGTATTCGCCTGGTTTTTCCGCCTGCAAGATTCTCCACATTCCCTCGGCGTATTCGGGAGCGTAGCCCCAGTCGCGCTTGGAGTCCATGTTGCCGAGCACCAGCTTGTCCTGCAAGCCGAGCTTTATCCTGCCCGCCGCCCTCGTGATTTTGCGCGTGACGAAAGTCTCGCCGCGGCGCTCGGATTCGTGGTTGAAGAGTATGCCGTTGCTGGCGAAAATCCCGTAGGCCTCGCGGTAGTTGACGACTATCCAGTAGGCGTACTGTTTCGCCACGGCGTAGGGGCTGCGGGGGTAGAATGGGGTTGTCTCCCTCTGCGGCGTCTCCTGGACCTTTCCGAAGAGCTCGGAGGTCGACGCCTGGTAAAACTTGACCTGCCGCGCTAGCCCCATGTCCTTTATTGCGTCGAGGAAGCGCAGAGTGGCGATCGCGTCCACGTCGGCGGTGTATTCGGGGACTTCAAAGCTGACTTTCACGTGGCTTTGCGCGCCGAGGTTGTAGATTTCGTCGGGCTGCGTCTTTTCAAGGATCCTGTTTAGGTTTGAAGAGTCCGTGAGGTCACCGTAGTGGAGAAAGAACCTGCCTTTCAAAGACTCGTCGTTGTAGAGGTGGTCTATCCTCTGCGTGTTGAACGAGCTCGAGCGGCGTATTATCCCGTGGACGTCGTAGCCCTTTTGCAGAAGGATTTCCGCGAGGTACGAGCCGTCCTGCCCAGTTATTCCCGTTATCAAAGCCGTCTTCTTTTCCATAATTATCTGCGCAACATACCGCCCCTTTTTCGCATTTCAATTCAAAAATCCTCCGATGGGCGTTGACTTGCGCCGCGCGCCGGCTAATTTTGTTTCCATGAGAATCCTCAATCTGCTCTGCGCTCCGGTTCTTTTGTTCCCGTTTATCGCTTCCGCCGCGGCGGGCGGCGCCGAAGGGGCGCGCGTCGAAAATTTCGGAGCTCCGGTATTCGGAAAGGCCGTGAAAATCGGCGGGGTAAGCCCGCGCGCGATGGCCCTTTGCGTTGACGGAAAAACCCTTTACATAGGAGCTTCCCATTATCTGTATGTCGCGGACATTTCTGAGCCGATGAACCCCAGGATTCTCGGAAAAGTCGGCGGCCTCGGGAATGTCAGGCAGATAGCCGTCCAGGACGGCATAGCCTACGTCGCCTCCCGCGAGAGCGGGCTGTGGATTGTGGACGCGCGGAATCCGAAATCTCCGAAAGTCCTCTCGCGCTACGACTGCATAGAGCTCGCAACAGGCATAGACGTGGCGGGGCGGGTCGCGTTTTTGGGGCAGCGAAACAACGGCGTGGAGTTCATAGACGTCTCCGACCCCGCGAACCCCGAGCACATCCGCATAATAAAAACGCCGGAGTCGCAGTCGGTAAAGTACCGCGACGGGTACCTGTTCAGCGGGGAGTGGCACTCGGGCGAGGTGACGGTTTTCGACGCGCGCGACATGGCGGACGTTAAGGTCGTCTCGCGCCTGAAAATGGACGGCTACGGCGACGGAATCGACCTGGGCGGGAACCTGCTCTTCGCTTCGACGGGGCACCATTCCAAAGATTCCGGCAAGGCGAAGGAGGAGCGTTTCGGCGGCGGGCACGGGCTCGAGATCTTCGACATATCGGATATTTCCAATCCCAGAAAAATATCGTCGGTGAAGTTCCCGAAATTTTATTACATCGGAAACGACTTCTGGACTCCGCGCCGCTCGGGAAATACGGTTTTTGCCGCGGACACTTTCAACGGCCTGTTCGCCGTTGACATATCCGACGCGAAAAATCCGCGCATAGCCGGTCGCATAACCACCCCGCCGAAAAAGGAGGGCGCGCCGTCGTCGCCCATAAGCTCGGTGGCGGTCGCCGATGGCGCGGTCTACGTGTCGTCGCTCGACTACGGCGTTATGGCGGTGGAGTGCCCGAACGCGCGGGCTTCCGCCGAAGGGAAGGGCGTTCTGCCGAAAAACCCGTCTTACAGGGCGCAATATCCCGCCGATTCCGAAAAGTTTTTCGTCTGGAAGCCCGAGCGGAGCGCGCAGGTGCGCGCCGTCGCTGTTTCCGGCGACACGGCTTACGCGGCGTGCGGGGCGGAGGGGATAGCGGTTTTGAGGCTCTCAGGCTCGGGGTTTGAGGAAATCGGGCGGATTAAAATGCCGTTTGCCGGCGACGTAAAAATAAGAGGCGGCAGGCTCTACGCAGCCGAGGGTCAAAACGGCCTCGCTGTATATAATATAGACCCCCATTCCCCCGCCGCGCTGTCGGAGGCGGGCAGGCTGAAATCGCTCTCTCCGGAGTCGTCGCTCGTGTTGTGGGTGTGGGTTCCCGAAGGAAACTTCATCGCCGCCACCGACAGGGTGGGCGGAATATTTTTCATCGACGCGCGCGATTTGAAAAATATGAAAGTCGCATTCCGCAAGGGCGGCTGCCCGGGGTGGAATAAATATTTCTCGGGCGGAATTGTCGGTGGAAAGTACGCGGGAATGTCTTACGCCAACAGCCGCTTCGAGTGGTTCGACTTGTCGGGGGAAAAGCCCGTTCCCGCAAACGCCAGCTACAAAAACAGGCCGGGCGTCTCCAACGGCTGCTGCGTTTTCAGGGATAAAGTCCTCTGGACGAACCGCGCGGGGGAGGTCGTTTTGCTCGGGCCCAACCAGCCCGAAAATCCCGACGGAAGCGCTTGGAAGTCCGTGCCGGTTGGGGGCGCGAAAGTTTCCGCCCTCCCCGCGTGGGACGGCGGGAGACTGGTGGCGTTTACGAACCGCATAGAAAAGAGCGTCGTCCTCGCGGACTTCGGCGACGAGAAAAACCCGAAGGCGGTGTGGATTGAAAAAATATCCGGAAATCCGGACACTCCGGAATTTTGGCGCGGGCGGCTGATAATCCCCGCGGGCTACGGGGGGCTTATGATGACGCGCGAGCGGTTTTAGGAGCGTTTCGGCGGCGCGCGCTCGGCGGAAATCGGCGTTCTGGCGCGTTCGGAGGCGCGCGGAGAACCTAAAAAAGTTGAAAAAAAAGCTTGTGCCGAAAATCGCGGAGTGTATGTTCAAATCCCAATTTACACGATGGTAGGGTATCCAAGGGGCTAAAGGGCGCGGACTGTAAATCCGTTCGGCTTTGCCGTTCACTGGTTCGAATCCAGTCCCTACCACCATGTAATTTTGACAGCCCGCGGGAGTCCGCGGCTTTTTTTTGCGCCCGTTGGGGAGGAGGGTTGAAAAGAGCGGGGATTTTTTCAGCCGACAATGCGTTTTGCAAGCCGCCTTTGGGAGATAATTCCGCCAAAGGCTGAAATTGGGCGCGGCGCCGTGCGATTTCCGCCGAAGTCTGTCGGGGCGCAGCAGGGCTTTTATGCGTAAATATGTCGCCCACGGCGTCGGGGCGCATGATAGAAAATGCCGACTTATAAATTCCATTGCGGTTTTGAAGCCCGCAAAGCGCGGCGTTTCCCGCCCTCCGCGCGGACTTTTGGGGAAGCTTGCCCGCGGCGGCCGCGCGGGAGCGGGTTTGCGGGGCGGAGCTCTGGGACGCGCGGGTTTTCGGTTTTTGGGGGAATCTCGCAATTCATTTATTTTAAATAAAATAAAAATAAAATTTGAAATTTGTTGACGCGGCGGGCGCAAATCTGAAACATGTTTTTCCGACGAGAGCGGTTTTCGCTTTGGGGGAATTTTTCTTTTGGGGCGGACGAAGATGGAATCGGGTGCGAATCCCGGGCAGTCCCGCTGCTGTGAGCCTTAACAAAATGCGCGCGATACGCCACTGTCCGCGAGGGGCGGGAAGGCCGCGCGCAAAGGCGAGCCAGAAGACATGCCGCTTTTCAAACATTCGGCTCCACGAGGAATGGCCGCCGGCATACCACAACTTTAAAGGATAATCGGATCCGCCAAACGCGGTTTTCCGGCGGGGCTTAGGCGTTTTTTGTTCGCCTTTCCCCGTCCGGATTTTCGCGGTGGGCGTCCGATTTTTTTTTAGCAATGCAGATTAGGGAAATAAAAATAATAAAGAGGGACGGAAAGACCGAGGACTTCTCGATAGACAAAATATCAAACGCAATCCGCAAGGCGTACGCCGCGGGCGGGGTTGCGGACGAAAGCGGCGAAATCGCCAGAATATCCGAGAGGGTAGCCTCGACAATAGATTCTCCGAGCATAGGGGTTGAGGAGATTCAGGACAGGGTTGAGCGCGAGCTCATGCTTTCAAACCCCTACATAGCCAAGAAATACATCATCTACCGCCAGTGGAGGAATACCGAGCGCGACAAGCGCACGTCGATGAAGACCGTCATGGACGGGATTGTAGCCATAGAGAAAAACGACGTCAACCTCGGCAACGCCAACATGTCGTCGCACACCCCCGCCGGACAGATGATGACGTTCGCCTCGGAGGTGACGAAGGACTACGCGCTGAAATACCTCGTCGGGGTAAAGTACGCGCGCGCCCACCGAGACGGCGACATGCACATCCACGACCTCGACTACTACCCCACCAAGACCACGACCTGCATACAGTACGACCTGGAAGACATTTTCGGGCGCGGATTCCACACCAAAAACGGCAGCATACGCACCCCGCAGTCCATACAGAGCTACGCGACGCTCGCGACGATAGTTTTTCAGACAAACCAGAACGAGCAGCACGGCGGCCAGTCGATTCCGGCCCTCGACTTTTTTCTCGCCCCGGGCGTGCGGAAGTCGTTCGTCAAGCACGTATGCGACGGCGTGGCGTTCTGCCGCGCGCTCGCGGGGGCTGAGCCTCCGGACGCCGAAAAGCTCAAAAAAGCGGCGTTTTCCGCGCTCGATTCCATAGAGCCCAAAAAGGCGGCGCTCAAAAAGCTTTCGGCCGCCCTTTCAAAGCTCGGCGCCAAGCTGTCCGAGAAGGAGCTTTCGGCGTGCGTCGCGCAGGCGCTTGAAAACACGCGCAAGGACACCCGCCAGGCGATGGAGGGATTCGTCCACAACCTCAACACCATGCACTCGCGCGGCGGCAACCAGGTTGTGTTCAGCTCCGTGAACTACGGCACCGACACGTCCCCCGAGGGCAGGATGGTAATCCGCGAGCTCCTTGCGGCGACGGCGCGCGGGCTGGGGCGCGGCGAGGTTCCGGTGTTTCCCATACAGATTTTCAAAGTGAAGGACGGAGTTTCGTATTCCGCCGCGGACTGCGAAAAGGCGCTCGCGGACTTCCCCGCCGCCCTCGCCGGAAAGATAAAATTTTCCGCCCCCAACTTCGACTTGTTCATAGAGGCGTGCCGCACGACCTCCACGTCGCTCTTTCCGAATTTTCTCTTTCTCGACGCCCCATACAACGTCAACGAAAAGTGGAGCGCGAAAGACCCCAAAAGGTACCTGTACGAGGTTGCGACGATGGGCTGCCGTACGCGCGTGTTTGAAAACCTGCGCGGAGAGAAGTCGTCGGTGGGCAGGGGCAACCTTTCGTTCACCTCGATGAACATGCCGAGGCTGGCGATAAAGGCCGTCCACGAGGCGGAGGATCTCCTGCCGGGCGCCGACAAGCACGCCGTGCGCAGGGAGGCGAAGTCGATATTCATAGAGTCCGTCCGCTCGATGTCGTGCATGATAGCCGAGCAGCTCCGCGAGCGCTATCTCTACCAGCGCAAGGCCCTCGCCATGCAGTTCCCGTTCATGATGGGCAACGACATATGGAAGGGCGGCGGAAAGCTCGCGCCGACGGACGAAGTCGGCGACGCGATAGACAGCGGCACTTTGGGAATAGGGTTTATCGGCGGCCACAACGCGATGGCCGCTATCTACGGAGAGGGGCACGCCCGCAACAGGGAGGCTTGGGACACCCTCTACGAGGCCGTGCAGACGATAAACGAGGTCGCCGAGATGTACAAGCGCAAGTACAAACTTAACTATTCGGTGCTCGCAACCCCCGCGGAGGGGCTTTCGGGGCGGTTCACCAAGATGGACAGGCGCAGGTACGGCGTCATACGCGGGGTCAACGACCGCGACTACTACGTCAACAGCTTCCACGTCGACGTGAAAGAGCCCGTCACCGCCTACGAGAAGATAAAGCTTGAAGCCCCTTTCCACGCCATAACGCGCGGCGGGCACATCACCTATGTAGAGCTCGACGGCGAGGCGAAAAAGAACGTCTCCACGATTGTCAAAATCGTCAAATGCATGAAGGATTCGGGCATCGGGTACGGCTCGATAAACCACCCCGTCGACACCTGCCGCGACTGCGGATACAGGGGCGTGATATACTCGAAGTGCCCCGCCTGCAACGGCGAGAACGTCTCGAGGATGAGGCGGATTACGGGCTATCTTACGGGGAGCCTCGAGACGTGGAATTCCGCGAAGCAGGCCGAGGAAAAGGACAGGGTTAAGCACGGTTAGCGATGGAGCCGCTGCGGGTTTTGCGCGTTTACGACGAAACCATCGCCGACGGCGACGGCCTTCGCTTGTCCGTGTACTTTGCCGGATGCGCGCACAACTGCCCGGGCTGCCACAATCCCGAAAGCCGCGACCCGCGCGCCGGCGCGGAGCTTGACGCGGCCTTCGCGCGTGAAATCGCGCGGAAGGTAAACGCCAACCCGCTGCTCGACGGCGTGACGCTCAGCGGCGGCGACCCTCTCTACAACCCCGAAGCCCTCCTTGAATTTCTGAAATTCCTCAAACTCCGGACGCGCGCGAACGTCTGGTGCTACACGGGCTACGTCTACGAGCGCATACTCAAAGACCCCGCGCGGGCGCGGTGCCTGAAATACATAGACACCCTCGTCGACGGCCCTTTTATCGCCGCATTGCGCGATCCTTCGCTCGCGTTCATAGGCTCCAGGAACCAGCGCATAATTCCGCTGCGGCGCGGGGTTGCGAAAAATCCTCCGCCGCGCCCGCCGCGCGCGTGAATCGGCGGAGGCTTTGCCGCGGCGCTATTCCGAAATTTCCTCCGTTTGAAGAGCGCAATGCAAAGTTTTGCGCGGGGCCCGCGCGGCGGGCGCGGATTTTGGATTCCCGAAAGGCGCCGCATTTGCCTTTGCCGCGCGCGGTTTTGGGACGGATAGGTTTGGATTTTTCCCGCAGGCGGCGCTCCTCGTTGCCAGTCGTAGCCTGCTTTCGGATTAGTCGCCTTCGCGGCTTGAAAGGTATGCGTTGGTCGCGTTCACCGCCGCGTCGAACGCCTTTATGTCCTCCTTTGAGAGCGTGCCGAGCGTGTATGTTATGTATTTTTTCGCGAGCGGATTGCGGTTGTAGTTCGACAGCAGGCTCCAGCACGCGGAAATCGCCGCCAGCCCCGACAGGGCGCGCCTGTCGTCCATCTCGGGTTTTAACGGTTTGCCCGCGCGGGCGAGTTCGGAAACCCGCACGCAGTCGCCGGAATTTTTTACGGCGCACGCTATGATTTTCTCTATCGGCCCGCACGAGCCTCCGGCAAAGAACTCTCCCCATAGAAGGTCGAGTGCGGCGCCGGAGTCGGGGATTGCGTCCGTTCTCGGCAGCGAGGTCGCAACGTCCCACATGGAGTCCCGCAGGGCGGTCTCGCCCTTGTCGAGCCCCTTGAGCCTGTATCCTTCGCCGAGCAGCTCAAAGAGCTGGATCGAATTTCTGCGCTGGATTTTACCCGCTTTCGGGAACTCCCTCTCCGCCTCGGAAAGCAAAAATTTGTGGCGCGAGAAAGCGGTTTTCATGAAGCCGAACATGGCGTAGGCGAAATTTCCGTCGCCGTCGGCGAAGCTCATGTCGGGGCTCGCGAAAATCGCGTAGGCGGTTTTGGGGTCGAACGATCCGTTGTATCCAATTATGGCTTCGTTGAGCTTGCGCGCGCCCCTGATCGGCTCGGGGCGAACCCACTTTTCGAGTTTCAGGGGCGTGGAGGTTTTGGCTGTTTCGCCCGTTTTGAGATTTTTGGCGGCGAAGCGGATTTCGTAGTCGCCGTATTCGTCGGAGTCCTCGAACATGTAGCCGAGGGTGAAGGGAAAGTTTACGACGAGCCTTTTGTCCGAAACTTTTCCCTTGTAGACGTCGCGGACGGCGGTTTTGAACTCCCCTCCGGCCCTGCCGACGGACAATTCGTATTCTATCTCAAATTCCTCGCCGTCGTTTCCCGCCACGGCGACCGCCGAGGGAACGCAGATTGCGGGGTCGTTTTTGTACAGCGCGGCCGCCGTCGGCATAAGGGCGGTGTCCGGCGGCACCTTTGAAAGGAAGTCGAGGTTCCCGTCCGCGCGCGTGACGGGAGCAAATACCCTCATCGGCGGCTTGCCTTCCTGGGCGGCGGCAGATAAAAGCGGAATGGCCGCAAGCGCGAGCGCGGCAAAAATGCGGTTCATAATTGTCGAAATCCTATTCCGAGCGCGGGCGGAGGTCGAGAATTTTTTCAATTATCTGCCGACTTTAAATATCTCGCCGCCGATTTTAGAGAGATCGGCGTCGAGCCTCTTTGCGCCCGGGATGAGGCGGTTTAGGAAAATCCAGAAGGCGGTCGAGTGGTCCATAAACCTCACATGGGCGAGTTCGTGGCGGAATACGTACTGCTGGAGCCGGCGCGGCAGCAGCATTACGCGCCAGTTGAACGAGAGCGCGCCCGCCGCCGACCGCGAAGCCCATCGGCTGTTTTGGCTGCGCACGGAAATTCTCGAAAAGCCGAGCCCCGTCTCGGCGGATATTTTTTTTATTTCGCGCTCGACGGCTTCGCGCGCGAAGTCCCTGAAAACCCTCTCGACGGATCCGCCGGCGTCGGAGGGCTTGTACACTATGCCGAGCTCCGTTTTGGTCCGCACAAAAAATTCCGCGCCGGCGGACGGTTTCAGCCACACGTCCAGGTCGTCGCCCTCCGCGCTGACGCGCGGGAATTTTTCAAGGTATTCTTTCAGCGGCACGGGCTCTGAAAAATTCGCGAGGGCCTCCGCCAGCCAGCCCGCGTTTGAGCGCGCGAACGAAAGCGCGTCTTTTAGCGGCGCTCGCGGCGGCTTGGAGACCACCGCCGAATGCGGGGAATCCGCCCACATTTTGAAGCTGCGGGAATTCGGGCGGTCCACGATTTTCAGCTTGACGCGCCCCGCCGGAGGGCAATCGATTTCCGCCTCTCTTGCGATTCTTTCCACCGGATTCCGCCTTTCGCGCCGCCTATTCGGAGGCCTTCCCGCGGGCGGCTCTCCCGATTTCCGAAATGTAGTCGCGCAGGGCGCCCTCGGGCTCGATTTTTTCGGCGGCGGCCTCCCTCACGCAGTCGAAGAGCTTTTTGCCGATTTCGAGTCCGCGCGAATTTTTTGCGGCCGCCGACTTTGCGGCTTTTTCGAGAGTTTCGGAATCGGCTTTTTTTGCGATGTCGAGAGCGTAGCGCAGCGCGGAGAGCTGCGGCGGAATGCCGTCGAACAGGCCGCCTACCACGCGCTTTTTGCGCTCGATAGCCTTGACTTCCCTCCAAATGCCGAGAACGTCGTCTTCGCTTTCTGCCCTGCGCCCGCCGAACACGTGGGGGTGGCGGCGCACGAGCTTGTTTGCGAGGTCTTCGGCGACGTCGTAAAAGTCGAATTTTCCCTGCTCGTCCGCGATTTCGCAGTGCAGCAGAATGTGCATCAGCACGTCGCCGAGCTCCTCGCGCATTCCGCCGTCGTCGCCGTTGTCGATCGCCTCCAGCAGTTCGGCGCATTCCTCCACGAGGTGCCCGCGCACGGACTTGTGCGTCTGCTCCCTGTCCCACGGGCAGCCGTCGGGCGCGCGCAGCCGCTTTACGATTTCAAGTAAACGGTTTACCGAATTTTCCTTCATCGGCTCTTGATATAGAATCGGGGTTTCTTAATATCAAGCTTTATGAAAAGACTGTGCTTGTTTTGGGGAATTTTTTGCATGGCGTTTGCGGCTCAGCCCGCGCGCGCCGGAAGCTCGGGCGGCGGGGTTGAGATACTCGACATGGCGATGCTCTTCGACGGAAAGATTGGGGAGCAGGCCGCCGACATGGCGAAGATGTCCAAGGAGGGGGCGGCGGACGTACACATGGTCTCCTTTTTTCTCGTTCCGGAGGGGAATCCGCCGTTCGACAAAATATCCCTCTACGAGGAAAAGTACCGCCGCCTGCGCGACGCCTTGGGCGGAGCCGATTGCAAGACGGGCATAATATTGCAGGCTACCCTCGGGCACGGCTTTGAGCTCGAGGTTCCGCACCCCTTCCAGAAGATGGTCTCGCGCGAGGACGGGCGCGAATGGCGGATGAAAAACATCGTCTGCCCGCTCGACGAAAACTTTATAAAATATTTGCGCGAATGCGTGCGCCGCGCCGCGGCCCTCAAACCCGCGGTCATGATGGTGGACGACGATTTCCGCGCGCTCGGCGGCAGAAACGGATGCCTGTGCCCGCTGCATCTTGCGAAGATAAAGCGCGACTCGGGCTACGACCTCACGCGCGAACAGCTCAAGAAACATCTGGCGGGGAATTCCGAGCTCGACAGAAAAATTTCCGAAGCCGCGATGCGCGCCGTTTCCGACTCGCTGATAGATCTTGCGAAAATCATACGCGCGGAAATCGACGCGGTCGATCCCTCCATTCCCTGCTACATGTGCGGCTCGTTGGAGGATATGGCGCACGACGGGCAAATCGCGCGGGAGCTCGCGGGCAAGGGGAGGGAGTCCGTTTTGCGCATAGGCAACGCCCGCTACTGGAACCCCAAATACCGCGATTTGTACCTGACCTCCCGCGCGCTCGCGCTCCAAAAGGCGATGGCGCGGCCGGACAGGGTTTACGCGGAAATCGACACATTCCCCCGCAACCGCTATTTTACGAGCGCGCGCACTCTCCACGCGGGGCTCGTCGTCTCGGTTCTCGAAGGGGCGTCGGGCGCCAAATATTGGCCGAACCGCTTTCCGGACTACGAGCCCGCCAGCGGCGCCGAATACAAAAAAGTCCTCGCCGAAAACCGCGGCATGTACGACGAGCTTTGCCGCCTCATGAAAGGCGCCGAACCCTGCGGCGTTGCGGATATTATGATTGCCAAGCCGAAAGATTTGCGCAACTACAACTGGCCGCTCGTCAAAGATCCGGCGTTCTGGACCCACATCACGGGCGTAATGGGCCTGCCCGTGTCGTTCGTCGAAATATCCGAACTGGACGGGCCGTGCTTTCTGCGCGGGAGCGCTGCAAAGGCGCTCGGAGACGCGCAGATTAAAAAAATCCTATCCCTCGGCTGCGTTCTCGACGGCGAGGCTGCGGTTGAAATTTGCCGCCGCGGAATGGGGGGCCTCATAGGGGTGAAGGCGGCTCCGTGGGACAGGTCTTTGAAGATCTCGCGGGAGCGGTTTTCCGAGGGCATGGGGAAAATCGCCGGAGTTGTCTGCGAGCCCCCGTCCAATCCCGTGAAAATAGAGCCTCTTTCGGACAAGACGGAGGTCATGTCGGAGTTCATACACCTGCCGTACACTTACGGCGACAAAAAATTCGCGGAGCGCCTCGCGGCGGCCTCTACCTATTTTGAAAATCCGCTCGGCGGAAAAGTCGCAGTGTTCGCCTCCCGCCCCGAGGGGCCGAACCATCTCAACGAGTCCCGCAAGGCGCAGTACGCCGAGATATTAAACCGCCTCGCCCCGGGCGGGATATGGTACGACGGCGACGCGGAGGCGTACCTCAAAAACCTGAAGCTCAAAGACGGCTCGGAGCTCGTTGTTTTGGCGAACGTCGGGTTGGATCCGATAACTCCGCTTGCCTTCAAATCGGCGCGGAAATTTTCGAGGGCGCAAATGCTCGGCGGCGACGGCGCGTGGCGGGACGCCGAATTTTCGCAGTCGGCGGACGGAAAAATTTCCGTGGCGGGCAGGGCGGAAATCTATATGCCCGTCGCGCTGCGCTTTTTTGAATAGCCTTTTCGGGCTTCGCGGATATGGCGGCGCGGGTTTTCCATGCTCCGGATTCCGGAGCGTCCGCTTACCGCTTATCCCCCATCCGTGGGCGCCAAAAAAATTGGGAGGCCCGAAAAATTAAAAAAACGCGGCGGGAAGACGGGGCGAAATCCGCCTTACCGCCGCGTTCCGGCCAAGCCGCCGCGCCTGAACGCCATTGCCGCGCGGTCACTTTGCGAGAATGTAGCTTCTCGGGGGAATTTCCCTGCCGTTGTACGAATACGGCTTGTCGCCGTAATTGCAGACCGTCTTTTCCCCGTTGCCGAAAGTCGTTTCCGTCACTTCCGGAGAAAGGTATTTGTGGTCTTCCATAAATTCCAGCTGCAAGTGGCGCAGCGGCAGAAATTCGTCGTAGGCCTGCTTTATCTTTGGAATGTCGGCGAAATTGCACGTATAGAAAATCGGGCGCCCGCCGAATTCCGCGAGCTTGAGCGTCTTTCGGAAGTCGCGCGAGCCGTCGCGCGCGTTAAAATTCAAATCTCCGCTGTCGGCGGTCTTGGCGTTGCCCAAAGTGTGGTTTTGCGTGAATCGGTCGGGATTTGAAAGGATTATCCCGTGGTAGACTATCTCCCACAGCGGCACATAGCGGTCGACAAACCGCGCGAGCTTTGCCCTGTTGTCATTTTTGGGGAACCCGCCGCTTAGCGCGGTATACCACGGCTGGATTCGGTTGGAGACGTAATTTATATAGTCGAGCTTGCCCGCCAGGTGGTCGAAGCCGCATTCGCTCGAAAACCCGCCGAACAGCTTTATACAAAGGTCGGCGATGTCGCGCTGGACCCGGGCGGTGTCCGACCTCGTGGCGGGGTGTTTCGGGTCGGCGCACATGTACGGGGCGGTGGCGGAGAACACGTCGATGTAATGCGGCCCCTCAAAGCCGAGGTCCCTCACTTTTTCGAGCTGCGCCGGAAGGTAGTTTTCATACGCGTGTTTGACGCAGAGGTTGTACGCTTTTCCCCCGCACCAATAGTAGCCGCGCTGCGGGGTGCCGTCGCGGTTCTTTGCCGCAACCTCGCCGCCGTTCCACATGCGGGAGCACGTGTAGCAGTCGGTCGAATTGGTGTGCGCGTGGATCGTATACCCGATTTTTTTCACGTGGGCTATAAATTCCCTCAGCGCCTTTTCGCCGCCAAACTCTTCGGGCACGGGGAAGAGGTCGGGGAAGCGCCCGTCGTAGCCGCCGCTCTGCCAGCCCGCCGAGCAGAACGCGACTTCCCCGATTCCCGCCTTTTTGAAGGCGTCCGCAAACTCTATGGATTTTTTGAAGTCGAGGCGGACTTTTATCGGGGGCTCGTTTTCGGGGGTGAAATCCCTGTTTTCGCGTTTTTTTGCGCCGTGGAATTGTATGCGCACGGGAACCGCCTTTGCAACGTATTCGAGATTCGGGGAGGTTTTAATGCGCTCTTTTATCGGCTTGATCTCGCCGGCGGAGAGCCGGCTCTGCCTGTACGCTTTGCCCATCTCGACATATCCGGCGCCTTTGTCGAGAAAGTTGAAGTCCACTACGATGTCCTCGTAGGCGCCGTCGGGCGTCGCATCCGTCCTAAACCTAAGCACTGGCTCAATTTTGCCGTCCCTCGCCCTCAGCATGAGTTCCGCCTCGTTGCGCATTCCGCGCACTTGCGCCCAGAATGTGCCGCGCGGAGTCTTTGCCCCGAAGACGGGCATCTCCATAAACCCGTAGACGGCCTGGCCGTCGGGAAAGTCGAAGTCAACTATCCCGCCGCGCGGGAGCGCTATGTACCCTTCCTCTCCGCGGTGGCCGCGCGCCAAATCGATGGAGACGAACACGGTTTTTGCGTCGCGGGGAATCGAATCTTTCGGGACGGTGAGTCGCGACAGTTTTTCCGAAACTTTTTTGATTTCGCAATCGAATTCGCCCTTCCCCGACGGCGATTCGATCTCCACGCGCGCCCCGTAAGAGAGCGCGGAGACCAGCGCGCACGCCCAACAGCATATGTATTGTGCTCTTTTCATATTTATATATAATATTATTTTTGTTGCAGAGATGTAAAATTAAAAAATCTTTATGTTCTTCCGCGGGAGCGCCCTGCGCTCTCTTCCCGCCGCCTGCCGCCGCGCAAACCCGCCTTTTCGCGCGCAAACGGCGGCTGCCTTTCATATTGCCGTCGCGCGCCCTCGGCGTTTTTCGGCGCTTTTAGGCGAATAGTGTTGCCCGCCCGCGGCGGTTTGGGATAGTTTTTGCGGCATATCATGGAAAACAGCGGACAGTTTACGCCCACGCGCACCGCGGAGATTTTGCGCTCCCTCGGGCACGTGCCGTCCAAAAAGCTCGGGCAGAATTTTTTGGTGGACCCAAACATTGTGCGCAAGTCGCTCGAGCTCGCGGGCGTCGAGGAGGGCGATTGCGTCGTCGAGGTCGGCCCGGGGCTCGGGACGCTCACGGGTGCGCTGCTCTCGCGCGGCGCGATAGTTTACGCGGTGGAGCTCGACAAGTCGATGTGCGCGCATTTGCGCTCCTATTTCGCGGGCGAAAAAAATTTCAGCCTCCTAAACGCCGACGCCGTTGATTTCCCCCTCGCGGGGCTGCCCGAAAACTGCGGGGATTTTAAAATAGTCGCCAACCTCCCCTACGCGATAAGCACCCCGTGGCTCGACGCCGTGCTTTCGGGCAGGCTGCCGTCGCGCATGTCGCTGATGCTGCAAAGGGAGGCCGCGCTGAGGTTCGCGGCGAAAAATTCTTCCGGAGACTATTCGCCCATTTCCATATTCCTTTCCGCCGCCTACGATGTCGGCGCGGCGCGCAAAGTTTCCGCCGCCTGCTTTTTTCCGCGCCCCGGCGTGGACTCCATGCTTCTGCCTCTCTCGCGAAAGGAGTGCCCGCGCATATTTTCGCCGCGCGCGAAGTCGCTTATAAGGCGGATATTTTCGCGCAGGCGCAAGCAGCTGGGCTCCATCGCAAAGGGGCTTGGCGGCGATTCCGAAACCGTATTAGGGTGGCTCGGGGCGTCGGGCATCGACCCGCGGACCCGCCCCGAGGCGGTGCCCCCGCCGCTCTGGGAGCTGCTCGACAAAACCGTATCGGAGGGGATATGAAAATTTTTGCGGCGGCGGTTCTCGTGCTCGCGTGCGCGTACGGCGCGCTGCTTCTGTTCGCGCGCCTGTTCGCCGAGCGGATAATATTTCCTGCGCCGCCCGCGTCGTATTCGGACGATGGCGACATAATATATCTCGGGCTCCCCGGCGGGGGAAAGGCCGCCGCGCTCTGGATTCCCGCCAAGGATTCCAAAGTCTGCGCGATATACAGCCACGGCAACGGCGAAGACCTGGGCGAAATCCGCCCGCTTTTGGAGGAGTACGCGCGCCGCGGGATTTCGGTTTTCGCGTACGACTATCCCGGGTACGGGCTGAGCTCCGGAAAGCCGTCGATAAAGGGTTTGGAAGAATCCTCCGAGGCGGCGTACAGGTATGTGTCCGAAGAGCTCGGCTTTGAGGATTCCGACATAGCGGTCGTCGGCTATTCGCTCGGGAGCGCGGCTGCGTGCGAAATCGCCTCCCGCCACCCGGGGATCCGCTGCGCCGTGATAATAGGCGGGTTCTCGAAAGCGGTAAAGGCGGTTTTGCCGGTAAATATTATACCGTGGGAAATGCTCGACAATTCTTCGAAAATATCGCAATTTAAATTTCCCGCGCTATTTATGCACGGACGCCGCGACATGGTGGTGCCGTTCAGAAACGCGCTCGAAAATTACAAGGCCGCCCCGCGCGGTCTCGGAAGGCTCGCGGAATTTCCCGACCGCGGCCATTACGGGCTTCCGGACAGCCCGAAATACTGGGAAGAGGCCGTCGGCTTCATCCTGTCCGGCGGGCGCCCCAACCGAAACGACAAGCGATGAAAAAAGTTCTCGTAATACTCTTTGACAACACTGAGGAAATCGAAGCGCTCGCGCCGGCGGACATTCTCCGCAGGGCGGGGGCCGACGTGCTGACCGCGGCCGTCGGAAATTCCCGCCGGATAGTCGGGCGCAGCGGAATCCCGATAGAGGCGGACGCGATGCTTGCGGACATTGCCGGAGGGCGTTTCGACGCGGCGGTTCTCCCGGGCGGCCCGGGGGTGTTTGCGGCGGCCTCCGACGCGCGGCTTGCAGGCCTCCTCAAAAGGCTGGACGGGGAGGGGGCTCTCATGTGCGCAATTTGCGCGGCTCCGGCGGCGCTCGGGCGCGCTGGGATAATCGGCGGGCGCAGGTGCGCGTCGCATCCGTCCGTGGCGGGCGAGCTCCCGACGCGCGACGCGGCGGCCTCCACTGTCCGCGACGGCGCGCTCGTAACCTCGCAGGGGGCGGGAACCGCCGTAGAGTTCGCGCTCGAAACAGTTTCCGCGCTCTTCGGAGCCGAAAAAGCCGCCGAAATATCGGAGTCAATCTGCTTCAAATCCGCGCGATAATGTTAGACGAAGAAGTACTTTTAAAGACCTCGAGAAATTCGGGCGAGACTATGGCGATGTTTTCCGCCGTGGCTGCCGTCTGCCTGACCGCGCTGCTCTTCGGCGGAGATTCCGACCTGGGGGTTGGCGCGCTCATCGCCCTCGGCATACTCGCTCCCATAAGCCTGTACCACGGCGCGCTGAACTGGCAGACGGCGCGCCGCGGGGCGGTGTGGAAATTTCCCGTTCTGCTGCTGCCGAATTTCGCGGCCATCGCGATAGCCGCCGTCGGGATATGCAGGCCGGTGATAGGGTGGGTTTGGATCGGCGGAAAGGAGTGGGCGGTGTTTGCAGACAACCCGCAATGGGCGGTAGTGTCCGGCGCGTTCAACCCGATATATCCGATAACCTCGGAGCTCGCCGCCCTGTCAGCCGCCGCGTGCGGGCTTTCGCTCTACTTCGTGGCGACGTCGAAATTCGTTCTGCGCAAAATATTTGTCTATTGCTCGATACCCGCGTTTTTTCTCGCCATTCTGGGGTTTGCTCTCGCGGCGGCCTCGGAGATTGCCGGAAACGACGAAATAGGTTTCGGCCCCGGCGGTTTCTCCCTCTTCCCGAGCGCGGCGTCTTGGTGCGCGTACGCGATTCTGTGGCAGGGCGGGGCGCTCGCGGCGGCGGTGTATTCGGCGCAGCGCTTTTCGCTCTGGCCGGCGCTGTGTTCGTGGAGGTTTTGGGGGCTGGCGTGCTCTCTCCTGCTTTGGGCGAGCGCTGTTTTCCGCGGGGCGCCGGTGGAGGCCGCGCTGTCGTCGGTTGTCGAGGCCGCCGGAATTTTTGCGCTTGCGGCGGATTCGCTTCCCACAAAATCCAATTTGAGAAAGTACAGAATAAGCCGCATCAGGGAAGGAGTCTCCGTAAAAGTCAGGGAGTGGGTGCCGTTTTTGGCTTATGCGGCGCTCGGGGCGGCGGTCTTGTTTGCCGCCGTCGGCAAATGCGGCGAATGCGCGGAACTTTCAGGCCTTTCGTCCGACCCCGCTTCTCCGAACGCCCTTACGGAGCGCCAGATTGCCGCGTTATCCGACGACGTCAGCGCCATGAGTTCGGAGCGGCCGGTGTTCGGCTGGGGGGAGGCGTCGTTTCCCACGGTGTTCTCGTATTTTCAGGGCAGCGACCTCGGGCCGGCGCCGTGGCAGTCGCCGAACTCCGATTTGGAGAGGTGCGTCATAGAAAACGGCTATGCGGGATTAGCCCTCGTGCTGGCAACCCCCGCGCTGTTTTTGTGCGCGGCGCTCGCCAGGCGCAGGATCAGCCTGAGTTCCGCCGTGCTGGGGCTTTCGGTAGCGGCTGCCGCCTTTCTCGCGTGCGTGCGCACGCCGTTTGAAAGCGTGGCGGTTATGGCGTCGTTTTCAGTGCTGATGTATGCCTTTTTCGGCTGGGACGTGTCGGAGGGCTGACGTGCGGCCGCTCCGGCGTTGGGTTGAGCCCGAATAGCCCCTGTTTTGCAGCCCTGCTTTTAACTTGCCCTCCGCAGGGCAAAAAACGCGCCGAATTTGGCGCGCCTTTTTTTTGCCCATTAACGCTTTGGATTCTTTGCGGACGGAGGGAAAATCCGTAGAATGGCGCTGAATCCGAAGGTTCCGAAAGCCTATTTAGAGGGGGCTTTTACGTCTATGAATTTGCCCTTGCGCCCGAATTTCATTTCCGAGCATTTTTTGTCCCACTCGGTGAAATGCGACTGCTTGGAGTGGAAGGCGTGGGCGGCGCGGTTTTTGTATAGCTCGAAGAGGAAGAATCGGGTTGGATTTTCGGGGGAGGCATACAGCTCGTACGAGAGCGTGTCCTTTTCCGTGTTTGTGCCGTCGCGCAGGGGCTTTGATATCTTCATGAATTCGGCGACCGAGGCCGCGGGGATTTCGTCGAAATCGACGGCTATTATCAGCGGCGTCGAGGCGTCCGCCTGTTTCGCCGCCTCGTACACAGCCGTCTCCGACTGGGCGGGCGTTTTGAGGGCGCGCTGGGCTTCGGCGAACTTTTTCGCGTCGGCGGCGGAGGAAAATTCCGCGTACCTTATGAATTTGTCCTTGTAAAATGCGTTCTGCATGAAGAGCGCGCGCAGGCAGCCGGGGAACTTTTTGGCGGCCTCCTCAAAACCCTTTTGGGAATCCGCGTAGGCTTTGATGTCGTCGCGCTTGACCGTGTCTATGGATACGAAAACGCCCGCCGTCTCCGCGGGTTTCGGAGCCTGCGCGAAGCATTCGCCCGCGAACGCGAAGGCGAACGCGAGGATAAATTGGAATATGTTTCGCATAATATGATGAAAATCTTTTCTCGGGACGTTAACGCACGAACATCGTTTGATAAAGAAAAAAACATTTGAGGCGCGCATTTTCCCGCGCGTCACTTTCGGGAATGGGGGGAGGATTTTGCGAGTTTTTCGTCGGGATAGTAGGATTGCAGGGTTTTCGACGAGCGCGCAAACATCTCCGGCTGGATTTTCCCCGTCTCGAGGTTTTCGCAGACAGGCCTTTTCGGTTTTTTGTCCATAATAGCCCCGAAGTATTCGCGGACGAATTCGTCGAGCCTCCCTGAATGCGAATGCCCCGTGCCGGCGAGCTCTATCCAAGTCCACTTGCGCCCCAGCCTTCTCCCCCACGAAAAGTAGTCGAAGCACGCTTTCAGCCGCTCGTCCTTTTCCCCGCACGCGATTATCGCGCATGGGGCGTCCTTTATGCGTCGGGGATAGTCCCACCATCCGGCGGCGTAGGCGCAGAACGCCCCGACCCTCCCGGGCTTCCACTCCGCGAACCGCGCCACGAAGTGCGCCCCGCCCGAAAATCCGCACATGTATATCGGCAGTTCGCCGCCGGCTATCTTTTCGAGGCCGTCCAAGAGGACTTTTCCGGAGCCCTTTGAGGCGTAATAATAGCCCGTGCCGTCCCTCAAATTCGGGAGTTCCGAGGCGAACGACAGCCCGACGGGAATCAGCCCGAATTTCTCCGCAAACTCCCTCCATTCCGGCTTTTTTATGAGGAAAGTCCCGTCGCTGTTGTATCCGGACGCCAGCAGCAGAAAGCCGCGCGGCTTGGAATCCGCGGCGGGCTCGATATAGGAGAGGTTGGCGCGCGTCATGCCCTTTGCGGGCCTGAGCTCGAGCGTTCTGATTTCGCCCGCCGTCGCAAATGCGGCGGATAGCGCGATCATAGCAGTAAACAGCGTCTTAATTGAGCGGTTCATAGGCGGCGGCATTTGCGAGTTTTTCGAGAATTTTTTCAGCTCTCCCCTCGGGGATTTTCAGATATGCGGATTTCCCGCCCTCCGACGGGGAAAATTTCGTCCGGCCGGCGTCGTCAAACGAAACGTTTCCGGTTTCGGAGACGCCGAATAGTTCGGGTTCGAAAACGAACAGGACGCTCGTCAAATCCCACGACGGGCGGTCGTGCCTGTCGGATTTTCCGCCGTTTACGGTTCTGGCGTAGAGCTTGTAGGCTTCGTTTACGGGGTTGTCCGGGCGCGTTTTTTCGTCGAGCGCGCTTTGCGGGAAGCGCAGCCCTTCCCCGACTTCGCAGCCGCTGAAATATATTTTTGACGGGCAGAGCTTCGCGAAAATTTGCGCGGATTTTGCGTCCTCTTTTATATTATATTCCGCGCGCTCCGCGGCTGCGAAATTTCCGCCCATCACCGAAAAGAATTTTATCTTTTTTGCGGCGAGCTCGGCGCCCGTGAGAGGGGAGATTTCGTCCGGCGGGGATTCGAGCAGCCGCGCGGCGTTCGTTAGGAAGCCGACGGATATGTAGACGACGCCCCCGTCTTCGGATTCCGCCAGAACTCTCCGCGCGAGCTTTACCGCGTCGGGGAACTTGCCTCCGCGCGCCGATTCGGGAATAGCGAATTTGGGGGAACCGTCCGGATTTCTCGCTTCGGCGATTTTTCCCGCGAACGCCCCGGGCTCCGGCGTCTTGCCGTCCGCGATATGTCCGACGGGAACGCTTCCGTTCCCGAAATATTCGTTTTGAATCGCGCAGAAAACGGGGGCTTCGGGGGCGCCCTTGTTGACGAGAACCGCGGCTATTTCCGCTTTCCCCTCCTTTTGGAAGCGGTGGAGCATGGAGAGCGCGAGGGCGTCGTCCACGTCGTTGCCCATGTCGGTGTCGAAGACTATTCTTTCCGGAGCCGCAAGCGCCGCCAAAGCGCAGAAAAACGCAAGCGGAAAATAGGGAAATTTGGCGAATTTCATATGGATGATATTATTGGGAAAGCGCGCTTTCAGACAACAAAAATTTGAGGCGGTAAAGTATTGAAAGTATCTGTGCGGCCGACATAATCGGGCTTCAATATGAATGGAGATGTTTTCAGGGGGAGCGCGCTTTCGGTGTGCATGGTTGTGGCGGCGTTGTCCTGCCTCGGCTGCCGCGGTTCCGGATCTGCGGAGTCGCTCGTGCCCGCCGGGGCTGGGGAATCGCCGAATGCGTGGTGCACTTGGGCGACCCAAAACCTTTCGCTGGTTCCGGGAAGCGTGCGGGGTGACGGAAAAATTTTGTTCGCAGGCGACCAGGGCGCGGCGGGCGCGCGCGAAAACATGGGAGATTGCGCCGTATTCTCCGAAGGCGGATGGATCGACGGGTGGGATGCGGTTCGCGGAGATCTGACGTTCCTCTTTGACGACGGTTGGGACGTCAAGCCCAAGATAGACAGGGCTAAGGAGATATATCTTTTCGGCTCCCTCGAATTGGACGAGTCGAAATTTCCGTCCTGCGCGGACAAGTCCTTCGCCCAAAGGCTCAAAAAGCTGGACGCGCGCGTCAGGGAGCGCGGGTGGAAGGGCGCGGGACTGTGGGTCGCCGCCCAGTGCGCCCGCAAAAATCCGGATGAAAAATTCACTCCGGAGCGCGAGCGCGAATATTGGAGGGAGCGCATATTGTGGTCTAAAGAGGCCGGCATAAATTATTGGAAAGTCGATTGGGGCGAGAGGGCGCACAGCGTCGAGTTCCGCAAGATGCTCACCGAGCTCGGAGCGGAACTGCACCCCGGGTTGCTCATAGAGCACAGCATACCCAACTCTCCCGTAAACGATTTGCGTTTCGACAAATCCAAGGGGGCGTTCGCGGGCAGCGGGGCTTTTGAAAATTCCGATCCCAAACTTTTGGATAGAATCCGCGCGCTTCTGAAAGTGAGCGGCTACACCCGCGTCTACGACACCATCACGCCGCTGACTACCCCTAGCACGATTTCCAGAACCGCATGGTATCTCTCCGAGGGCGAAAAAGCCGGAGGGAAGGGACTGATAAACGTCGAGGACGACGTCTACACGGGGGCGGGGCTCGGCTGCGCGTACGGCGTAATGCGCTCGCCGTTTTGGGGAGCCGCGCGCTCCGACGAGGTTGCGCGCCGCAGGTTCAAGAGCGCGGAGGTCGTCCGCGCCGTGAGGTGGTCGAGGATTGCCCCCGCCTTTCCGTTAGACAAGTCCAGGACGGTTTTCTCGGAAGAGAGGCTTGAAGACGATTGGACTTTCTCGGAGGGGCAGACTTGGTGGAGGGACGCATGGGGCAGGAAGTTGGCGCAGTCGGCCCCCGCGGTCGTCGCGCGCAACCTGCCGCTTCCGAAAGTTTCGCCGGAGGGCGCGGACGCCCCGTTCGTCCTCGCGAGCCGCCACCCCGACGGGCCGGTAGCCGTGTCGGTAATGCCGCGCATAAAGTCCGGCAGGGGGATTTTCTTTCCGCCGGCGAAAATCGCGGTGGATGCCGACATTTCGGGCAAAAAAGTCGGGCTTTTCGGGAAGTTCTCTTCAATCTCTTTTAAAATGCCCAAAAAGCCGTCGCGGATTTTGGCGCAGGACTTGGCTTCCGATTCCCCCGAGGACGTCTCGGACGAATGCGCGTGGTCGGACGGAACGCTTGCAATCCCCGGAAGCCTCTCCGACCGCCTGTGCGCGAAAACGCGCGAAAGCGGCGACGAAAGCATGCCGGCGATAGTCCTGCTCGCCGAATAGCCCCCCCCCCCCCCC